>Ga0265303_10002861_pt1 | contig 10762 bp, 9 predicted proteins | sample Helome_2_FD_192494 | JGI IMG/M metagenome (GOLD analysis project Ga0265303, IMG submission 192494) | Marine sediment microbial communities from subtidal zone of North Sea - Hel_20160317 (Illumina Assembly) | ecosystem: Environmental > Aquatic > Marine > Subtidal zone > Sediment ...
ACCTTCCCTACATCTTCCTCACTTTTACCCATGATAAATGCTCCTCTTGGGATCAGTTCCATTCCATAAGGTTTTTCCGGATACCACTTTTTACCCTGGACTCCAACTAGTTCTCCTTTTGTTTTAGACCCACAACTGGTGAGCAAAAAAACAAACGCTATAGATAATAACAATAGCTTCTTCATACTTTAGGTTAAATTTCGATTAAGACTATAAACAGTATTCACAATTATTATTCTCTAAAACTGTATTTTGAATAATTTATTGTATAAAACGGTCTATCCTTTAAAATAATTTATTGTTAGTTAAAACCTTTCTTATAGGCCTTGAACCACCTTTCGGGAATATTTTGGTTACATGCGTCTAAATAGTCCTGTTCAGTGCATGGTAATAACGCAGGTGAATTTAATTTATTATGTGAAGATAAAATTGATGGAATCTCAACCCACCATCTTTCGGTAAGTAAACTTTTATAAAAAATTAATTGTTCAGCTTCTGTAGGTACATTAAACTTGTTAAAGTCTTTGCTTTTAGCACTTGGAGTCTCTTTTATTCTAAAATTATATCCTTCTATAAAATACCATATAATCTGTGAAATTAATTGAAATGATTGTACGGTATTCTCGCTTTCATATATTCCAAATATTGCAACATTATCACTCATACCCGCATATCTGGCTATTGCACATATTTCTCTTCCATTAAATCCATTCGGTGAAAAATTCTTAGACCCGTCTATCTCGCCCGCTTTTATTACCCTGGCATCCAGGCTTACAATATGTGCGTTTCTCATTACGGGTTCTGCAAGGGAAATGTCAGAGGTTATTTCTCCCAGCCTGTATGCATCAAAAAAAAGGCGGTCCATAAGATCTATTTCTTCCTGTGCATTAAAATAGCTTTGATAACCAATATTTGAAAAGTTGAAAAGATTGTTGGGCTTATCTGTAATTATTTTACTCATATAGGAATGCGAAGAAATAAGTTCCTCATCCGCCCCGAAATCGAACCTGCTGTCTATTGACACCAGATTTATCATATCCTTAATTTTATCAAATGCCCTATATGTAGGATAAGTAATGTCCTGAGTGGCCCCAATTATAATCGGAATTACATTTTCTTCAAGTAATTCGGCTACAATTTCCTTTACAACAAAATAAGTGTCCTCGACCGACTCTCCTTCCTCTATATCGCCCAGGTCGACAAAGACTGAATTCCAATTACCCATTAATAGTTTGTAAAGTTGAATTCTGATCTCGGTAGTATCTAGTCGATCTGTTTTCTTTTCAAATGCATTTCTCGATTCCAGAACTCCCATTAAGGCAAAAGAAGCATTTGCTAAGACAGGTAAACCTTTTTTCTCTGTATGCTTATGAATATTCCTGCCAAGAGATTGTGGTGGTAATAGCTCACAGTGTGCAAGGGCCATTTCATTAACAGGAAGTAAAAAATCGAAAGCCATATTTGTACGCTAATCTTAGGTTTTCTTAGTCTTCTTTTTGGGTTTTTTCTTTTCGAGTAATGCTTGTACATCTTCCAGGGAGATATTAGCAGCATCTACTTCTTTGGCAAGCTCAATCTTGGTCTTGCCTTTGATAATGGTGTGCCTTCCCCAGCGAGCCTTTTCAATCCGGATACCTTCATCAGACCATTCCCTGATAAGTTTCTCTGCCTCTTTTTGTTTTTTGGATTCTATTAACTCAATAATATCAGCTTCCGTGAGATTATCAAAATCATACTTTTTATTCACATTAATGAACATCCCATCCCATTTGATAAAAGGTCCAAAGCGACCTTTACCTTTGGTAACATCTTTATTTTCATAAACCGCAATAGGAGCATCTGCTTTTTGCTTTTCGCGAATTAATTCTATCGCCCTTTCTAGATCAACATCAAAAGCACTTTCACCTTTGTCCAGAGAGACAAATTTTTTGCCGAATCTAACATAAGGCCCAAATCTGCCTACATTGGCCTCAACTTCCTCACCTTCAAATACACCCAATTTTCTGGGAAGTTGGAAAAGTTCCATTGCTTCCTCATAGGAAATCGTATTAATGGACTGTTCCGGGAGTAAACTGGCAAATAATGGCTTGTCCTCTTCCTCAACGGTGCCAATTTGAACCATAGGACCAAATCGTCCCAAACGAACTGCAACTTGTCTACCCGATTTAGGATCTTTACCCAGGACACGTTCTCCGCTTGCACGTTGCGCGTTCTCCTCAACATCGAGTACCTGGGGGTGAAAGTCCTTATAAAAGTCTTTGATTACCTTTTTCCAATCTTCCTGACCTTCAGCAATTTCGTCAAAATCTTTCTCCACTTTGGCAGTAAAGTTATAATCCAGAATATGCGCAAAATGATTTACCAAAAAATCATTGACAATCATTCCTATATCTGTGGGTACTAATTTACCTTTATCCGAACCAACTACTTCTGCAAGAGATTTTTCCTCAACTTTATCTGATTTCAAAATCAATTGAGAATACTTTCGCTCTTCTCCTTCAATACTTCCTTTTTCCACATAACCTCTGTTTTGAATAGTGGATATTGTTGGTGCATAGGTTGAGGGTCTTCCAATACCCAGCTCCTCCAGTTTCTTTACCAAGGTAGCCTCTGTATATCTATAAGGGGGTCTTGTGAAACGTTCTGTTGCAGTAATATAATTATAGAATAACTGATCACCGGCTTTCATTGCCGGAAGCAAACCTTCCTGCTCTTCAGCTAAATCCTCTTCGTCCTTACCCTCAAGATATACTTTTAAAAATCCATCAAATTTAATGACTTCACCATTCGCGGTAAATTCTTCCTGATAAGAGCTCGATTTGATTTTTACATTAGTACGTTCTAATTGTGCATCGCTCATTTGTGAGGCAAGTGTACGTTTCCAAATCAATTCATATAATTTGGACTGATCTCTCTCCAGTGAAGGAGATTGTAAATTCATATCCGTGGGTCGAATGGCCTCATGAGCTTCCTGAGCTCCTTTGGATTTGCCTTTATAATTTCTGACTTTACTGTACTGTTCACCATAATTCTGAATAATGGTGTCTTTGGCAGCTCCTATTGCTTCCCCCGATAAATTTACGCTGTCTGTCCTCATGTAAGTAATCAGACCAGCTTCATATAATCGCTGGGCAACCTGCATAGTTCTGGCTACTGAGTAATATAATTTACGGGATGCCTCCTGTTGTAGAGTAGAAGTAGTAAATGGTGCAGCCGGGGATTTCTTTGCAAGTTTTTTATCCAGGTTTGCAACATTAAATAGGACTCCTCCATTTTTATTTAAAAATACCCGAGCCTCTTCTTTAGTTTGGAAATTCTTTCCGAGTTTTGCTCCAAAGACATTCCCTTTCTCCGTTTTAAATTCCGCCACTACTTTATAGGAAGCTTCAGGAATGAAAGCATCAATATCGCGTTCCCTTTCAACAATAAAACGAACAGCTACAGATTGAACCCTTCCTGCAGATAACCCTGGTTTAATTTTTTTCCAAAGAACAGGTGATAGCTCGTATCCAACCAACCTATCAAGAACTCTTCTTGCCTGCTGGGCGTTTACCAGGTTATAATTAATTTCCCTTGGGTTTTCAATTGCATTTTGAATAGCCGATTTGGTAATGGAATTAAACACAATACGTTTAGTTCTGGATCGATCGAGGTCCAGGGTCTCGGCCAAATGCCAGGAAATAGCTTCTCCTTCCCGGTCTTCATCACTCGCCAGCCATATGGTGTCTGCTTTTCTCGCAAGGTCCTTAAGCTTTTTTACCAGGGCCTTCTTGTCCTGGTCGACAATATATTTAGGTTCAAAGTCCTTTTCTACATCAACTCCTAACTCTTTGGAAGGAAGATCAGCTACATGGCCAAAACTGGATTCAACTTTATAATCTTTTCCCAGAAATTTTTCTATTGTTTTGGCCTTTGCAGGCGACTCTACGATTACTAAATTCTTAGCCATTCATCAGTTTTTGAAGAAACAAAAGTATGTCAAATTTTTTATTTGGTGTTTTTGTCCTTATCAAAGCATAAAAAAAACATCCCAAAATACGGGATGTTTCCAATAAGCTTCATAAGAATCTAGTTTAGATTAATGGAACTGACTAGTTCAATATCATTATCTAAATATCTATACTGGTACAGGATTTCATCACCAATCATTATCAAAGTTTCATCCATTGGAATGACATCAAAAGTGATAATATTCTCATAATGATTTAATGATACCAGATTATCAATATTAGTTTTATCATAGACCTTAAGACCAGATTTCCCATCACAGATAAATAATTTATTCTCTTTTATTCCCAACCCATAAGGTTCATCCATGACGTAAGATGTTGCAAGGACAGGTGTTGTAATGTCGGAAATATCAACAATAAATAGGCCACTTTCAGTCGCCCCGCAATTATTACCGCCGCGCAAGGTAACATAGGCATAATCTCCATCAACGACTACAGGGTCACAAGCAGTGCCATGTTGAAATTCTGAAATAAATGTTGGTGTGGCCGGAGAGGTTATATCATATATATACATACCCCGCATACTTCCTAAAAACAAATTATTACCTCTGTTAAAAATTGTTTCAATATCAAAACCGGCATATATATCTTCCAGATCCCTGGGGTTTTCCAAATCACTAATTTCAAACACATTAATTGTGTGGCTGTCTACAACGTACAAATAATCATTTACAATTTTAAATCGCGCCAGCGAACCTCCTTGTCCAACCTGGCTATCATTGGCAGCTTCGGCAAGCAAAATCTGATCGTCAAAACGATCATATACTTCAGATTTCAATCTGCTCTCAGTCTGAACATCCCAACCTATTAAAATTTCATTCTGATAATTTATCCCATCGTATTCATAAATATCAGCGATGGGCCATACAACATTACCACCTAAGACGTCTTCCATTCGGTTAACAATTCTAACAGCATTAATTTCAGAAATGTCTAATACTATTAAGTCTGTTAAACTGTCGGCAAAAAGGAAATTTCCTTTAACAGAAATATCTACGTTACCAGCTATTTTAATAAATGAAATTTTTTGTGGAGAACTAGGGTCGCTATTATCAATAACATGTACTCCTTTGTATTTGTCATTAACAAAAATATAGTCCTCGTAAGCATAGATCTTACCTGATTCATTGATTGGTCTTGGCGCAACGATATCCACACTATTCTTAAAATCTGTAACACTCATTGTTATTGGTGTTGCAACAAGATAGTCGGCATATTCGCCTTCTTCTTTTTTGTCACAGGATACTAAACCTATAACAAGTAGCAGGGTTAAAATATTTTTTTTCATAACTCAATTGATATATTAAAGATATTGGGTTGTATAAAAGCAGATACTTATTATAACGTCCAGTTGCGTAAATTTTGTTAAATAATTAACTGTCAATTTGTCACTAGTGTGCATAATATACTATCTTTGCAGACTGTTTGAGCCATCGAAGAAGAGACAAAAGAATGGAGAAAATTATTGAGGAAAAAAATCAAGGCACTGCACTTACACTGGAGAAAGACCAGAAAAACAGCCGTAATTTATATATTGAAAGCTATGGCTGTCAAATGAATTTTTCAGACAGTGAAATTGTTGCTTCCATCTTAGCACAAGAAGGTTTTAATACCACTAATTCTTTGGAAGAGGCAGACCTTGTTTTGGTGAACACTTGTTCTATTCGGGAAAAAGCGGAGCTGACTGTTAGAAAAAGGCTTGAAAAATTTAATGCCGTTAAAAAAACTCGTCCGCATTTGAAAGTAGGAGTTTTGGGATGTATGGCAGAAAGGCTTAAAAGTCAGCTTTTAGAAGAAGAAAAAATCGTTGATATGGTGGTGGGTCCTGATGCTTATAAGGATCTGCCAAATCTTATCCGAGAAGTAGATGAGGGAAGGAATGCCGTTAATGTTATACTTTCCAAGGATGAAACATACGGTGATGTGGCTCCGGTGCGATTAAATTCAAACGGGGTAACCGCCTTTGTATCCATTACTCGTGGCTGTGATAATATGTGTACCTTTTGTGTTGTTCCCTTTACAAGGGGTCGGGAGCGCAGCAGAGATCCTCATTCAATTGTAAATGAAGTAAATGAACTATGGGAAAAGGGATTTAAGGAAGTTACCTTATTGGGCCAGAATGTTGACAGTTACTTGTGGTATGGAGGTGGTTTAAAAAAAGATTTCGGTACAGCATCAGCAATACAGCAAGCAACATCAGTGAATTTTGCCAATTTATTAGAATTAGTTGCTCAAGCGCAGCCTAAAATTAGGATCCGTTTTTCCACTTCAAATCCACAGGATTTGACTCTCGATGTTATTGAAACCATGGCCAGATTTAAAAATATCTGTAATTACATTCATCTGCCTGTTCAGAGTGGAAGCGACAGAATTTTAAAGGCAATGAACAGATTGCACACCAGGGAAGAATATTTTGATTTAATAATTAATATTAGGAACATTTTACCGGACTGCGCCATTAGTCAGGACATGATTACAGGATTCCCAACGGAAACCGAGGAAGATCACCAGGATACTTTATCTTTAATGGAATATGTTAAGTATGACTTTGGATTTATGTTTGCCTATTCTGAACGACCAGGTACAATGGCGGCGAGAAAACTTGTTGACGATATCCCTAAGGAAGTAAAAAAAAGAAGATTAAGTGAGATTATTGATCTGCAATTAAAGCATAGCTTTCTTAGAACAAAACAACATTTAGGTAAAGTAGAAGAGGTTCTTATCGAAGGGACATCCAAAAAATCTGAATTGCAATGGATGGGACGTAATTCTCAAAATACGGTTGTGGTTTTTCCCAAAGAGAACTATTCTGTTGGAGAATTTGTAATGGTACGAGTAGAAAATTGTACTTCTGCCACTTTATTAGGCAAAGCAGTTGGTTATTCTGAAAACAATTAAGTATGGAAAGTGTACAGGCAATAAAACAGCGTTTTGAGATTATCGGAAATGATCCAAAGCTTAATCGCGCGTTGGAAAAGGCTATTCAGGTTGCCCCTACAGACATTTCTGTCTTGGTTACAGGTGAAAGTGGTGTTGGAAAAGAGGCCGTACCAAAAATTATTCACTCTTTATCCCATAGAAAACACGCAAAATATATAGCTGTAAATTGTGGAGCCATCCCCGAAGGCACGATAGACAGTGAGCTATTTGGGCATGAAAAAGGAGCTTTTACCGGGGCGACACAAACCAGAAGAGGATATTTTGAAGTTGCAGATGGTGGCACCATCTTTTTAGATGAAGTAGGGGAACTTCCACTTACCACTCAGGTACGGCTACTCAGAATATTGGAAAACGGGGAATTTCTAAAAGTAGGATCTTCTCAGGTACAAAAAACCGATGTTCGTATTGTGGCTGCCACGAACATGAATATGATAGAGGCCATCAAAGAGGGAAAATTCAGGGAAGATTTATATTATAGATTAAGTACGGTAGATATTCATATTCCTCCTCTAAGAGAACGAAGTGAGGATGTTCATTTATTATTTAGAAAATTTGCGTCGGATTTTGGCCAGAAGTACAAAATGCCAACTATTAGGCTGCGGGATGATGCTATACAATTACTTACAAAATACAGATGGCCCGGAAATATCCGACAATTAAGAAATGTTGCTGAACAAATATCGGTTTTAGAAACGGAAAGAAGTATAAGTTTATCAACTCTAAACGACTATTTGCCAAATGCCAACGATTCTAATCTTCCGGCCGTAATTGAAAGGAGAAAAAAGGAAAGTGATTTTAGTAACGAAAGAGAGATTCTTTACAAGGTCTTGTTTGATATGAAAGGAGATCTTAATGATCTCAAAAAGCTTACCCTGGAACTGCTTCAAAATAATGATTCCTCGAAAGTACAGGAGGAAAATGAACATCTGATCCGTAAAATCTATGGCACGAACGGGGAGGATGCTAAGGAAGAAGAGAGTAAAGCATTAAAAGTTTTACCCCTTCCGGAAGCCAGAATAGAAACAGGACCGGAAATACAACAGGAAGACAAATATCATTTTGCAGAGGAAATAGAGGAGGAAGAAACACTTTCCTTACAGGAAAAAGAAATTGAATTAATCCGTAAATCACTTGAGAGAAACAGGGGCAAACGAAAAGCCGCAGCCGCAGAATTGGGAATTTCTGAAAGAACGCTTTATAGAAAAATTAAACAATATGATTTGTAACTAAATTTTGAAATCAACTATTCCGATAACTTTTTGAACTATATCTTTTGAAAAAAACATTTAATAGTATTTTGAGCACCTCTCTGATGTTACTTTTAATTGGTTGTGGAGCTTACAACTTTACCGGGGGTGACGTAGGTACGGCAACCTCATTTCAAGTAAATTATTTCCAGAATTACGCTTCCCAAAGTCCCGGATCTACCTTTGATCCGGGTTTGGACAGAGATTTCACTTTGGCTTTACAGGATCTGATCCTTAACCAAACAAGCCTGGATTTACGTAATTCTGATGCAGATTTATTATATGAAGGCGAAATTGTAGAATTCCGGATATCGCCAATGACGGCGACCGCAGAACAGACAGCTGCCCAGAATAGATTAACCATGGGAGTGAACGTTCGCTTTTTTAATCGGACAAAAGAAGATGTGGATTTTGAGCAGCGTTTTTCTTTTTTTTATGATTACGGTGCTGATTTACAATTCTCATCCGTTAGGGATGAAGCGCTGGAGGCTATTTTTGAAAGAATAACCCAGGATATTTTTAATCAGTCTTTAGCAGACTGGTAGAATATATCTCAATATATTAGATGAGTTACTTAATACTGGTGAGAAATAAAATAGTGATTTACTAGTTAATTGATATGAACGTAGCAGACTTTACATTCTTATTGCAAAATCCGGCTAAGGTTTTAGAACCTGTCCAGACCAATCAATTGGAAGATATCCTTAAGGAGTATCCGTACTTCCAGGCTGCCCGTGCACTTCATTTAAAAGGACTAAAGAATCTGAATAGCTTTAAATATAATAATGCCCTGAAAGTGACAGCGGCCTACACCGCCGACAGGGATATACTTTTCGATTTTATTACCTCCGAAGTGTTTCTCCAAAACTCAATTGCAGATACTATTTCTGGTAAAACTTTACCATTGGCAGACAAGGATATCATCTCAGAAGAGGTTGAACCTAACCCTGATGCTGACACTCACCTTATTGATGATTCAGAGGATCATCCTTTACCTCAAACCGCTAATGACGCGGATAAAATCCTAGACCCTTCACTTTTTGAGTCGAAGGATCCTGAAGTAGATAAAGACATCGCAGCGAAAAAAAAGGTAGCGGCAGAATTAGAGCTTGGCAAACCCCTCCCCTTTACAAAACGAGAAAAACATTCTTTTGGTGAGTGGTTACAACTTACTTCATTTAAATCAATAAAAAGGGAAAAAGAAGAATACAAAGAAGAGGAAATGAAGGATATTCACTTTCCATTAGAGGAGGACATCCTAAAAAAGCAAAAATTTGAGTTAATAGATAAGTTTATAGAAAACAAACCTAAAATAGTTCCCTCGGAAAATCTGACTTCAAACATTAATATTAAAGAATCAACTACACTTGATAAAAATGAGTTGATGACTGAAACACTGGCGAAGGTATATCTGGAGCAAAAAAAGTATAAAAAAGCCATTCAGGCATATAAGATTTTAAGTTTGAAATATCCAGAAAAAAGTAGTTTCTTTGCAAACCGAATAAAAGCAGTACAAAAATTACGGCAAGAAAACACAAAATAAATGAGCACATTTTCAATCTTTTTAGTCCTTATCATAGTGGTTTGTTTACTCCTGATATTGGTTATTATGGTGCAAAATCCTAAGGGAGGCGGATTATCTTCTTCGTTTGGTGGAGGAGGAACTCAAATTGTTGGGGGTGTAAAAAAAACTGGTGATTTCCTGGATAAAAGCACCTGGACTTTAGCCACGCTATTGATAGTTCTTATTCTATTATCCAATGTAGCACTTAAAGGAAATTTTGGGGAAACCGAATCTAAATTACTGCAAGGTGATGATATTGATAATGTAGTTCCCGAAACCGTTCCTGAGGAAGTTCCGGAACAATTACCTGCAACTGACAATAACAATCCTTCTGATTCAATTCAGTAGTGTTAAGAACTAGAATATATTCAAATGCCAGCATAAATGACAAGCTGGCATTTTTATTTTAACATTATGTCAGTTTTTAAGCAATGGCATAATTTCTGCCCAATAGAAGGAAACAATTTAAACTAAAAACTAAGTAATATGGCTAAAGTAAACATTAAACCACTTGCAGACAGGGTCTTAATTGAGCCTATGGCAGCGGAGACCAAGACGGCATCAGGGATTTATATCCCGGATACGGCAAAGGAAAAACCACAAAAAGGGAAAGTCGTGGCAGTTGGTCCGGGAACTAAAGATGAGAAAATAACAGTTAAAGTCGGAGATACTGTACTTTATGGAAAATATGCAGGTACTGAACTTAAACTTGAAGGTTCCGATTACCTTATGATGCGTGAAAGTGACATTTTAGCAATTATTTAATAACAAAAATTACAACTAGAAAATGGCAAAAGATATAAAGTTTGATATTGAAGCACGGGATGGCCTAAGAAGAGGTGTTGACGCACTGGCAAACGCCGTAAAAGTAACCTTAGGACCCAAAGGAAGAAATGTAATTGTAAGTAAATCGTTTGGAGCTCCTATCGTAACTAAGGATGGTGTTACCGTAGCTAAGGAAATAGAATTGGCAGATGCTCTGGAAGATATGGGCGCACAAA
>Ga0265303_10002862_pt1 | contig 10761 bp, 10 predicted proteins | sample Helome_2_FD_192494 | JGI IMG/M metagenome (GOLD analysis project Ga0265303, IMG submission 192494) | Marine sediment microbial communities from subtidal zone of North Sea - Hel_20160317 (Illumina Assembly) | ecosystem: Environmental > Aquatic > Marine > Subtidal zone > Sediment ...
CTGGACGGGACGCTGACCGATCCGTACGAAGGCATCACCAGGTGTATTCTGTACGCGCTCGACGAACTCGGCTTCCCCCACCCGAGTGACGACTATCTCTACAGCTGTATCGGCCCGCCGTTATACGACACATTTCCGGAGATGGTTGGCAAAGACCTGACACTCAAAGCCATTGACCTATATCGCGAGCGATTCGTCGAGGTTGGCTGGCAGGAAAACGAGCCCTACGAAGGAATTCTTGATGCGCTCAAAGCCATTCACGACGCCGGCCACACTTTGTTCGTTGCAACAAGCAAACCACATGTACATGCAAAGAAGATCGTCGCCCATTTCGGCATGGGACAGTTCATTGAGGAGGTATACGGTTGCGAACTGGACGGTACACGCTCCAACAAAGCGGAATTACTCGAGTATGCGGTTGCAAGGAGCGCAGGTGCCGCGACACAGACAATGGTGGGTGACCGCAAACACGACTTGATCGGCGCCCTGGCAAACGACATGCGGCCCATCGGTGTTTCTTATGGTTACGGGTCAGTGGAAGAGCTGACAGCGGCTGGCGCCGTGGACATTGCCGACGCGCCCTTCGATCTTCCGGCGGTCATTCTCAAATGAGCCGCCCCAGCACTGTCCGCTGGCGCGTACTTTCCCTGCTGGTACTGGCGAGCTTCATTTCGTACGTGCTGCGGTACAACGTATCGACGGCCGGGCCGGCCATGATGATCGATCTCGATCTGACCGAGGCTCAATTCGGATACATACTCGCTGCATTCACCGCGGGCTATACGATCTTCCAGTTTCCGGGCGGCGTGTTTGGTGACGTACTCGGTCCGCGCCGGGCGTTGACGGCCATCATGGTGGCATGGGCAGTACTGACACTGTTGACGAGCGCCGTGCCGGGCGATGCATCTGGCGGCGCAACCGTTACCGTGATCGCGCTCATCGCCGTTCGTTTCCTCGTCGGTGCCGCACACGCGCCGATCTACCCGCTGACCGGTGGCGTCGTCGAACGCTGGTTCCCGGTCGGCGGCTGGGCATTGCCTAACGGGCTTTCCAGCACAGGGTTGACACTGGGCACGGCGGCTACCGCACCGGTACTTGCCTGGATGCTCACTTTCCTGGGTTGGCGGCAGTCCTTTGTCCTGCTCGCACCGCTCGGACTGATAGGGGCGGCGTTGTGGTGGTGGTATGCACGCGATAACGCATCCGATCACCCGGCCACTAATGCGGCAGAGGTGGAACTCATCTACGCGAATCGGCCAGTGGCCGAAAAAGCGGACGACGGCCAGCCATCGTGGCTACGTGTATTGCGAAACCGCAACGTCATCTTGCTGACGCTCAGCTATTTTTGCATGAATTACGTCTTCTACCAGATGTTCAACTGGGTCTTTTATTACCTTGTCACGGTGCGTGGTTTTGAAAGCCAGCACGCCGGATTTCTGACGTCCGCGCAATGGATCGCGGCGGCCGTCGGCGCAACGGCAGGCGGGCTGTTATGCGACGCACTCTGCCGACGATACGGTTTACGATGGGGTTGCGCATTGCCTGGCATAGTTGGCGTCACTCTGTCGGGTCTGTTTCTGTTTGCTGGCTCACTTAGCGACAGCGCTTACATTGCGGTCGTGTGTCTCGCTGCCTCATTCCTCTTCAACCAGCTAACCGAAGGTGCATTCTGGGCGGCCGGAATCGCCATCGGTGGCCGGCATGCGGCTGCGGCCTGCGGCGTCATGAACACCGGTGGCAATGCGGTCGGTTTCATCAACGCGTTGCTCGTACCGTTCACGGCAGCGACACTGGGTTGGACTGCGGCAATGATCACCGGAACGGCGTTCGCGTTTTTGAGCGCCGTGCTATGGCTTTTCATCCGCACCGATCAGCCCGTCGCTGACTGACTAAGATAGCAAAAAGGAGTAAAGTTCATGGTGTCAAGACTGGCAATACGAGCCTGACACCGTTTTGGACATTTTTTCGAGGTGACCTTCATTATGAACATAAAGACTTTGACCTTTTCGTTCATCACGATATTTCTGATGTCCGGCTGTGCCAGCACGCAGCAAACAGAGGGGCAGACGGCACCGCAGGACGCTGACGCGGCAAAAGACGCTGAAATACTGCAAGAAGCGAATGCGGCACAAACAACCGAAGTCGACCTCGACGAAGTCACATGCAGGCGGATCGCCAAGGTCGGAACCCGGTTGACAACAAAGGTGTGCGCCACCAATCGCGAATGGCAAGAGGTCGCAAAACGCGCACAGCAAACGACCGAGAAGTTCCAGCGCGAAGCAGCGGCGAATCGCCCTTCAGATGGCGGCTGAGTTCGAATTCAACACCGCCTGAGCCTGGATCCAATTTCGCAGACAGAAGCGCTGATTATTGCCTATCTCGGTTACATCAGGGTTTTGGTTTTCGGGCTCACATGAAAATCATCGAAGACGATTTATCAAGCAAGAAAGTCGCCGCACTGTTGGCCGAGCACCTTGCCGGCATGACGAGGCATACTCCCGAAGAGAGTATCCACGCGCTCGAGCTACCGGCACTGCGTGCACCGGACATTACGTTCTTCACTGCGTGGAATAACGGCGCGTTACTCGGTTGCGGCGCATTGAAGGAGCTGGATGCCTCGCATGGCGAGATAAAATCCATGCGAACCGCCAGCGCGCATCTTGGACAAGGCGTCGCGACCGCTATCCTGTCACGCCTGATTGACGAGTCCCTCAAGCGATCCTATTTGCGACTGAGCCTCGAAACCGGCTCCGGCCCGGCGTTTCAACCGGCACTTTCCCTTTTCGAGAAATTTGGATTCGAGTATTGCGGCCCGTTCGAAGACTACACGGACGACCCGTTCGGCCGGTTTATGACGCTGAGCTTAGCTTCAGGCCAACGATACCGCTGATGATCAGCGCGATGCAAAAGAGCCGTAGCAGCTGAGTTGATTCAGCGAACAGGACGATGCCGAGAATGGCAGTGCCGGCGGCACCGATTCCCGTCCAGACCGCGTAACCGGTTCCGAGCGGAATCGTCTTTAGCGCCTGTGCGAGAAAATAGACGCTCAATGCCATGGCAACGAGCGTAAACGCGCTTGGCCAAAGCCTGGAGAAACCGTCGGTGTACTTGAGGCCCACGGCCCAGACGATCTCGAACGCGCCGGCTATTCCCAGGCACAACCATGGATTGATCATCGTTTGTTTCCTTTTAGTCTCACCGCCATTGCACGAATGTGCGACGGCCCCATACGACAGCAGCCACCAACCAGCTTCGCCCCGGCCGCGACCCAGCTTACAGCCGCCGTCGCACAATCCAGCGGGGAGACCGTACCTGACCAGGAATTGGTCGTCACATCGTAAGTCTCGCCTGAGTTGGGGTACGCCAGAATCGCCGCATGAGGAAGGGCTTCACGAATGGCGCCGATCAAAGACGGAACATACTGTGGCGGTGTGCAATTGATACCGACGGCAGGAACTGTTGGGTGATCACGAAACAAGCGCGCGACCTCCAGAAGCGGTGTGCCGTCGCTGATATGTTGCCCATCCCGGCACGAGAAACTGACCCAAGCCGGTGTGCTGCAGCGACGCAATAAATCGCTGAGGACCCGTGCCTCCGTCACGGATGGAATAGTCTCGAGCGCCAGTACATCAGCATCACTGGCGTCGAACAACTGCAGCCGGTCAGCGTGAAACGCACGCAATTCGCCGGCGTCCGCGTCGTAATGACCGGTGTACTCAGAGCCATCGTGCAGCGCCGCGCCATAGGGCCCGATGCTTGCTGCAATCAATATTGCGCGATCGTCGCCTGGATTGTCAGCAATGAATTCTCTGCGGGCGCGCTCTGCCAGTTCGACGGACAACATCATGAGAGCGTCCGCTTCGCCGGCGGACAATCCCAATGTCGCAAATCCTTGCCGACTTGCCTGGTAACTCACCGTCGCTATGCACTCGGCACCTGCGTCGAGATAGGCTCGGCTGGCATCGACAATCGCCTGCGTGTGGCTGGCTAGCAACGAGGCAGACCATAGCTCGTTGCCGATATCAAAGGCTTGCGCCTCGAGCTGTGTTGCCAGGCCGCCATCGAGGAGAATCGTCCCCGGGGCGGCGAGCGCTTCTGCGAACCTGGTCTTCGGTCTCGTCATCACGGCTCCGAATTCATTTCCCGGTCGATCACCATGGGCACATCGATGCCGTAAAGTACCCTGGCAACAAACACGGCGCAGACGATCGTCATGTCAGGTTCGGCAACAACTATTCTGGCCGGGCCATTGCCAAGCCGGATTGCCTCGACAAGAGTGCCGGGCGAACTGGTACTGCCGCGCGTGCGCTCGAGCATCAGTACCCGCCCTGCGATTGACTCACCGTGTTGCGGGTGACGCTGATCGATAATGATCCCCGTTTGCGGGTCCAGCCCGCCCCAAAAACTCAAGGGCTCGTCCAGTCGTAACGTCGACATCACCATCGCTCCCTGTCCATCACGATCCGGCCCGCTACGGCTGATTCAACACAATCCGCCAAACTCGCAAACGTCACAGTTACCCCGAGAGCCGACGGCGCGTAGTAGGCCCACTTTGCGGAGTTGGTCATGACGTGACCTTCCGTGCCCGACATCGCCGGTCGGTAGTAAGTGCACCGGCCAACGACGAATTCGACGCCGGCGTTCACGAGGCGATCGTAGCGTTTGCCCGCCTCAAGGCTTGCAATGACGGCCGCACTGGTCGATGCATAGAACCTCACATTTTCGGCAATCGCTCGCCCGCCGAGCAATGCGTCCAACGCTTTGAACTCATCGATTGAAAAATGTGGCGCGCCCACACACACCGCCGTCAACGGTTCCTTGCCACCAGCGCCGAGTTCCCGCGCCACAGACTCAATCTCTTCGGCATTGATCGTGCGCTGCTCTGTGGGGGCTGCTCCGTGAAAAGCGTCATCTACGGTCGCCGCTTCCGGCGTAATGCCGATCGCGTGAAACATGCTGAGCGATCCTGAACTTGCGGCCGCGCTACCAAGCGCACGGAGTTGTTCGACTGTCGTATCTGCTGGCAGCCCGGCAACGGCCGGAAGTCCATCGCCGCTTTGTCGACCGATCCACATGCCGAGTGCGTGAAAGAACCAGTCCTCTTCGAGCCAATGACGCGGCATGTCGTCAACGCGAAACAGCACCGTCGCGCGCCGGTTCCCGCCGCGATGCAGACCACAGTACGGTACCCGACCGGTGATCGCCGCGCACATGTCGACAAACTCGACATAGCGGTTGCTGCGTGCACCCAGCACAGAATTGGCATAAACCACGGCACTTGACTCGCACCAGGCCAGGTGCTCGCCAAGGCGGGGCTCGTTACGAGCGTGATACGGTGCGCACGTCATGACAGGATCGCAACCCATACGCTCATACAAATCGATGAGCCCCAATGCAGCATCGTCAGATTCCGCATCCGGGTTGCGCAGGTTGATCGAACAGGCGGTCAGTGTGGTCGGAACCGCGACCCGCGTTTCTGCAGCGGCAAGACGCCGCGCGAAGTCGAGGTTGGCCTGGCCCTGGTAGTAAGCACACGCAACGTGCGCCCAGGCGACGTCGATCAGCCGCTCGGCACCCCAACATTCAGCGACGTGCACGATCATTTGCATGGCCAACTGCGCGCCATCTCCCCTCGCGCCTGACAACATCTCCCGATCGGCTGAGTTCAGCTGCACCATTCGTAAGAGCTTACTTCACAAAGATGCGCAGCGCTTGCTACTGTAGGACCTCGTAATCGGAGAGACTGTATGCCTAGAATCGTCGGCACCCTGCTCGTCATCCTGTTTCTCTCTGCATGTCAGAAAGCGCCTGAATCGGTAACGCCGACGATCGAGAAGGCCCTGGCTGTTCGTTGTGGCGTGTTAATCGATGGTCTGGCCGACGAAGCGCAAAGAGATCGCCTGGTTGTCGTAACCGGAGAACGCATCGCGTCTGTGCTGCCGGGCGAAGCGCCGCCGCCGGAGAATGCGGAGCTCGTCGACCTGAGCGATTTCACCTGTTTGCCGGGCCTTATCGACACGCACACTCACATAGCGCTATATCCCGAAGACTCGAGTGACCTGACAGTCTACTACAGTCGTCCAATGGCGGAGACCATTGCAATTACGGAGCGCAATGCAGGAACGACCCTCGATGCCGGGTTCACGACCGTGCGAAACGTGGGCGACTACTTTCCGACCGCTATCATCGAAGTACGTGACAAGATTCGCGCCGGCGAAGTGCCGGGACCGCGCATTCAAACCGCCGGTTCTTACCTGACAATTCCGGGCGGCGGCGGCGACCTCGTCGTTCCCGGCCACGATGAAAGCGAAATCCCGGCGGGCATACGTGTCGGAGTCGCGCGTGGCGCCGACGATTTTCGTGCGAAGACCCAAACCGTGATCGACAACGGTGCGGACCTGGTCAAGATCATCGCATCCGGTGCCGTATTCGCGTTTGGCGGCGTTCCGGGCGAACCGGAAATGACGCCCGAGGAGATTGAGGCCGTTGTCGACGTTGCTCATGCCGCCGGTCTCAAGGTAACGGCACACGCGCACGGCGCCCAGTCGATCAAGGACGCGATCCTTGCCGGTGTCGACTCGATTGAACACGCATCGTTGGCCGACGACGAGGCAATTGCACTGGCCGCCGAGCACGGCGTGGCGTTCTCGATGGACGTCTACAACGGCAGCTACACGGCCGAGGTTGGCGTCGAACAGGGTTACCCCGAAGAGTTCATGCGGAAGAACGAGGAAACGACCGAGGCGCAACGCGTTGTGTTTGAGAAAGCCCATGCGCTCGGTGTGCCTATCCTGTATGGCACGGACGCCGGCGTGCTGCCGCATGGTCAGAATGGCAAGCAATTCGAGATCATGGTTCGGCGCGGCATGACGCCAATGGATACGATCAAGAGCGCGACATCGATTGCTGCCGAGCATATGGAGATGGCTGCTGATGTCGGCGCGATAAAAACAGGGCGGTTTGGCGACCTGGTCGCGGTACATGGCGACCCATTGGCCGACGTCCGCTTGCTGCAAGACGTTGATGTCGTCATAAAAGGCGGCGCAGTCATCAAAATGGCGTCGCCCGAGGATCTGAAGATCGCCGACGCTGTGTACCACTCGGGCAAGGTCTATACACTGGACCCGGAACAGCCATGGGCGCAGGCTGTTGCCATTCGTCGCGGCAAGATCACTTATGTCGGCTCCGACGACGGCGTACGAAGCTATATCGGCCCTGAAACATCCGTTTATGACTTGCGGCGACGCTTGATGCTGCCGGCGTTTCAGGACGTGCATGTTCATCCTATCTATGGCGCTCTCGAAGCCACCGCATGTTACCTGGGCGATCAAGCGGACATCGCCGGCTACCGGTCGGTGATTTCCGAGTACGCGGCCGCGAATCCCGACGAGCCCTGGATCCTGGGCGGCGGTTGGTCGATGCCCCAATTCGGTCCCGGCGGATCGCCGAGCAAGTTGATCCTGGACGAACTCGTGCCCGATCGCCCTGTGTACCTTACGTCTGCAGACGGGCACACGGGTTGGGCCAACAGCGTCGCGCTGCAGATCGCCGGCATCAATAAAGACACGCCCGACCCGCCCGATGGCATCATCGACCGCGATCCCGAGACCGGCGAGATCATTGGTAGCCTGCAGGAGGGTGCCATGACGCTCGTGGAACGACACGTTCCGAATGCCACGATCGAACGCCGCATCGAGTCGTTAAGATACGCGCGGGATATGTTTCACCGTTTCGGCATTACCTCGATTCAAGAAGCCTATGCGTTCCAGGACGACCTCGAAACGTACGAAATGCTCGACAAAAAGGGAGAGCTCGACCTGCGCGTGGTCGCTGCCCTCTGGTGGGCGCGCGACGAAACCGAGGAGCAGATTCCGCACCTCGTTGAGCTGCGAGAAAAGTACAACAAGGGGAACATTCGGCCGACCAGCGTAAAAATAATGCAGGACGGTGTCATGGAAAATTACACGGCCGCAATGCTCGAACCGTATCTCACCGAAAACGCTACGCGCGGCATACCGATGGTTGAACCGGAGTTCCTGAAAGAGGCCGTCAGCTTGCTGGATGCCGAGGGCTTCCAGGTGCATTTTCACGCGATTGGCGATGGCGCGATTCGCCAGTCACTCGATGCTGTCGAAGAAGCTCGCAACAGAAACGGCGATCTCGGTCATCGACATCATATCTCGCACCTGCAGATCATCGACCCTGAGGATATTCCACGGTTCGCCGCGCTTGATGTCGTCGCCAACTTCCAGCCCGTCTGGGCGTACGCCGATGACTATGTCGTCGACCTGACGATACCGTTTATCGGTGAGGAACGGGCCAACTGGATGTACCCCATCAAGTCCATCATTGATTCGGGTGGTACTGTTGCCTTCGGCAGCGACTGGTCCGTATCCACAGCAAACCCGATGCCGCAGATCGAAACGGCATTGACGAGAATCGACGCCGAAACGCACGACACCGATGTGATGAACCCCGAGCAACGCATCACACTGGAACAGGCGATCGAAGCGTTCACGATCAATGCGGCTTTTGTGAACAAGCAGGAGGACCGCACTGGCTCCATCGAAAAAGGGAAGCTTGCCGACCTGATCGTTCTGGATCGTAACCTGTTCGAGATCGAGCCCACCGAAATATCCGATACAGAAGTCGTGCTGACGCTTTTCGAGGGCGAACCGGTGTTCGGCGATCTTGACGCAACAACGGCTCTCGTCGAGAAACGAGGCCAGCCTTGAATTCTTGGACTGTACGAGGAAACGGCCCCTTCGAGGGCCGTTTTTTCATTCGTCGGATCGTTGCAGCCAGGGTGGATGCTCATACAACGCAATGATCACTTCGTCACCCGGAGTCACATCTCCGGGCACGTCGACAACCCCAACCAGGCCCCTGGTCAGCCTGGCGGCATTCGAAAATGCCGTGGTCGAGAGCGGTCCGCCTGACGGACCTTCGCGAATTGCTGCCAGGCGTTTGCCCATATCGTGGCAGGGTGGATTGTATTCCTCCACGCACAACTCGGCGCCTGATGGGAACTTGAGAATCGTACCTTTCGGTAGTCTCGAAAGCTCTGTCACTCCCTGCAAGCACAGGTTTGCGCCCAGGTCTGACGCCGTCAAAGGAATACGCAATTCCATTGCTTCGGAAATTTCGCCCAGTTCTTCAACTGATACGGCAGACCACTGGCGCTCATTGCGGCGCAACGTGTCCTTGGCCTGCTTGTCCCCAACCCATGTCTTGCGTGAAAAAGAACGGTGCTTGTCACCAACGACGCCATCCAGCTCGAATCGAATCGAGGGACGGTCCGGCTTGGTCATGTCTTCTTCAGCCCCGGCGTGAACGGACAATACTTTAGCCGTCAGCGTTCGCATCGATCCCCCTGCAGCGCGTCATCGACGGACGAATCTGCGTTACCCGCGGCCCGCTGTCAATTGCTCGTCACTATCGAGCTCGGTCCAGATCTCTCGTACCCAATCGCGAATCCGCAATGACTCCTGCCAGCGATCAGACAACTCGTTTTGATGTGCGTCGGTAATCGCATAGGGCGGCGGGCCAAGTTCGCAAAGAAAAACGAGCTTTGCATTACATGTGTTCCGTTTTCGCCACATACGCATGCCCTGCGTCCACCAGTTTTTGAAAATCTCGACCCACTCCTGATGCTGTGGGAACCCGATCTGGATCTGCACCTGTTCGCGGTTGGCGATACGACCCTGGAAGCAATCAGCTCGCTCGAGCACCGTTGCAATGTAATGCTGATCGCGTTCCGGCACCGGTGCGCGAATTTCACGATCGACCACGAAGTGCGACAAGTCGGCACAAAGCCTCATTTCCGGGACGAGATCCATGAGTTGCAGTGTGAAATAAAGGTCATTGAGCAGGCTGTCGCGATGCGTTTCGAACAGCAGCGGCATGTCTCTGTCGTGGGCCTCGGCGATCCAGCGTCGCACAACGGGCACCGCATCCTCAGGCCTGATCGGCATGACGCCGCTAATCACGTTGACCATGCAGGCGTTCATCTGCTCCGCGAATTCGAGCAACGGACCCATGTCCTCGGGTGAAGAGGGAAACGCATTGATCATGCAGCCGAGCCCGTACTGTTCGAACAGCGCGCGTTTCTCGAGGTTGTCGGGAATTTCTGCGACCGACGGATCCAGGCATATACCGTCGAATCCGGCATCTGCCACCATGGCGAAGGACTCCTCGTCCGTGCGCTCTGGTCGATTGGGATTCCGTAACTGCATCCCCCACAGCGACTGGTAGATCTCAAGTGATTGCATGGTCGTCCGCCCGTCGATCGCGCCCCACGGCAAGCGCATCAACGGCAATCGCTCCTTCTTCATTCACGATGAGTGGATTGACGTCAAATTCTGACAGTACGTCCCGCAGCGCATGCGCGAGGACAGAAAAGCGCGCTGCCGTCTCGCAAAAATCGTCAATATTCACAGCCGGGCTGCCGCGCACACCGTCAAGCATTGGCCGCAATGTCATTCGATCGATGCAGCGACGCGCATGAGCAGCATCGAATGGCGGCAAGGCGAATTGCACGTCGTTGACTACCTCGGCCAGTATGCCACCGAAACCCAATATAACGATGGGTCCAAATTGCGGATCGCGTTTGATGCCAAGAAACAGGTCGACGCCGGCCGCTACCATGGGAGCGACCAATACATCGTCTCCAAGACGGTGACTCATAATTCGGTACATGTGCCGCAACTGATCCTCGTCGCCGATACCGAGAATCACGCCGCCTTTATCTGACTTGTGGAA
>Ga0265303_10002863_pt1 | contig 10760 bp, 11 predicted proteins | sample Helome_2_FD_192494 | JGI IMG/M metagenome (GOLD analysis project Ga0265303, IMG submission 192494) | Marine sediment microbial communities from subtidal zone of North Sea - Hel_20160317 (Illumina Assembly) | ecosystem: Environmental > Aquatic > Marine > Subtidal zone > Sediment ...
TACTACTAACACCCACCCCGTCATCAACCTGCGCAATCGACGCATGAATGCCCACTCGAGTTCTTTCCTGAACGCACCTGTGGCAGGGAAAATGATGGCAGAGAGAAACAAGGCCAATAACAGTGCAAACAGGTATTCTTGAGGTAAACTATTATTGTCCCACCGAATCCAGTACGCCAGCAGACAGCTGACGAAAACAATGAGCAAGGTATTTGCCTGACGAATCATTCAGGTGGCCTTTTCAATTGACTTGAATACAGTTTATCCCAGGTCAGAAGTTTAACCGACCTGAAGATGAATTGACTATTAAAAAACAGATACCTGTACCACATTCTTCGTGGGTTTTGAAACAACCTGTACAGCCAGGCGATACCGGCCTTCTTCATCCAGATTGGGGGCTTTGCAGTAGCGCCGGCCAGCCAGTCAAAAGCGGCGCCTACCCCGAGCACATGGCAATCAAGCTGAGGGTGATATTTTGCAATCCATTTCTCCTGCTTTGGACACCCAAGACCAACGAAGAGCCAGTCAACGCCAGACGCATTTATCCTCTCGATCTCCGCCTTCGGGGAGACCAGTTCCCCTGGCATGAATTCTGGAGCATGCGAAAATACAATATCCAGTCCATCGAATTGTTGAGTCAGTTTTTCAGCCAACTGGTTAAGCACTTCGTGTGTGCTGCCGAGCAATCCAATCTTTTCATTGTTCAGAACCGAATGGCTGCATATGGCCAGCAATAATTCGTAGCCTTCAATGACCCTTGCATCTGTTTTGGATATTCGCCGTTGCAGCCAGGCCACCGGGGTACCATCTGCGAATACCCAGTCTGCCTGGTCCATAGCGTCAGTCAGCACAATATCCTTCTGGGACAGCATCAACATGTGCACGTTGCAGAACAGTGCAGTCTGGCAACTCTGTTGGGCCATGCTTGAGACGATTTTCCCAAAGTCGCGCGAATGCGTAAGCGTGATAGATCTGTCAAAAACGAGTATCTGCCTCTGCTCCATGTTCAAACCCATTTTCGCAGCAAGCGACGGATTGCCGGCACAGAACCCAGTTGGCGGTTCAGTCGTTTCAAATAACTAATACCACTCGATGCATACTTGTTTACCCCATAATGTTGTGTGCGCAACAACTCTTCTTCTTTCATATTCTCGATAAAATTTCGTGAACCTGTCCCGCCACGCTCAAAAATGGCAATGGGCAAAGATGTGCGGTGAACATCAATACCCTGGTTTAACAGGCGACTGATCAAGTCATAGTCCGCGCAATATCGATAACGTACATCGTAGGGGCTGTCACCCAAAGTGTCCCTTCTGAACAGTACGTTTTGATGATTGACCGGAACACCGTACCAGGCCAGCCGCGGTGAACGATTTTTCAATTTCACCAGTGAGCCGTCTGGAAACCGCTCAAAGCAGGTTCCCCAAACCATTTCCGGGTTGCGATCTCCAAGCTCTGCTTCGATAGCGTCCAGGGAAAAATCCGGGTGCAATTCGTCGCCGGCATTAAGGTACAAAACATATTCACTCTGTGCGAGCATTGTGCCTTTGTTCATGGCATCGTAAATGCCATTATCCGCCTCGGAAACGAATGATGACGCCTCCTGTTGCATGGTCCGGTGAAGCTCGGAGTCGGTTGATTTGAAAATCCTGGAGCCGCCATCGATCAGCAACCATTCCGCATCCCCGTCCCTGATGGTTGAGCAAAGGGAGTCGTGAGTACGGCTAAGGCACTCTGGCGCATCCAGATGAACTGTGACAATGCTTAATCTCATGTGATCTTTAGTGATTTAATCACCTTTTTGAGCAATGCAGAATGTAGCCGGGCCAGTTGAAAAAAACCTCCGCCGGCAGCAACCGGTACTGCTTTGAAGTAGTTCCGCATCAAATTGGAAAAAACCTGGAAATTGGTGGGTTTGCCAAAACCAGTGATCAGCAGTATCGCCAGGCTGCCCTTGAGTTGTTTCAAGTCCTGACCCTGCAGTTGATGCTGCCCCGGCGTGCTGGCGAGTTTGAGCCATCTCTGGATATCGCTGAACAGCCGGTTTTCACTCCTTGCCGTGGCCGAAACGGAGACATCATGTTCGCGATAGACTGCTGTAGGTTGGCTCAGCAGCACAGCCTGATGTCCCCTGGTTACCCTCAGGAAATACTCCCAGTCGTGGATTTGAAACAACGCCTCATCCGGACCGTCATGGTTCTTCAAACACTCCATTCGCAAAGCACATCCGGGCATTCTGAAGAAAAAATTATCCAGCAAACTGTTTCTGAATTCGCCGGCGCCAAGAACCGTGTCCTCATCGCAGATCAGTTCCTCACGCGTCGCTCCGCTGACCCCGTTCATCAGCACAACGGATGAAACGACCATCGCTGCCGCCGAATTTGACTGAAACCCCTGTTCAACTGCATCCAGGTGCCCGGGCAGGAATTGATCGTCAGCATCGAGCTTGATCAAGTACTTGCCTGAAGCGAAGCCAATACCCTTGCGCCATGCGCCACCCGCCCCGAGGTTGTTCTCATTGCGCACATAGTGCACAAGGTTGGCGAACCTGGCTGCTATCTCCGGGGTATTGTCCGTGCTGGCGTCATCGACCAGAACAACCTGCACATCCTCACGTCCCTGGTTACGCACACTCTCCAGAGTTTGGGTGAGAAACCGCCCGTAGTTATAGGCTGGAATGATGATTGAAAATACAGGTTCAGTCATCCTGGCCAGTTCCCGACAGCCGGGTCAAGATAATGCCGACCGGTCTTCTGATGCTCCAGTGATAAAAGTGATCCAGCCAGTGTTTCCACCAGGCCAGAGAATATTTCTTTCCCCAGAAATTCTGGCTTACCGAATACCACTCCGACACAAATTTGCGGGCGTCTCCGACGGTCTTGCTGCTTTCGTGATAGCGGTAATTAGCCCAGTGACCGGGCACCACCCGAAGCGAGTGATCCTGGGTCAGGCGTAGCCAGAGATCGTAATCCATTGCATAGTGCAAGTGAGGGTCTACCACCGGATCCATAGCTTGAATAAGCTCTCTGCGAAAAAAGACCGAAGGCTGGTTCATGGTGATACCTTCCGTAGCCCAGTAACGTATCAACGAAGAGTGATCAGTGAAACGATTCTCTTTTCGCCCTCTCGCATTTCCCTCTGAGTTTATGAACCCGAAATGGCTGCACATTACAATGCCGACATTGGGATCGGCGAACTGTTCTGCAACGGTGTCAAAAATGTCCGGCTGGTATAAATCATCGCTGTTAAGCCAACCCACAATCTCCCCGGTAATTCGCCTGAACCCTTTGTTCAGAGCATCAGACTGTCCATGATCAGCCTCGCTGATCCAGTAAGCAATGCGATCAGAGTGATTTCGAATAATGCAAACACTCTTGTCATTACTACCGCCGTCGATAACCACGAGCTCGATGTTCGGGTAATCCTGTTGGAGAACAGAGCCTATGGCTTCATCCAGGAAATTGGCCTGGTTATAGCTCGGCATCACGATACTAATTTTGGGTACAGTATTTATCGGCTCCCTCCAGGCTGTCCCAGGTTCCTGGCTGTCTCTGCGCAAACACGACGAGCCAAGACTGCATCACAATCAGGCGGTTTGATTGTACAGCCTGGCGCGAACAAAAACATTTTCGGGCTTGATCGAGCGTGTGTAGTCACTTACGATCATCCACGACACCCTCTGGCTGCAAGGATGTTCCATCAATGAACGAGCCACTCCCCACCATTAGCGTCGTTACGCCATCCTATAACCAGGCGGCGTTCCTTGAACGAACCCTACTGTCCGTTGTTGAGCAGGAGTATCCAGAAGTGGAGCACATCGTCTTTGATGGTGAATCTACCGACGACTCGGTGGCTATCCTCGAGCGATACTCGGACCACCTCGCATTCTGGAGAAGTGAGCCTGACCGCGGACAGACTCATGCAATCAACAAGGGTTTTGCCAGGGCAAACGGTGAAATCATCGGATGGCTGAATTCCGATGACATTTATTATCCTGGTACATTTCACCGGATCGCCCAGTCCTTCGCAGAGAATCCAGACATCAATTTCATCTATGGTATGGCTAACCACATTGATTGTGACGACCAGGTTATCAACCAGTATTACACCGAGAAGTGGGATTTCCAGCGTCTGAAAAAACTCTGCTTTATCTGTCAACCAGCAATGTTTTTCCGCAGGAAGGTATTGGACCGCTATGGCTATCTGGATGAAAGCATGAATTTCAGCATGGACTACGAGTACTGGCTACGATGCGGAAGCGAAGAATCCTTTATGTTCTTAGAGGTTCCTCTAGCCGGTTCCCGGCTATACGCGGAAAACAAAACCCTGGGTTCCCGAGCGCTGGTTCTCGAAGAAAACCTGAGAATGCTGAAGGGCAAGTTCCACACAGTCGACAAGCAATGGATTGCTTCTTATGCCATTGAAAAGGCGCGTACATCGTTTGGTCGCGGCAGGGGTTTTTTTCACAAGATCATCGGCTCCGCCTATGCGGGAATTCTCTGGCACAAATTTCTGTGGCAGTACAACAGAGAGATATTCCCTATTTTGCCTAAGGAGTTCCTGATGAACACTTTCCTGTTACCCAAGCGCGTCAGATTATCGATCTCCAGACACGCAGAATTGTAAAATACGACTGCACCCAGGCCTCCAATTTTCAATGCGTATAATTTACGACGAACAAATTTTTACCTCACAACGATTTGGCGGCATTTCCCGCTATTTCGCAGAATTGGTAAAACACCTTTCAAACAAAGCAGCCGTCGATCCAAGGATACTGGTTCCCTTTTGTACGAACCAATATGCAAGCAGGCTACCCTGGCGAAGTCGCCTTGGAATACCTTTTCCGAGCATTCGGGGGATCAACAGATTGACAGGGTACTTCAACAGGAGATCTTCCAAGACCCTCGTTGACTGGATTGGCCCGGATATCCTGCATCAGACTTATTATCCGCTCTACACACCCGATCTTCAGAACGACATCCGGATAGTGACCACCGTTCACGACATGATTTACGAGCGTTTTTCCGACAGCTTCCCGAGCAATGAGATGACTGCAAAACTGAAGAGTCGGGCCGTGGACAACGCGGACATGGTCATTTGCGTTTCCGAGAGCACGAAGCGGGACCTCATCGAATTCCTGAGCGTAGATGAGGAAAAAATCGCAGTAGTTCACCACGGGGCGAATCATTTTACTTATGAGCCGGTGCCATCGCCGTGGCCAGACAGAAAGCCCTACCTCCTTTATGTCGGCATACGCGAGCGATACAAAAATTTCCGGAACCTTCTAGAAGCCTATGCTGCAAGCAAACAACTTATGTCGGATTTTGATCTGCTTTGCTTTGGAAGTGTTCCCTTTGAAACCGAGGAACTGGCCTTGATGTCCAGGTTGTCCATACCTCCTGGAAAAGTCAGGTGGACCCGTGGAAATGATGAATTGCTTAAAAAGTGCTATCAGCATGCAGCGGCATTTGTCTATCCATCCCTATATGAGGGATTCGGGATCCCGCCTCTCGAGGCCATGATGCAGAGATGTCCTGTCATCAGCAGCAATACCTCTTCAATACCGGAGGTGGCCGGTGATGCGGCCGAGTTTTTCAACCCCGGCGAACCCCATGAAATTTCACAGTCTATTCGGCGTGTCGTCTATGATTCCGAAAGGTCCGCCCAACTTCGTGAACTGGGCAAGAAGCGCGTCGAACACTTTACCTGGGAGCGCTGCGCAATGAGCACTCTGAAAGTTTATCAAAGAACAATGGAAATTCCTCGTTGAGTTCATTTCCAATTGGTCATTATTCGTTCAAAGCGATCAATTTTTCTTAAGACCTGTTTGACGTAGCTGTCTGCGCTCTTATCCTTGACGATGGCAAGACCCCTTTTGACCAGTTGACCCCGCAAGTCCCGGTCCGAATGTATACGCCAGATTGCATCAGCAATATCCCGCGGTGAAAACGGATCGATGAGAATAGCGGCATCCCCCAATTGTTCTTTCGCACCGGAAACAGCCGAAGCAACCACCGGACAACCCAGGTGGAATGCCTCCAGTGGTGGCAGGTTGTCTGGACCAAAGAAGCTGACGAAAACCAGGCTTTCAGCGCTTTGATAAAGATCGATCAAATCCTTCGTTGGTACAAACCCCAAAACAGATACCTGACTCTCCAAATCGAGTCGGCTTATCGTTGTCTGGATATGATCTCTATTACCTCTTTCCGAACCGACCAGGACGAGTTTAGGAGAATAACCACGGGTCTCTTTCAACACCTTGAGTGCGTGAAGCAAATTTACGTGATTCTTGTGTGCCCAAAATTGTGCTGGGTAGAGTAAAAAACCACTGGTCAGGCCATGTTTCTTCAACGTTTCGGCCGGAGAAGAAATTTCGGCTTCACGAATGGCATTTGTCACTGGGAGTGGCTGAACCATTATGTTGTCCGGATGAACACCATACATCATCTGGATTTCCTGCTTTCCCACTTCCGTGCCTGTCAGCACCAAGGAGGCCCGCTTCAGCATGGTCCGATACATGTCCTCGCGCTGACCCCAGGTTCCTTCCAATGAGCTAACCTCAGGGAACCATGGCTGGATGCGATGCTGGAGATCCCAAACAGTGAATAAGAAAGGTACCTGGATGTCAAAGGCCAGCTGATCCAGAAACCAGACCAGGTCAATGCCATGATGATCGATCGCCCTGACCAGTGGTTGCGGCACGTGCTTCTTTTCAGCCGCCACTCGCCGCCCTCTTGTTCTGCGAATAATGCGTGAAATCAGAGACTCACCGCTAGCGCTTTCCTCTTCATTCTCTTCAGGAAACTGCTGTGGAATGTTTACGTATGATATTGGGAGTTCGGAATCAAGTGCAGTTTCGTTGATATCGAATATCAGAAAATCATTCGTACTCTCGTCATTGCCGAGTGCACCAATGATGCTGGTTTTGAATGTGACACCTCCACCCATCAAGTTGTCCAGGCCGTTAATAATAATTGCTATTTTCATTGCAGGAACCCGTTGTTTATTCAGCCCGAGCGACAATACAAACATTCCATGAGTCACTGGACGGGTCTGAAAACGTCATCCATTCGTATGTTGTCATAATGGAAAAGCCCGATTGCGCAAGCAGTTGCCTGAGCTCCGGAAGAAAAAAGTAGCGCATTTTGTGCGCTTCATGAAACTCCTGGCAGGAACCCGTTTCCCGGTCCTGGACCTGGATCGTGTAATTGACGATTACAAGGTTGTCTTCGTGGATGTGCTCGGGTTCAGCAATCCTGGTTACTTTTAACTGACCCTGCTCAAAGGTCTTCACTCTGAGTTCGGGATTCGCACGAAGTACGGCTGGGCCGTACCAGCAATCAAAAATGAACAGACCGCCTGTGTCGCAGTGTGCCCTTACTGCCTTCAGAGCCTGGTCCACGTCGCGGTTGGATACCTGATAACTCATAACATGGAAGAGCGCCACTATCGCATCGTATCGATCGTCCAGTGCAAGTTTCCGCAGGTCGGCGTGTGAGAACCTCAAACGCTTCATTACATCAGGGTCAAGACCGGCCAACCGTTCCTCGGCCTTGTCCACCATAGCTGCACTCATATCCACACCGTGGACGTCAAAGCCCGCTTCGGCGAGATGTATGGCATGCCTTCCCGTTCCCGAGCCGATATCCAAAATGCATGATGTCCGTACCGAATTTTCGCCTATCAGGCGCTCAACATACTGGGCTTCAGACGCGTAATTCTTGTCCTGGTAAAAAAGGTCATAATACTGGGCATAATCACTGAAATTTGTCATGCCAGGAGCTCCTCCACCGCGTCACATACGTGCTCGACCTGCTCCGCTTCCAATGCAAGTCCACTGGGTAGATAAAATCCTCTCCGCGCTATATTTTCCGCGACAGGGAAGCAGTCGTGCACGCCTATCCCCATTTTGTTGAAGACCGGCTGTTCATGCAGTGGCCAGAAAAACGGCCGGGTCCCAATGCCTTTGGAAGCCAGACGTTTCATGGCAACCCTGGCATCAAACGGCACTTTGCTGTCCAGAACCACACCGTACACCCAGTAAATGTTCTCCGCATTTTCCGTCTTTGGCGAAGGAAGGGTCAGGCCTTCGATACCTTTGAGCCGCTCGTTATACAACGCACCAATGCGGCGCTTCTTCTCTATCGATGACTGCAGGTTCTCCAATTGTGCAACACCGAGCGCAGCCTGCATGTTGGTCATGCGTAAGTTCCAGCCCAACTCATCATGGACAAATCGTTGTTCAGGTTTGAAGCACAGATTGCGCAGTGAACGGCAACGATCTGCCAACACTTCATCATCACAAAGGACCATGCCGCCTTCTCCGGTCGTGATCAGCTTATTAGGATAGAAACTGAACGTACTGATCGTTCCCATACTCCCGCAGGGCTTGTCACGGTAACGCAGGCCGATTGCTTCGGCGGCGTCTTCGATGACGTGTAGTCCTAAACGTTTGGCTTCCTCGAGTATTGGATCCATGTCTACTGGCAGGCCATAAATATGCACAGCGAGAATGGCCTTGGTCCGGTCAGTAATTCTATCGAGAACGTGACTCGCTTCCATGTTCCATGTCACCGGGTCACAGTCAACAAACACCGGCTTCGCACCGCAACGGACAATCGGTGCTGCACATGAAATGATCGTGAATGTAGGCAGGATCACTTCATCACCTGGTCCGAGATTGAGTGCCGCCACGGCAGCATCCAGGGCGGCCGAGCCATTACTGACCGCTACACCATGGTTACGGCCGACTGCCGATGCCAGTGATTCTTCGAACCGTCGGACGAACGGCCCTTCAGAAGATATCCAGCCAGAGTCAACACATTCACCCAGCAGGCGTTTCTCTTTCTCACCCAGCAGTGGTTCGTTTACCGGAATGAACTTCATTTCAAGGGGATGACCGCTTGTTCGCTGTCAATGCCCTCGAATCGAGTCTTGTCTCGGTCACCCAAATATGGGCCTTGTTTGATTTCGAGCATTTCAAGTTCCTCGATAACTTCGAAGCCATGCCCACCGCTAATCAACAAAATGACATCTCCGGCGGCCAACAGACGACTTTCCAGATAGCTATAAGAGGTGTCGTAAAAATCAACACGCAGCTTTCCGGACTTGATTATCAGCACTTCCTGCGTCTGAGTGACTTCTCTCGCCAGGTGATTGTGAACGTGAGGCTCGATGGCCTTTCCAGCAGGGTGGTGCATAAACGCCAATTGCTGAGAGAACTCATTCGGCGTGAAGAAGTGAATGCCTTCCTTTTTGAACTCCGCTCTGACGATAATGGCCAGTAGCAGGTCCCCATGCCTGACATAATCCACTACTGTGTTTTCCAACGGTCTCTCCCATCAAGAAGAATGGACATCGATTTCATGAGCTTGACCGCCATACTCTTCTCATCACCACCAAAACGCCAATTCGATAATAACCGTGTCCTTCTTCGCAGAGTCGCTTCGCCGTGATGAAGCACCTGTTCCAGTTCAGCCCGGTTGATACCCGAGGTGCGTTTCTGCATGTTCGAATCCAAAGCGTCAAGTTCAGCTAGAAGCTGATCTGGTTCCTCTCCGTAAGCCCGGAGAGTTTCCGGGCCCAGGGCTTCGATGTACACTCTGGCCAGATCTGTTTTTTCCCGGCAATCCAATGATGACTTCCAGGCATCAACGTAATCCATGACTGCAGTATCGTGCCTGTAAGCACTCTTGGTGTCGACGAAAGTAGTATCAGTAAATTTCTGTCCACCGGCGTAATTCAACATCTCCGGCTCAAAATCCACACCAATTTTCTTACATAGGGCCTCGACTTCAGCATCAGGATCACGCACAACATCCTCGTACTTTACAACAGCCGCCCGATTACCCAGCATTTCAACGCCTTCCAGAACCATTTTTGGTGCCGTCAGTAAATCATGGCGCCTGTCTTCCTGGTTAATCATCTGCCACCAATCTCCTGCGAAATTATAGGAAATGATCGAAGCAAGAACGGCCACCGGATTGCGTACCAGAAATATGAAGCACGCATTGGGAAACAGGTGAATCAGATCGGAGATGATGAAAAAGTATCGCGGAGTCTTGTCCAGAAATCGGGATTTCCCGGAATCCCGAAGGGCAGACTCGTACAACGCAAGGGCTGTGTCGCGTAGACAATGGTTAAACAGTTGGTCACCACTCTCCAGCCTGCCGAGAAACTCATTCAGAGCGGTGGCGCCAAAATGTGCATTGTAGCCGGTGGTATCGCCTGTGCTTTGTCGGGTATTCAATAGTTGCAACATTAGCCAGGGTTCGGGAAGTGTATGCACCTGGGAGTTAGCCGCAAGAATGTGCTGGAGCATGGTGGAACCAGACCGGGGCTGGGATATCAAGAAAATCAGCTCCCTTCCCTGGTTCATGGTCGTTCCAATCCATAGTTCAACCTAAAATTAACCAACACAGTATCTGTCACCCGGAAGTTTTTATAGGCGTACTTTAGGAGCAATGATCTATCAGGTCTCAATATATCCATGATTTCTTAGCATCGGCTCCGCTTCTTCGAGAAAAAAGCACAATCCCTCGTCTGTCATATCTTGTCGCCAACGCCCTTGACGACCTGAACCGACATGCGCAAGAAACTCGCCCGACTGTTCCCTTAGTCGCATATTTTCTATCCGAAAACTAGTTACGGCTTTTTCAATAAGTTCGGTTGAAATGTCCCAATCAAGAAATTTTACGGCCCTGGATAAATTTGTGATCGGATTTTGAAGCATTTCCTCATATCGTATCAATAGCAAATTT
>Ga0265303_10002866_pt1 | contig 10745 bp, 14 predicted proteins | sample Helome_2_FD_192494 | JGI IMG/M metagenome (GOLD analysis project Ga0265303, IMG submission 192494) | Marine sediment microbial communities from subtidal zone of North Sea - Hel_20160317 (Illumina Assembly) | ecosystem: Environmental > Aquatic > Marine > Subtidal zone > Sediment ...
TGGCTAGAGTAGTTCAGGGACTTGCTGGCACGCTTTCTGTGCTGGTAAAAACATAACGCTTGCATCGGAGTGATATTGCATATTTATTAGGTCGTACTTTCCGGTAATTTTCATCTGAAATAATCTTCGGCATTACATGTCCGTCTGCCTTGTACCAAAAGTAGACGTTTACGTCTCTGGCGTAGGTGATTGATACTCTAAACTGCTTTGTACCAAAAGTGGACATCAATCAATATTAAATTATTCAAATTAATTACGCAGCCAAAATTCCTTTGACACTTTAGATGAAAGTTGGTTATGCGCGAATGTTACAATCATCGTATGACTACAAAGAAAATATCCTTAGTGCTAAGTAGTGGAGGTGCACGTGGTCTCGCACATATTGGTGCCATTCAATGCCTTGAAGAAGAAGGATACGAAATCCGCTACATCTCGGGTTCGTCGATGGGTGCTTTAATTGGGGGTATACATGCTGCCGGTAAGCTTGATGACTATGCAACCTGGGTGAAAGCATTACGCCGCAAGGATATAGTACAACTACTTGATTTCGGATGGGGACATGGTGGTTTATTCAAAGGTGAACGAATCATAGATGCATTACGGGATTTGATTGGAGAGCATGTCATTGAAGAATTACCGATAGGTTTTACGGCGGTGGCCTCAGATCTCAAAAGCAAACGCGAAGTCTGGTTAAATAAAGGTCCTTTATTCTCTGCAATACGTGCATCAATTGCTGTGCCATTAGTTTTTGCACCAGTAACTATTGGTAATAAGTTACTGATCGATGGAGGCGTGCTTAATCCGCTCCCGATTGCTCCTACTCTTAATAATGAAACGGATCTAACAGTCGCTGTAGATGTAAATGGGAGAAGTGACAGCGCTCTGAATAAAGATTTGCAAACCTCATCTGTTACTATTCAGACATTGAGCCAAGCAGGCGATGAAGTGGAAGACAAGTTTAGGAGAGCTATCTCTACTTTTATTGAAAACCTGTTACCAACAGGTAGTACTAAATCAGGGAATCATGACATGCTTGGCATTGCTATGGAAGCAATGGATGCTATGCAAGTGAGTCTTGCACGACATCAATTATCAATTTATACACCAGAAATAATAGTCCAATTACCACGAAATTCTGCCAGTTTTTTCAACTTCGAACGCGCTCATGAACTTATTGAGCTTGGATACGAGCGAATGCGAACATCGCTCAAGATACTGAAACAGAATGATTCGACATCTTAACAGCTCCTCTGGATATGGTTTCCTGTTTTATCGTATCTTGAATTTTAGATAAATGGTTTTGACTGCCCAGACTGTGGCACAAGGCAGACATTAAAAATAGCTTCCGATAAGATCCGGTAACAGCCAGTGATTTTGGGAGAGTAGGGATGGGCGTATTTTAAGAAGATCAGAGTAGTTATTTCCTGTCTAATACCATGATTAGTAAAGTATTATCTTATATGAGTTCGATTCCCGCCGCCAATTAAGTGCCTACTTTGTTCCAGAAGCAGACACTTACTAAATATTTTAAAGGTATTTGGCCTTTGTGCTGTAAGAAACAATTATATCCATTTAATAATTGAATGTTTTTATAATTGTAAATACTTCAATTCTTTGGATAGAATCAAGAAATGGGTAAAGTCATTTTAGAATCAACGTTAACCTGTCCAAAGTGCAAACATTCAAAGACTGAGACAATGTCAACAGATGCTTGTCAGTGGTTCTATGAATGTGAGGAGTGTCATACTGTATTAAAACCTAAACCAGGTGATTGTTGTGTGTATTGCTCGTTTGGCTCTATTCCTTGTCCTCCAATTCAAGAGAACTGTAATCATAATAGCTGTTGCAGCTAATATGATAACCAAACATTTGTAACGGGAGGACGATCAGAGTGTCCGCTATGTAGCAATACAGACATTCAATTAGATAGGTCCATTAGGGAATCCTGGCAGGATATAAGGATTAATAATGACAATATATTACAATAACTAATTTTAATACTACTATAAAGAAAAGCAGATGGATTATATATTGGAGCTCCTAAGTGATCCGACAGCCTGGGTAGCTTTAGCGACACTTGCTGTAATGGAAGTAGTCCTTGGTATTGATAACCTTATTTTTATTTCTGTGTTGTCAAATAAGCTTCCTGAAAATCAGCGAGCAAAAGCCAGACGGATAGGAATTTCTGCAGCATTAGTTCTCAGATTAGTATTACTTGCAACAATAGCTGCGATTATTAAGCTCACTAATCCGATTTTTGAGATTTTTAGTCATGCATTCTCGTGGCGAGATCTGATACTAATTTCCGGAGGGTTATTTTTAGTCTGGAAAGCAACCACAGAAATACATAATTCAGTTGATCCTGATCCTGGTCCGGACAGACTGAATCCGTCAGTAACAACGACCAGTGTTACTGCAGTTATCGGGCAAATTCTTCTTCTGGACCTGGTTTTTTCTATAGATAGTATCGTAACTGCTGTGGGTATGACCGAGCATATTCCAATTATGGTAATTGCTGTCATTATTGCAGTAGGAATGATGTTGCTTGCTGCAGACCCCCTGGCAAACTTTATTCATGCTAATCCGACAATAGTTATGCTGGCGCTCGGTTTTCTTTTGTTGATTGGTACAACTCTGATCGCCGAGGGTTTTGGTGCTTATGTACCGAAAGGCTACATCTATTCAGCCATGGCATTCTCTGCACTAATTGAAGGACTAAATATGCTTTCTCGTCGTGCACGTAAAGCAGTTAAGCTTACTTCATAAATTTTTGTCACAGATACATATACAAAATAGATAAATTTTTAATTTGATAAAAAGAAAAATATTGTATAGCCTATTTCTCATTGATTTGAATGTCTACTTTGTGCCAGAGGAGGACATTAATATCTAAGGTAGTTCAATAGCGTTCATATTAGATAAATCTATATTGGCCTGTAGCAATGGTTACCAGCTATAGTTCGATTCCCGCCGCCCAGATTCTAAGTGAATGTCTGCTTTGTGCCAAAAGCGGGTCAGAGACAGAGTTAACCTTCAGAGAAAAAATAATCGTTGTTTACGTGCACTGCAAAATTGGAATAAGCATAATACTACTTGTCATTTTCTTCTTTTACAGAGATATTTCTGCATACTATATTGTAAAGTATTGTGTTTGGTTGGCATCCATATTCTATTTTTGGCTTTTCTGTGATAATGATTTTTTATACTACCCTTTCCCATAAATTCAGAAAAGCTTAGAATGCCATTCGAAGCTAATCGGCTTTTTAGTTCTTTACAATCAAATTCAACATGATAGCTCTGTGATCTCATTCCCATCTTTGTATCCAGCTTCTTTTGTTCCTTGCTATTGTGCGCCTTATAGTTTACTAATCCGGACGCTTTAATTTTATTACCGGATTTAACAATAGATGCAGTATCTAAATAATGGACTGATCCTGATCTATTTGCCCCAATACGAACCCAATTAGCTGAGACTGGTGTTGCTATAGCTGAGATTGGTGTTGCTACGAATAATAGGAATAATATTAGTTTCTTCATCTGATACCCTTGCACGCAAATTTAAAAAAAAGATGATCTTTATTCGGTATATTATCCCAGAAAGAAAAAGATAAATTTACTCCTCCAATCTTTTCTCCATATCCTTTGTTCTTACTATAATAATCAAGTTTTAGCATACGATATTTATTTTGCTTACAGTTATATTCGTATATACCGTGTGATGATAAAACTGGTAAACCACCACTATAATAAAACAATGGCCTATCGAAATCAGTAAGCTGCTCTAACGTGATCAGGTTTCCATTCCTCTCAATAGTCTCAGGATTGACATAATCATGAATAGGCGGACTGGAGTTAATCCGTATCCATTCAGCGAAGGCTGGTGTAGATAAAAATATAAATACAATTAATAGCTTTATATTTATACACTTTCTCAGAATATTCATTTATTTTTTTAGCGCAAAAACTTTCCCAGAAAGAAAATTATGTATGTCTGCGTTGTGCCAAAAGCAGACATTCGTAGATTTTTATTTCTTATCCTGGTCAGAGTGTAGAACGATTGACTGATTGTTGGAAGAATTATGATATTTATCACAGATAATAAATGTGATCTTATGTACTATTTTATATAACAGTACAGTATTAGAGTCTCAAAAATTTATTAATGGCCGACAAATTAAAAGAAAAGTCTGAAAGTGTTTCTGAGATACTTGTGATGATGGTTGTTGCTGGTGTCCTCGCATTTTATGTGACTAAAGAAGCTCAGATCCATTGGTTTCAGTCACAATCAATGCAAGAGGCAAGTGAAAAAGTATCTGCAGATATGGAGAATGATATAAATACGGCTCAAGATCAAGCAACAGTAGAAAAAACCAAAACCATGATTCTTGTAGAAAAACTACGTAAGGATACCGCTTTCACTTTAAATGCTGCTAGTACAGAAAAACAGAAATTAAGTATTGCCGCAAATATTTTTTTTGGTGCATATTTCATGAGCACTCGATCCCGCCCAGACTATTGTGCATCGCTAGGCATCCCTATTAATTCCTTTGTTAGCATATATAAGCAGAAACACTACCAGTTATTTACAATCGCCGAGAAAATCCAAATTCAAGATCATGCTAAATATGGATATATATATGATATTGATAAGTTATATAAATTATTATCCCCCTCAGGTGAGAAGATGCTTGTGCAAGATATGAAAGATACTTCTTCAGTTGTAAAAGTGTCAGAACGAGAGCTTTGCCAGTCATTTGAGCAAGATGCCATTGAATGGGTAAATAGGTTTGACTTCAGAAGAAAAGCGCCGGAAGTTGCAAAAATACTCTTACCTATAGAAGCTACGAACAAGAAGTGACATACGTATATTAACTATTCAGTTAAATACATACTTTGTGCTAAAAGTGGACATTCAAGTTTTATAGTTGGTTGAAAATTATTTTATGTCTTTATATATAAAATGTGGCAATAGATCACAGTTTAATAGCTATAAGCATGATAAATTTATAGCTAGATTTTCTAGCAGCGAACTTGAGTTTCTACTTTGAGTCAGAAGCGGATAATCTATACCCCGAATGGGGGGGTGCCCCAATTTGACCTCCTCCCTGAATCAAGTTGGGTCACCAAGTATTTTTTAGTGCTGCTAACCGGCAAACCTCTCTAGAGAACCACTTGAACCACTTATATCTTAGTGGTTCTCTGGAGGGAGACGCCCAAAGTTCATCGTCAAATCAAATTTAAACGTCATTAATTAAAAGAATAGGATCGCCATGATAAAAGGTATAGTAATCACTCTATTGATGATGGAGTTACTTAGTGAGACAGCAGTAGAATCTAAAATACCTGCCATGCCTCACAATGGACAAGGCCAATGTCTTACTGAAGACAGGAAAGTAATAGAGTGTGAATAGATGTGTAATACTATCTGGTAAACAGTTCTCCTATTCTGTCCCTGTATCTATTCAGTGTTTGATTATCAGCTTCTTCATTATCTGTAATATGGTTATTTAAGGCACAAATTACCAAATCGTTAAGTGACTCTGTTCCTCCTCGCAATAGTAATTCTGTATCCCGAGAATTAATTATATAAAGCTTCTCGGAATCAGTTTGTGCCGATGCAATCTCATTAAGAAGTACTGAAACAGACTCAGCAAAGTTGACATCGCGACTAATCAGAAAATCACGTATGTCCACAAGAAGCGTATTTAAATCATGTATATCTTCACTGTTAAGCTGGGAAAATAATGCTTTTTTTTTACTCATTTTTATATTCCTGATTATTGACGCTACTATAAATGATAACTGTAAGGGGATACTGAGATTGAGGTGATTGTGAATGTCTACTTTGCGCCAAAAGCAGATATTCAGGAACACTCAATTCAGAAATAATATAACTATTTAAATTAGAAGAACTAATCACCGTTTATATGCACATGTAAACATGATGTTAAGTATATGGACGAGTAAAACCTACGCGATCGGCCAAGACGTTAACTCGCTTATTATGCGGTTATATCTGCCTCTAATTTTAAACTTTTATTAAATATAACTAGTGCGAACCCGAACATTGCAATGAAACAAAATGAAAGCAGCAAGAGGAACCCTTCATCATCAAAGTCGAATGAACCACCTGTTGTTGCTGCCAGTAGGCCTAATAAAACAGCAATAATTGAAATAATACCCATCAGCCCTGCCATAACGGCACCTACCCCACGAATTATTGGAAGAAACTGACTGATAGACACAAAAACACCGCTAGCGATAATTATCCAGAACCACATGCCTACACCCAATATGATTCCAGATATCCAGGATGTTGCAAAACAAGAAATAGTGAAGAGGATGGCGACAACTTTATTCATTTGTTCTCCGAACTTTTGCTAGGAATTGGTTCGATGCCGTTGATAACGGCAATTTGGGATAAGTGCTTGAGGAGTAGAGGTGTGGATCTTTTGAACGCCTGCTTTGCGCCAAAAGAAGACATTCGCGTCTATAGCTGTCCAATAACATCCAATAAATTAAATGGTATATTTGTTGGTACTATTGTCAGACCAATCTATCCATCTTATGGAATTAATATGAAAGTATTCTTGCGATGTACAAGCATAGCAATGTTTTATCTTTTTTCTTTATTGCCAACGACATTATGTGCACAGAATTCTGGAATTGAGCAGGATGAGGAAACTAAAATGTGTAGATACGGTGCTAATCACCTGATTGAAGTTGCAAAACCATCGCTTTCCGACCCAAGAAGTCGGCCAGAACAAATTAAGAAGCGTCGTAAACTTATCGAAGATTGGTCATCCCGGTTGGAAAAAGGTGAAAACCCATGCATTGTCTATGAAGATATGCAAAAAGCAGCGACTACATTTTAATAAGAAATTGCATACAACTAATTAATCTCAATCATTACTCCATTTCTCTTTGGCAGTATCAGTACCAGTATGCCGTTTTCACATTTGGCCTGGGCCTTAGCCTCATCAACACTACGCTCTAGCGTAAAGCTACGATAGCTTGTTCCCTGATAACACTCACGGCAAATGATCCTCTCGCCTTCTTTCCCCCCCTTTTCCTGTTTGACTTCAGCGCTGATGGAAACAAGGTCGCCATCTACCAGTATCTTCACATCCTCCTTCTTTACCCCAGGAATTTGTGCGTGGACAATATAATCCTGGTCAGTTTCAGTCATATCAATCTTGATCGGGAGAATGGTTTTCATATCCATATCTTTTTCAGCTTCCAACCAATCTTGTATTTCATGTCCACTATTAAACCCACGCCGCTCAGCTCGATAATAAGCAGCAGTGGCAATCCTTTGTTGGCGGTCTTCTTTGCTATTCATATTCCTTATATTATGGACTGGAGTATTCCTTAGATTTTCTTTCATACTACTTAGATATTCTTTTACAATACTAGCGATACCTCCATCTAGGCTAGCAGACGCATTCTCACTGGTTATGTTAGGCTCACTGGATGTCATTGGTTCCTTATATTTAGGCAAAAAAATACGGTTAACATACGAATAGGTTAGATCTTGCCATTTCTCGTAGATAACTTATATATACAATGGTGTACAAGGTACAAAATAGCAATAGGTGTTCGCAAATTTTACTTATGGAAAAATCTTTCCATCAAAATTAGGGAAAAAACGAAGAACAGGTACTATATTAACGGGAGGTAGTTTAATCCATGACTTGGTTTGCCCGCCGCCCATTCTTTTAGAATATCTAGTGTCTGCTTTGTGCAAATGCGGACTGTTGAGTCCATAGCACGGATAAAGTAGAGTAGTTGTGATTGGCCAAATTTCTTATGGGGTATCAAATGAAAAAATATTTGAGAAACATGCTGAATTCCACTTTACTGATTCTCCTTCCAGCTTTAATAGCACCTGCATTTGCCGAACTTGAAGCACCTTCATTCGACGGAAGCGATAGCGTAACTAGCAATATGGAACGTTTGGCTAAGCATATAGGTTCCATTGATCAGGGAATGGATGAAGACAAGAAGGTTTTGATTGCAGACAACATGAACTTAACTGGCTCTGAAGCTAAAGAATTCTGGCCTATCTATGAAGCTTATCAAAAAGAACTGAATCAGCTAAACAAACGTTTGGCTAACATAATCGATATTTATGCCCTGGAATACAGAAAAGATGGATTATCAAGCAATACTGCAAAAAAATTACTAAATGAATATCTTGCTATCGAGCTAGCAGAAGTTAAATTAAAGCACTTGTATGTACCCAGATTTGAAAAAGTACTTCCGGCAATAAAGGTGGCACGATATATTCAGCTCGAAACTAAGTTGCATGCTGTCTTATACTACGAAATTGCGGGCAAGATTCCTCTGGTAGAGTGAATGATGGGTATTCAGTGAAACTAGCATAAAACTCCAAACGTCTGCTTTGTACCAAACTAATTATGTTGCCGAGGCGCATTCAATGCATAAAGTTGCCATCGGTATGGCATTTAGTCGCTGCGGATTAATCGCTGCACCACAAGTCGCACACGTACCATAGTGGCCTTTATCCATACGTATGAAAGCATGTCTGATCTGTTCGAGTTCTTCTTTGCCTTCTCGCACCAGCTCAACCAGCACTTCATCATTTTCTCGCTCAACAGCCTGTTCACTCCAGTCCACACTGTGCGAAGCTGACAATTTGGTGTTGGCCTTGGCAATTCGGGTTTCCAGCTCTGATTTAAGCCCTTCAAGCTGGAGCCGATATTTTTCATATTCATGTTTCATGGTGAAAATTATAGCATTAGCGTTAAGGAAGCAGGATTATATATTAACCTGCTTTGTGCCAAAAGTGGATGTTCGTATTAATAGAAGTCCGGTAGAATCCGAAACAAATTAGAAAGCTTAATTTTTCATGAGAAAATTTTTTGTTATTGTTCTTTCCCTATTCCTTTGCAGCTGTGCCCATTCTGACTGGCGCACTGCTGATCGCAGTAGTGCAAATATTGCACCACTTCCCTCTGAAAATAAAGAAGCAATCGTTCATATCTATGTAGCCCGAACTTTTAACTGGCATAAGCATTTAGCTGTCCACTCCTGGGTGGCTTTTAAAGAGAAAGATGCTAAAGAGTATATGGTCTATCATGTCACTGGCTGGCTGGCTCATAATGGAGGCGAAGCTGTTTTAGGTAAAAAAGATATTCCTGACAGAAAATGGTATGGCAGTGTCCCTGAATTGATCACAGATGTTCGCGGTAAAAAAGCTGAAGCCGCAATCTCCCAAATTAAAGCTGCCATTCAGTCCTATAAGTATTCAAATTTCTACAGAATGTATCCGGGCCCCAATAGTAATTCGTTTGTTTCACACATCATTCGAAATGTAGATGAACTTCAGGTAGAACTGCCACCCAATGCTATGGGTAAAGACTGGCTTAATGATGGTAGATTTTTTGCTATGTCTGAATCGGGTACCGGTATTCAGGTTTCGGTTTTTGGAATTCTTGGGTTCACACTGGGCCTTGCTGAGGGTATTGAACTAAATATATTAGGTCTTACCTTTGGGGTGGATATTTTAAGACCGGCTATCAAACTTCCTGCTGTAGGACGATTGGGTTTAAAGGATGCCCCAGTATTTTGACTAAAATTTAAATATTCTCAAGGGATTGAATGTCTGCTTTGTGTAAAAGCGGATGTTCAGATACGCAGTTTATTTGCAGAGGCAAAGTTATTCGTATTATTCCAGATAGTATCAACTTATCTCTACGAGAGAAAATTCTACATTAAGTGTCCTTACTGAGGCTTCAATAACCTACTAAGAATTAATTGAATCATTCAAAAGGAGGAATACTGGGGCAAAAGTACCGTTATTCAACTCCATATAATTGGCTCATATCAGCAGATAATAAATTAAAAGCATTGTTGATTCACTTTTGGGAGTTTGGGCTTTGGATAAAGCTCAAATTGTGAAAATCAGTATTTCAGAGAAGGGCTATCTGCCACCATGAAAGATATAATAGAAGTATTAAAGCGCATCATTGCCCTTGAAAGTAAAAACGTTGAATCAATGCGCCATTCCCTCAAAGAGGATGAGCGCACAATTCTTCGATTACAGAATAAATCGAAAAGTGTAGAAAAGGAAATTGAAGAGCGCAAGCAACTAATTAAAGAATATGTGAAGTGCATATCAGAAGTGGCTCAGACAAATAAGAGACCAGCACCTTCGGCTAAAAAATTGATGAATAAATACAAATCATCTACAAGGCTGGTCAGGTTAGTAAAAGATTAAGGAGGTAGTTATGAATTTGTAATGGAACTTAGTAGCAGAAGTCTTATTTCATAAGACTCCGAATGTCTGCTTTGTGTCAAAAGCAGTCATCAGTGACTAGATTTTGCACAGAAGATAGTCATTTGTGACTGCCAACTCTTTATAAATAAGTGAATAGAATTAGCTTCCAATAGGATCCAGTGACAGCCAGTGATTTTGGGAGTAGGGGTGAGGGTATTTTTATAAAATCAGAGTAGTTATTTCCGGTCTAATATATTAATTATTAAAGTATTTATGGGTTACAGTTCGATTCCCGCCGCCAAAAATCTATTTTCTTGATTAGCTTGCGAGTCCTAGTCGGGACATGAACGAATTATTAAATAATTTCCGTAAATTAGTATCGTCCAGCAATTGATGCCGACTAGCTATCCATTGGTCTACAATGTTGTTACCAAAGCGTTCGCGTACACGATTGGGGGTTAGATAGGCATTAAACTTACCCCAATGAAGAGTAAAAGGGATG
>Ga0265303_10002867_pt1 | contig 10743 bp, 1 predicted proteins | sample Helome_2_FD_192494 | JGI IMG/M metagenome (GOLD analysis project Ga0265303, IMG submission 192494) | Marine sediment microbial communities from subtidal zone of North Sea - Hel_20160317 (Illumina Assembly) | ecosystem: Environmental > Aquatic > Marine > Subtidal zone > Sediment ...
CGAAGAACTTGCCCATGGTCGGCGCCATTTCCTCGACCGTGCTGTCGTCACCGAAGGTCGGGTAGTGATAATCAGGATCAATGCGCCGGAACAGCGCATCGGGCGACTTGTCCATGAAATTGCTGAATATGTCCTTCAGGGAACCTTCGCGCGTATCCGCGCTGGCGGTCAGCTTCCAATGATCCCCGAACTTACCGTTGACGAAGAACGCCAGTCGCCCATCAGCATTCGAATCGTAATCGTAGGTCGAATTGGCACCCTGCAGCAGGTCGATCGGCCCGCTCGCCGAGTTCTGTGCGAAAGTGAGATCGGCCATACCGACATAGAACCAGTCGTTGTTCTCGAATTCGAGATCGCGCAGATAAAGATTGCCGGCGCCCTCTTTGTCTACGACGGCGACTTCGACCGTATGTGCGCCTTCGGGGAGGATCTCCTCAGTAACGAAGCTGCCGCTGTCATCAATCGGTACGGGGCGCCCCGCAACCCAGACTTCGTGGTCGGCCGGGATACCAGCACCGCGCACGCTCACCGTGCCGCTGCTGAGACCAATGTTGTGCAAGCTGAGCGCATTCTCTCCGTAAGCCGCGAACAGCTCGGGGTCGGGCTCGAGTTCCTCGGAATCCTGCTGCTCATCGACGGAGTCGTAAACCACCCACAACGGCTGTGCCCGAGTCTCATCAAAATTGCCGTCGGTACCGTATGCCCTCAGCACATAGGCCAATTCGTAAACTGGCGCCTTGAACCAGGCGGCCGGCGGCTCCCAGGTAGCAACGCCATCTTCGCTAATTTCGATGACATCGAGCGGCTCCGACTCCACCGACTGTCCGGTTTCGAAGACCCTTACCTCGGCACGCTCGATGAAGTGCGAATAGTTGGTGTACATCCTGAAATGCACGGGCGACACATGCGTTTCATAATCGATGACACGCGAAACCGAAACACGCGGCGGCTTCGCTGTAATGCTCAGGCGAGGCGCGGAGCGCAGGTTATCGAACCCGAAACGAATGTCGGCATCCTCCAGGGCAACGTCGGTGCATCGCTGGATGTCCGATGAACTGCGTTTCGGATCATCAATCGGTTCTCCGTCAACCGTAATACGCATGAGATTGAGGCCCAGCGGATTCTGCGGGCTCAGCTCACGCGTCACACGCGTGATGTCCACGCCTTCATAGTCATCGAGCACCGCGAGCTCGTCATAGATAACCTCAACAGCAACATGCGATGTCTCACCCTGCACGAAGCCGGCATTGACAACATCCTTCGAGTGCACGTAGCCACGGCCCTCGAATTCTCGCTGCTCGGCATTGAGCTGCATATCTCCCGCGACCAGTTCCATCGCCCGGCGTGCGCGCGACGCCGACAGGCCAATATCGTCGCCGTAGACAGCGGCCGTTCGCCGCGGCAGTCGCTCGTTTCGCGTATAACCGACGAAGCGGAGGCGCGAATTGGTCTTGTCGGCAACGTCGGCGAGCGCACGGGCAAGGGTATCCGTGTAACCCGCCGGCACAATGGGATTGCCATCCACGAACTCCAGATCGACAATCGTGCCCCAGGGCGGGTCGTACACGCGCGTGACCAGTTCGGCACCCGCCGATTCGGGACAGAGCTGCGGCTCATCGGGCAGCTCCTGCAGTGGATCGTCGTACCAGAACTCCACCTCGACACGGCGGTTGAGTGCGCGGCCGCCGGCGGTCTGGTTCGAACCCAGCGGTCGTGACGTGCCTTTGCCGTCACTCAGGATCATCTCCGTCGGCAGGTTCAATTCGTCCTGCACGGCAAGGGCGACACGACGTGCGCGCGCTTTCGAAAGTCCCGCATGATCTCCGTAAATGCGTGCCATCCTGCCCGTCAAGGGTGCATCATCAGTGTAGCCAACGAACTTCACGACGACATTCTGCTTATTACTGAGGTTGACGAATCCCTCGCGGACATGCTCGACGAAAGTGCTGTGGACCTCGATCGTCTCTTCCTCGAAGCTCAACGGTGCGATCAGGTTCTGCACGCGTGCGCGTCTCGCGTGTCCTTCTACGTAGCGCAGTTTGCAGACCGTCTCCATGCGGCACACTTTGATGCGCTTGATCTCGTGCGGAACGAGAAACTCCTCGAGCGCAATTTGTTCCCGAACCTCGTCATACCAGACTTCCACCTCGACGCGGCGGTTCTTCGCTCGACCTTCTTCGGTGTCGTTGCTCGCAACGGGATCCAGGTCCCCTGCCCAGTCGAACGAGATCGCTTCCGGCGGTAGCGCGAGTGCGGTCTGGAAATGCTCCGCCACCTGGCCGGCACGCTCCCGCGAGAGCCCGGCGTTGTCGCCATAGATCTTCTGCAGTCGTGGGGACAGGGGCTGGTTGTCGGCATGACCGATCAGGTGCAGGCGCACATTGATACGATCCCGCATGCGTTCGAGGATGTCGCCGAGCGACGCCACAGTCGAGTCGGGAATGTTGGCCACACCGGACTCGAAGTGGATAGACGGCACGAGGCCGCTGAGCTTCACTGTTTCGAGCGCGTCTTCGAGTGTCTCGCGCGTCTCTAGCGTGTCGCCCTGCTCGGCGTCCAGCGCGTCCGGGTCCTGGACCCACCTGGTCAGCGCTACGTCGTCCGACAGGTGGCGCTCGACAGCCTCGCCGAGCGGCGCTTCCTCGACGCTCTCCGCGAAGGCCGGCTTCCCGGCCAGCGCGAGAACTAACATCAACAGATGACTTAGCGTCTTCATAGCCTTCACCTGTTCGTCGCCTTGCTGTTGTCCACGGGCTCACCACGACGCCAGAAGACCTCGGGCTCGATAATGAGCTCGTAACAACAATTGAGCTGCTGCCATGCGACCATCACATCGTTCTTCAGCCGGTCGAGGCGCTTCTCGACCAGTGACTCGTCTTCAACGTCGGCGAGGTAAGAGAGGCGCAATACGGCGGGTGCTTTCTGAAGCTCTTCGAGCAGAAGATTGATACGCGGGCGCCACTGCTCCCGGAGCTCGACCGATTCCGGCTCGAACGCCGCGTCCGCGATATCGAGACCGACAACGCGATGGATCGAGGCACCGAAATTCATGCGCAAGGCCTTACCGCGCGTCGCACGCTGCACCTGCACGGGCCGTGTCGATGCTCGGTAGCCGCTCGGTAGCGTGCGGTCGTCGAGTTTCAGCACGAAATTACTGCCACGACTGTCATGCGGAACGGTCGCGCACGTAATGTGGTAGCGGCCGTGGTTGTCGGTGGTGGCGGCAAGTCCCCTTGCCGTCACGAGCCGCACCCCGGCGATTCCGGCCTCTTCGGTATCCTGGTAGCCGTTGCGATTGGCGTCGTCGAAGACCTTGCCCGTAACGTCCGTGCAATCGAAGGTCGGATCCGGAACGAGACGCACAGTTGCCGTCGCTTCCTCGGACATGATGCCGCCGGTCAGCGCGCTGACGGCTTGTGCGCGATTAACGAATTCACCTTCGGTGATACCGGCACCGGCGGCCAGCAGCAGCTTGATCGTGTGCCGGCCGTCCGTCTCCAGCAGCAGATTCGACCAGGTGAGCTCGCGGCCAACGACCGCTGGCTCTGTCTTCACATCATCGAAGCGTGCAGAACCCTCGACATAACGGAAACCTGCCGGGAAACGGTCAATGATATTGACGTCCCGGAGATCTGCACCGAAGGAGTTGCTGACCGTGATGACGTAGGGCACGAGCTGGCCGCGATTGATGTTCAGGAGCGGCGTCGTCTTGGTCACTGCCACGGCGCCATCCAGCCGCGGGTCCAGCGGAATGTGATTGTTGAAGAGTTGCGACGAGCCTGGCGATTGGCTGTCGTCGAGCGTCAGCAGCATGTGATAACTGGTTCCGGCACTTCTCGCCTGCACGGCCGGGGGCGGCGCAAATTCGGAGACCTGGACCTCGCAGTGCTGGGCGGTCGCAAGCACGGCGTCGTTCGCCGAGCCCGGGCACGCCGGCACATTGAAAGGCGGCGTGGTCTCGTCCGACGTGGGAGGGATGAACTCGGATACACCGGGCACGTAGCTGGCGCCGGGTGCTGCGACCTGGATCAGGTACGGCGTCGTCGTCGAACAAGAGGGGTCTGAGAAGTTGAGGTCGAACTTGTAGTAGCCGTTGCCGACGGTCACCTGGCCCTGCTGATTGGGGTCGTCGAAGCAACTGTTCGGCATGGCCACGCCATTGCGCACGTCAACGAGAGTGACCGTCGCGCCCGCGACCGGTGTGCGCGCCACCGAGTCGTAGATTACGCCGTTCGGATCGACCGGCATGTTGAGGGCGAGCAGATTGCTGCCTTCCTGTACGTCAATGTCGTCGATACGTTGCTGGCCATCGGTAAAGTCCGAATCGGTCTCGCCGAGCATCGCGGTCCGCAGTCCTGCGCCCGGCGCACTGAAGCGCAGGGAGTACAGGACGGCCGGGTCGTAGTTCGGCGTCACGTTGGTAAACAGGTAGTAACCGTCGACGTCGGTTTGCATCGAACGCACGGGTTGGTCGTCGAGCAGCAAATCGACTGTCCAGCCTTCGAGAGGGAACTCGACGCCATCCGGCGTATTGTCGTGATCGGCGTCGTGCCAGACGTAGCCACTCAGCATGCCGGCATCGGGCATTGCGCCAACGTCGATCGACACACTCGCGTCGGCCTGGCGGAGCGGATCGTCCCAGTACACGCGGCCCGTGTTGGTGATGGTCGTACCTTCGAGGAGATTCGGATCGATGATGGCCCTGAAGCGCAGCACCACTGCCTCTCCCGGGTCCAGCGCGCCGTACTCGGTGAAGTAATCGGCCGTGATCAGGGTACCGGCGACGTTAACGCCATCCACGAGGCCGTTCATCGTGGCCGACTGATCGACGTAAGTCAGGTAACCCGGGTTGGGTACCGACAGGTCATCAGTAATCGAAACGTAGAATGCCGGGACCGAGCCGACGTTCCTCGCCGTCACGACGTACTCGAGGGTCGCACCGGGCAATGCCGGGCCGCCATCGACCACCGACACTTCCTTGATAATGGCCATTTGCTGGGCGTCGCCCACGACTACGACAGTCGGTTCCGGTCCGGTCGCGGGGTTGCCGTCGCCGTCGGTCAATGTATTGGGAACTTCGAGGCTGTAGACGGTGGCCTGGTTCGTGATCAGGGTGCCGGGCGGGACAGCGTCGTTGACCTGCAGGTCGAATTGCACCACGGCGGATTCGCCCGGGTTCAGAATGCCTTCACCATCACCGGGCACCGGCGGCGTGACATCAGCGGAACTCACGGGAATTCCGTCGATCAGCGGGAATACGCCGCCGTCGGGTTGCCCGACGGGCTCACCGTTAAGGGTCACGGAGTCGGCAACGTAGGTCGTGTCGGCAGGCACGACGTCGGTAAGATCGGCAGCCGTCGCCGCAACTGTGCCGTTGTTGTAGATCGTGATCGTGTAACGCAACACATCGAGCGGATCGATTATGCCCGGCGAGCTGAGGTCAACTTCGAGCGCCGCGGTCTTCGGTGCGAACAACAGCGGGAAATTGCCGACTACGTCGCGCGTCGGATCGTCGGGTATCGCCGTCCGCGGATCGTCGGAGGGCTGGTCGGCGATACCATAGTCCACGGCGCTGACAAATGCCTGGTTCGACAACACGGTGCCGTCAGGAGCGTCGGGGTAAACGACGACATCGAAGACAATCGTAGCGACGTTATTTGGGACGGCTGCGTTCAATGCGCCCGGCGTCGGGTCCTGCGGCGCGTTAACCAGGATCCCGTCGATTAGAGGCGAACCACCGCCGGGCGCGTCCGGAACCGCAACGCCGTTCAGCGTCGTGCTACCTGCGACGTAAGTTGTATTCGCGGGCACCTGGTCAACGATATCGACACCGGTAGCGTTGTCCGTGCCGGTGTTCTGTACAGTGATCGTGTAACGCAGGGTTTCGCCGGCCAGCAGGACGTTCGGGTCGCCGGTTATGTAGCTCGATATCTTGTCGATGTCGAAGTAAGGCGCAGACTGAATCAGTATCTGCGTGGGATCTTCGTCACCGGAGACGTTCGGGTCCGCCGCGCCATTGACATTCGGATCGTCACTCAGCGCGACCGGGTTGCCGAAATAGTAGATCTGCGACTGATTGCTTACATAACTGCCGTTCGCAATGGCAGGCCGCAAACTTACCTCGAACTCGATCAGCAGGCTGTCGCCGAGACCACCAAGACTCAGGTTGCGAACGTCCAACAGGCCGGTGGCCGCACTACCGCCGTTTGCATCCGTGTTGCTGTTGTCCGCTCCGACGGGCAACGTGATGACGTTAAGCGTGCCTGCCTGGAAAGCCGGACTCAGGTTGAGGCGATCCAGCTCGTCGACGATGCTGAAGCTGTCCACAGGCGTGTCGCTCGCGTTTTCAACGCGCACGCTGTAGCGAATCGTATCCCCGGGTGTCGCTACGGTTGCCGGGTCTTCGCCGGTTGTGACATTGACGGCGGTCTTCTCGAAGATCAGCAACGGAGTAAACTCGACGACCGTGTGCGCATCCTCATGGTCGAGCGTCCCCACAGTGCCGTCTGTCAGGACGCGTGCATAGGTGCGTGCGAACGACGCCGCGGCAACATCGGAAATGTCGAGGCTGGACCACTCGGTAGCACCGGCGACATTGGTGAACACGGCATCACGCTGGGTGTCGACATCGAGTGAAGTGTCGTAGCTGACGATCAGTCGCTGGTCAGGACCGATGGCGCCGACCGGCGTCAGCACTTCGAGCGTGAACGTACAGGCCGGATCGCCGTTGAAATTGAGCGCAAAGTCGACGCCGTCGACGAGTGCCGGTGCGACCGGTGTTACGCCGTCTGCCTCGAATAATTGTGCTGTAACAGCCACGGGTGACGCGTCGCACATGCCGCCTTCCGCCGTGTGCGGCAGCACATCCGTGAGGTAGGTGGCGAATGCGGGCGAGTCGCCAGTGTTATGCACGTTGAGCGTGAAGCTCTCCGCCTGGCCGAGTCGCATCTGCAGAGGGCCGCTCTTTTCGAGCGTGAGCTCTGGCTCAACGACGGTCATCGGGCCCGTCACGTCACCATCACCCGCCAACTGCGTCGCAATGTCGTTGTCGAGCTGGTTGTAGGTGTAGCTTGCCGTATTCGTGAACGTCAGGCCGGCTACGTTCGTCGCCGTGTCTTCGAGTCGTACCGTGATCTCGATGACAGCCTGCTCGCCGGCAGGAATATCGATGCCGTTGGCGGGATCTTCGATGACGAGGTTCTTTGCGCCGCCCGTATTTGCCGGTACCCACGCACCACCCGCCGAGACTTTCGTTACATCGACAAATACGAGATCCGCGGCCGAGATTGCGAGATCGTCGAGGACGCGCACGTCGAACAACGGCGCCGTATGCGGTACCGACGGTATCGTGATGCGGTAGCTGAATTCCTCCCCGATCGCCGCCGTGGCCTGCGTATTCAGTTTCTCCAGCGCGGGAGGCGGCACGGCTTCAATGACGACACGTGTCGGGTCCTCGTCTCCGGCTACGCTCGGATCGGCCTGGCCGTTGACGTAGGGATCGTCGCTATCAGCCAGCTTCGGTGGTCCGACCAGGTCGGCCTGGTTGGTGACAACCGTGCCATCGAGCAATGCTGCTGCCAGCGTGACGTCGAACTGAACCGAAACCTCACTCGCGGCAAACAGGGTCAGACCACGCACATCGATTGCACCCGCGTTGTTGGTGCCGCCGTTTGGATCCGTATTGCTCGTGTCGGCGCCGGGCGGAATGCTGCCGGGAACGAGCGTCAGCGTACCGGGCTCGAATACAGCGAGTGCGTTGAGTTCGCCCAGGTCGTCATAGAAACTGACATCGTTCAGCGCGCCGTCCGTGGTCTGCAGGCGCAACGTGTAACGCAGCGTGTCGCCTGGCGCAGCCGTTGTCGCGGGGTTCACGCCGCTCGAGAGGTTCTCGACGGTCTTCTCGAAGAAGTATCCGAACAAAGCGACCGTTATCGTATGTTCGTCCTCGTGGTCGGCTACGCCCGGCGTGCCGTTGCTTACGGTACGCGTATAGGCCTGTCGGTCGATATTACTGTTATCGCCGTTGAACCACTGTGTCGCGCCGGCGACGTTCGTGAGCGTCGCGCCGTCCTGGCTGTCGGCGTCCAGCTGTGTCTGGTAGGTGAGGATCAGGCGTTCGCTCGGGCCAATCGTGGCTGCTGCGGTCAGCATGGTCAGCGTGAGCTCGCAGTCGGGCGCGCCATCGTAATTGAGCGTGTAATCAACACCCTCGACGAGCGGACCCTTGCCCGGTAGCGGTGTAGTGCCGTCGGCCGCGAACACCTGCGCACTCAGGATCTCGGGTGTCACATTGCACATGCCGCCCGCTGGGCCATCGGGAAGCAGATCGAGGAGCGTGACGTTCCAGGCATCGCTGAGTCCCGTGTTTTGCACATCTAACGTGAACTCACCCCACTCACCGAGGTTGAGCGTCAATCCCAGGGTGGCGGGACCGGTTTTCGTTACGACAAGCTCGGGTCCGCCGATCGTCATGGGCGGCGAGATGCCCCACTCGCCCGGGAGGGGCTCGTAGAAGACGCCGTCGATGAGCCTGCCGAAATCCCACTTGGCCGTGTTGATGAACTGCGTACCAACGGTATTCACAGGCGAATCGTCGAGCACGACGGTAAGTTCGATGACTATCTGGTCGCCGGCCGGGATGATCGGGAAGCCGTCAAAGGTCAGGAAACCGCCGACGTTAGTAAAACTATGTGGCACCGGGGCGCCCGTATCTCTCCAATACGCGGTGTGACTCAAGTACGTGAGATCGACGCCGGTCGCGTTGAGATCGTCCCAAAGGGTGGCACTGTGCAAGTCGTTGACGGAACCCGCGACATTGATGACCGTGTCGGTCGCAGGATCGAACAGCACAGGCATCGTCAGCGTGTAAGTGAACGGCACACCGATCGCGGCCGTGTTCGAACCTGGCGGGTTTTGTTTGTCGATCTTCTCGACAGGGATCAGCAGGTTCTGACAGTTTTGCTTGATCTTCGACGAGGAGCCGTTTGTGAACCAGATCTTGTGTTCGTGCGTGGCGTTACACGACATATTGCCCGTGTGCACGACATTGTCGAACACGACGAGCCAGCGTTCATTGGTCTGACCTGGAACTGTGTAGAAACTGAAGTTGGTCGAGATCGGGTTCGACGCAGGGAAATTACGGATCGTGCAGTTACGGTCAATCTGCAGCTGCGATGGGGCAATGTCGCCGGCGAACCCGTCGAGCACGCCGTTCGGATAGTCCGAGCAGGCCTGCGCCGCGGCATCAGTCGACCATAGCGAGACGACTACGGCTAACGCATAGATCGCCTGTCGAGCCAGTATTTTGAATCGAACCATGGTCACGCACTAACCATCCCTGTGTACTGCATCGCCACTGCGGACGGCCCGAAAAACAGTCCCTTTTTCGGGCGGGGCCACCGCTATCCAGCAGTGCCCGGGTCCAACCGAAACTATGGCGTAATGCCAGCATTCATGGGCTGAACTGCATCACAGCTTGGGGTACCTGGAAGCCTTTGTTTGACGGGCCTTCCGGCCAGGGTATGGAGACTTATGTCAAGTGTTTTTCGGCTTAAGCAGCAGGCAGGAAATCGATGGGATAAATGATGGTCACAGCCGCTATGTCTTCTTTCGCGCCAAAATCGAAACCGCTGACACGGTCGACGACCTGCTGCGCGAGAACCGGCGCATCCATGTCGGACGATTGCAGCTGACAGAGTGACACCGTCCCGTCCGGCTCGATGGTCATGCGCAATATGATCTGTCCGCGCAAGGTTGGATCCTTGCGTAGTTCGCGGTTATACAGCCGGTAAAGTGCCGCCTTGTAACGATCGAACACGATCTGGATTTCCTCATCGGTGCGTCCCGCCATCGCACCACCGCTTAAGGGCCGATCAGCACCGCCTTCGCCACCGATGGAACTTGCGACTCGCGTTAGCGCCACACCGCCGATACCCTCGCCACCACCGCCGACATTGCGGCTGATATTGGCCAGATTAATACCGCCACTCGATCCGGGCGCCGAGGTCGTGACCATCGAACGCTCGGGCCTGCCCACGGCATCTTCGCCGGCGCTGCTTACTCGCGCTTGCGATCCCAGCTTGGCTGTCGGCCTCAGGCTCGCGCGGCTGGCGAAGCTGTCACGAAACGCGAGAATGCCTTTCGACTTCACCTTCTCCTTGGTGTCTTCGGGCGCGGCCTCTGCAACCAGCGGCTGCTCAGCCGACTCTGGCAGGTTCTCCGGCGGCGTTTCTTCCGCGAGCTCAGGCTCGGGCTCTGGTATATCTTCGTCGGGCACGATCGCCTCTTCGACAGGCGGTGGCGGAGGCGGTCGCATATCCTCGCGCACGAGCTTGGCAACTCGCTCAGGCACCTCGGTAAGACGCGACAATTCGGGTATCGGTAAATCCACAACGCTGACGAGCAAAGCGGTCAGTAGAAAGACCAGGAAGGAAGCCGCCAGCGACTGGCGGAAGCGCTGGTCCTCTTCGCAGCCGCGCGCCCAGGGCATGATCTGCCTGGCGTAAGGCAGTTTTTCGGCATCGCGTTCAACGAGCCATTCGCGTTTGCGGCTCGCTTCGCGTTCCGCTGCGTCAAGCATGTCGTAGTGAAGGTAGTCGAGCGCCAGATTCTGATCGTCGATCTGCTCGAGGATCGAGTCCCGTTTCTTCTCGATGGCGATTATTTCCGCACCGAAATCATCAATCTTCCGATGCGCGTAACGCAGACGTTCGTCATGCGCGCCGCTATCCTGGCGTTCATCCC
>Ga0265303_10002869_pt1 | contig 10742 bp, 4 predicted proteins | sample Helome_2_FD_192494 | JGI IMG/M metagenome (GOLD analysis project Ga0265303, IMG submission 192494) | Marine sediment microbial communities from subtidal zone of North Sea - Hel_20160317 (Illumina Assembly) | ecosystem: Environmental > Aquatic > Marine > Subtidal zone > Sediment ...
CCGAGCGCGCTGCGATGAGCTGATTCAAAGCGACATCGAGCCCGATGAACGAGCGACTCTTGCGTACTTCAGGTACGACCTCGCGCGACACGCTCTTCGCGCAGAGGAAGAAGCCGAGCAACTCCTGCGCGACGCGCTGGGTGACTCGAGCAATCGTGCTTGGGCTCCAGCGCTCGCACGAGCACAGGCTGCATGGAAAGGCGACTTGGGCTTGCTCGCCCGCGCTCACGAGGAGAGCGCGGAGATCACATCGGGAGATCGTCGCCTCGGACACCTATGCGCGGCCGGGCAGGCTCACGCACGAAGCCGCAAATGGGACGCCGCCGAGCGCGTTCTTCGGTCCGCTCTGGCCAGCGCTCCCGACGACGGCTATGTCCTTTCGCTTCTCGACGCGGTTCTGCGTGAAGGAGGCCACCCGGAAGACGTGGTCTCCTTGGCGCGTGAGCGGTCCAATGCCGAGTCACGCACTGCGCTGGGCGAGCTTTCGCTGCTGCTTGCGGGGGCGACCGCCGAGCGAAGCGGTAATCTAACCGCCGCTCGCCCTGCGTATGAACAAGCCCTCGCCGATGCGCCAGGCTCTACAGCCGCCGCCCTCGCGCTTCTCGACGTCGCCCGCCGCCAGATGGATGCGAGTGCGACACGGCGAGCCTACGCCTCGCTCGCGAACGGCGACCTCGGCGGAGGCGTGCCCGAGCTCTTTGCCCTGCTCCGGGGTGACAGCCTGGGCCCCGATGATGGCGTCGACGCTTGCGCGGCCTACGAGCTTGCCCTCGAGCACCCCAGTACCTCCGCGGCTGCCGCGATCGCGATCCTGTCCCTGCCGGTGAAGCTCAGCAACGCCAACCAAAGAGCGGCGTCCGAAGAGCTCTTGGCCGACGCGGGGGCCGCGACACTCTCGGACACGAATGGGTTTACCGCCAACTATGGTGCGCTTCGCGCGTCGCTGGGCGATGAAGGCTCGTCTGCAGGCGATGCCTGGCTTCGACTCTCGGCCGAGGCGCCCACCGAAGCGTTGCGTGCAGCAGCGCTCCTTCAGGGGCTGCGCGCCTCCAGGATTGCCCGAGGGGCCGAAGCTGCGGACGAGCTGTTCATGCTTTCGCAGGAAGCCGACGCGCTCTCGGCGCTCCATCCTGACGCCGCGGTCGCGATCGACGAGGCGCTCGCGCCGAGTGACGACGCCGCACTGCGCGTCCATGCGCTGGTCCAGAGGCTGCAACACAGCGAAGCCGTGGGGCGCGCGGCCCTCGACGCAGCGCACTGCCGCGCTCTGGTCGAAGCGGATCGAGGCACGGAGGCGGTCGCCCTTCTCAGCAATGCCGTCGACGAACGGCCGGACGATCTGGCGCTATGGGAGACGCTTCGAGGGGCGGCTCGGCAGGCCGGCGAATGGCCGCTGGTTGCACAGGCCTGCGAGCGGCTCGCGCCGTTCGTCGAAGATTCTCTCCGAGGCGACCTGTTGGAGGAAGCCGGGGTGGTGCGGATGGATTGCCTCCGGCAGTACCAACAGGCCGAGGACCTCTTTCGACGCGCGCTCGACGAGGACCCCACCAGGGATCTTGCATTTCGGAGACTCCGTGACCTGTTCGTCGCGCGCGAAGACGCCGAGGCGCTCGAAGCCCTCGTCGCCGAGCGGCTCGCGCTCGGAGGCCCGAAGGATCGACCGGAGCTACTCTACGAACGTGCACGCCTTCTACGGGGGTTCAGTGATCGTCCGGGCGCGCTCGAAGTGCTCGATGAGCTGTTGACGACCGATCCGGAGCATGCGGGCGCGCTGGCCTTGGCAGCGGAGGTGCATGGCTCGCTGGGACGATGGCCCGAAGCGGTCGACTGCCTACAGCGCCTGTCCAGGTCGAGCATTCCCGACGAGCAGCGACGCGTCGCACACCTAGGGGCCGCAGGTTTCCTGGAAACCCAGCTTGGTGCCAAAGCCGAGGCCCTCGACGAGCTACGCGCGGTCGAGGCGCTCGGGCTCGCCGACGCGGAAACCTGGACGCGAATCGCCGTTCTCGAAATCGAGCTGGAGCGCCCGGAAGCGGCGGCCCAGGGCTACAGACGCGCCCTCGAAGCCGAGCCGGCCAGCGCGACGGCAATCTCGGGGCTGGTCGAGCTCGTCGACGCTCCGGAGGTCGACGCGGCTGTTGCACGCTACGAAGCCGCCATCTGGTCTCAGATCGAGGCTGGCGAGCTCGACGCGTCGCTTCTCGAGGCCTTGCGACGCGCGGCCTCATGGCGAGGCCACGATGCGCGTGCGGCCGCCGCCCTGGCCGTAAAGCGCGCGTTGGGGCTTGCGGCGCCGGCCGACCACGAAAGCGTAGACCTGAGCCAGGTCTCGGTCGCCGCGCTATGGGATCCGGAAGTCGACCCGATGCTCCAAGAGCTGGTGCTTCGCGCGGGCCCCGCGCTCGGCAACGATCGCCTGCGCGCGAAGAAGGCCGATCCGAGCGATCCGATCGTCACCGAGCTCGAGAAGCTATCTCAACGCTTCGGCGCCAGGACAGGCTCCGTCGAGGTCTCGGCTGAGCTCGCTACGCTGGTCGCTCGGACGGGCCGTGACGGCGAAATCCGCTGGCTCGTTCCCCAGCGCGCGCGCGGCGGTCTCGATGCGGCGGGGCGTTTTGTCGCCGGCCGACTCGCCTGGGCGGCGCCACATGGGGGGGCCCAGCTTCTCGATGGGTCGCCAGAACGAGCCGCCGGGACACTGCTCGCGATCCTTCGCGCCTCGCGCTGCGAAGTCGAGGCAGGGGATCGACCCCTGCCCGCCGCGGATGTCAAGCTCCGGCGCGCCGTACGCAAAGCCGTGCACCGAGCCGTGGGAGCCACCAAGCTGCGGTCCTCGTCCTTGCTGGTCTATACCCAGAGCCTGCAGCGCAGCGCGGACCGAGCTGGATTGCTCGCATGCGGAGAGATCGGCGCCGCGCTTTCGGTGCTGCTGAACCAAGAGCTGAATCCCAAAGCGCTGAGGGTGTCCTCCCGCGGCCTCGATATTCTGCGCTTCTGGCTCGACGCCGACTCGCCGCTGTGGGGAAGCCATGGCTGAGGACGACGTGTCGCCGACGAGCCGCGAATCGGAGCCGGTGTCGTTTGACATCGATGACGACGCGATCGACGCCCTTCTCGACTCCTTCGTCGAAACCGAGGCCAGCGCTCCGGCGAAGCGGACGAGCCGTCCTGCGGACCCCTCGGACTCGGGCGCGCTCGCGGCGCAAAGGACCGTCTTCGAGCACAGGCCGCGACACGAGGCGCTCCCCTTGGTTGGCGATACGCCCGAGACGCTGAAGCGGCGCATCGCCCTCCTCGAGGCGCTCGGACGACGCGCGGTTGGCTCGGCGCGCGCGCGACTTCTGAGCTCCGCGGGCGAGCTCTGCGAGCGACTCGGCGACTGCGACGTCGCGAGGCAGCACTACACCCAGGCCTTGTCCGCCGACGCGCGCGATGTCGTCGTTCTGCGCGCGCTTCGACGGCTCTCGATCCGCAGCGGCGACTGGGGCGCCGCGGCGGATGCGCTCGAAAAAGAGGCGGCGCTGGAGCTCAGCGCCGCCGATCGAGCCTCGGCGCTCAACCTGCTCGCAAGTATTCAGCTCTCAAAGCTCCACGACCCGGCAGCCGCCGAGCAGGCGGCTGCACACGCGGCCGAGCTTCGAGGGGACGACTTCGTCGCGTGCGTGCTTTTGGCGTCGGCGAAGCTCGCTCGCGCCGACGCAGGGCGCGCCGCGGACGCTCTGACCAGCGCGGCCGAGCGCTGGCCGCGAGTCGAAGCCGAGGCGATGCTGCTCCTCGACGCAGCCGAGCTGAAGGAACAGGCGGGCGCGCTCGAAGACGCGAGGAGCAGATACGGCCGCGTGCTCGAGCTTCAGCCCACGCTGCTCGCCGCGCATCTCGGAGTGGTTCGCACGAGCCGCGGACTTGGGGAAAGCGACGCGGCCAGGCAAGCGCTGCTAGCCGCTGCAACACAGGTCTCGGGCCGGTTCGACTCTGCCCTTCGTCGCACCGCGGCGAGCATGGACCGGTGGAGCGGTTCTCCGGAGGCCGCGGTCGCATTGCTCGACGAAGCCGAAGACACCGCTTCTCTATGGACGCTTGCGGAATCGGCCGCTGCTTGCGGAGACACTCAGACCATGATCGATGCGCTCGCCGCGCCCGCGTCCGACGACAGTCCGGAAATTCGGGCTCTGGGATCTGGGCGGCGCGCGCGGCTTCACGCGGAGCGGGGTGAGCGAGAAGGATTCGAGCTGGCCTCCTGCGAAGCGCGGGAGGAGCCCCGGTTGGAATCCTACGTCCAGTCCTCGGAGCGCCTGGTTCAAGAGGACTCGGGCAAGGAAACCGAGGCGCCTCCATGGCTCGAATCGCTGCCAGGCGCGAAAACAAGCGTCGCCTCAAGATTGCTTCAGGCGGACGAGGCAGCGCAGATCCGAGATGAAGCGGCATTCCTCGCGGCACTGGAAGAGGAGCTCGACGGCTCCCCCGAAGAGCTGGCGGCCGGTGCAGCACTCGCCGTCGCCCACGCAGGAAGTGCCTGCGGCGTGATCGACCGGGGCCGCGCTCTGATTCGCGCCGAGGAACGGGTGCCGGGCCACCCGATGATCGGCCGCGCGTTCCTCCTGGAAGACGATAGCCCCGAGCGTAGCACTCGCCGCTGGATCGATGAGGGGAACACCACCGGAGGTGCGCGGAGCGCCTTTGCTTTCACGATGGCCGCGAGGATCGCTGAGCCGGGGTCCGAAGAAGCGGAATCCGCGTGCGAAGCCGCCTTGGCCGAAGAAGTGGACTACCTCCCAGCCCTCTGGGAGCTGGAGGACCGGCTGGGTGGAGACCAGGCCCGGGCGGCCAGCGCCGCACGGCAAGCGGCGCTCCCTTCGACAGACCAAGCGGCGAGCAGGCTGAGGGCCTCGATGTGGGCTTCATCACGTAGCGAACGCCAGGCGCACGCGGAAGCGGCCTTGACCCGGGACGCGCCTGATCCGCTCCTCGTCGAGCACCTAATCGAAGCGGCTGGACGCGATACGGAGGCTGCCGGTGAGCTCATGGAGCTGGCAGCGCGGCGTCTCGGAATGTCAGCGTATCTGGAGCATGCCGCGGCATCTTATCGAGCGGCCGGCCTTGCAGCTCGGGCCGCGCGGCTGCTCCGCGAGGCCTCGGACGCGCAGCCAGATGACGAAATGATTCGCGTGCAACGAGAGGAAGCAGAGCTTCAGGGATCCGAGTTTGCGCGCGTCTCCGACCGCACCATGAGCCGCCTGCGCGAGGCCACTAGCGAAGTCGAGCGACTCGGCGCGTTCGAGGCGATGGCAGAGCTGGATCGACTCGCACGTCACGACATGCAAAGCGCGCGATTGTCGTTCCAGTCGATCGCCGAGCTCAGACCGGATCACATTCCTACCGCGCGCGCCCTCGAATGGGATGCGCTTCGGGAGAACGACACCGAGCGCATTCGCTCGAGCGCCCGCCGGCTTTTACTGGCGCTTCCGGAGGACTCGCCTGACCGCCTGGCCAGGCATCGGCTCCATCTAGAGCTGCTCAAGGCCGATCCCGACATCCTACCGTCCGATCTCGATCGATGGCTGTGCGGGATCGACGATGCGCTCGAGGCGGACCCAGGCCTGGCCAGACAAGTCCTGGGCGCCGCGTACGCGATGGGCGACAACCCACGCAGCCTCCAAGCGCTCCTTGCCCTGCAGGCCGCAGTCGACGACGACCTCGAACGTGGCGCCTTCGCGCTCGACGCTGCGCGCGTGCTTCAGCTGATGGGGGCTCCAGAGAACGCGCTCGAGCGCTTGGATGAAGCGGGGAGTCACCCGCTGGCCCGGGAAGTCGAAGCGGGGCTTTTGCATGCGGCCAAGCGCTGGGAAGACGCTGCCGCCGTCTTTCAAGACGCAGCGAGCACGGCCAAGGACAGCCACCGCGCGGCATCGCTCTGGCGGGAGGCCGCGTGCATCTACGAGAAGGAGCTCGGCGACCCGCATCGCGCGATCGACGCCTGGGTGGCCGCTTCCAAGTGCGACATCCGATACCTCGACGTGTACCGACGCCTCGCGGCGCTCTACCAGAGCCAAGGGCGACTCGACGCGCTGGCGGTACTCACCGATGCCCGCATCGATGCCGGCGCCGATACGCCCACCCTGGTTGGTCTGCTCGTGCAGAAGGCGCGTCAGTGTCGTGCCCGAGGGGATCTCGAAGGCGTCAGCGACGCATTGCACGAGTGCCTCGAGCTCGATCCTCTCAACTTCGCCGCGCTCAAGGAGCTGGTCGACACCCACCGCGCGGCGGGGAATTGGCAAGGCGCCGCGGAAGCCTTGATTCGCATCGCACGCTTGCAGCGCAGCACCGAAGAGCAGGTTTGGGCATTCACGCAGCTCGCATCTCTCTATGACGTATATCTTCAAGACCTCGGCCGAGCCGAAGCGTCGCTCCGGATGGTAGTGCAACTTTCGCCTGCGAATTTGGAAACCCTGGACCGCCTCGCATCGGTGACGAGTCGCCAAGGCAAAGCCCAGGAGGCCGCGCGATTGCTCGAAGATCTCGTTCGACGCGCGGATAGTGAATCCGAAAAACGCGACTACCGAATTCGCTTGGCGGGGGCCGTCGAATCGGCCGGTCAGGGGCGGCAAGCCGAGCAGATTCTGGAAAGACTGCGGGGCGAGCAGCCGACGGAGCCAGACGTGATTCTTGCCCTCGCCGACTACTATCAACGTCAAGGCGATGCCCCGGCTGAGGCGATGCACCTGAACCGGGCCCTCAGCGACCTGCGAACCGCCATCGATCGCGAACCGGGCGATGAAGCCCTCTGGACCACCCTGGTGCGCGTGCTCCAGCGTCGCCACGGTCCCGGCCCAGCCTCCTGCGCGGCCAGCGCAGCGATCGCGTCCGGCCATCCGGCATCTCTTTTCGAGGGAGACGTGCTAGAGCACGGCGAAGCTCTGGGCGAGGCCAAGATCCCGCTGCCAGGTCTCGTCGATGCCGTCGTTGCACCGGAGGGTCTGCCAGAAACGGCGCGCCGACTTTTCGCGTTGTGCGAGCACTCCTTCGATAAGGTGTTGCCCTTCGATGCAAGTGCCTGGCGATTGCGCAGGCCAACGGGTGAGCATCGAATCCTCGTCCAGGAGGCCGGCGCCGTAGCTGAGATGCTAGGGATCAGCGAGCCGCGCTTGCGGATCACCTATGTTGCGGCTGCGGCGTGCATGCCCGTCTCCGGCGACCCGCCCGTCATCGTTGTCGGGGGCAACCTCCACAAACTCACCAACGCTCGCGAGCGTCTGTTCCTCTTTGCGCGAGCCCTCAAAGTGGCCGCGAATCATCTGGGCCCAGCGCTTCGCGCCCGTCCCGAAGATCTGGATCTCGCGCTATCGGCGCTCCTTCAGGAGCACGAAGGGAGCCATGGAAACGAAGCGAGACGGCCTCAAATACTGGACCTACGGAAGAAGCTGCTCAAGGCCGTGCCCCGTCGCTCTCGCGACGAGGTCGATAGCTTGGCCCTGGAGCTGAAGGGCAACACCCGGTTTTCTACACGAGCGGTGCCTTTTGCGATCGCCGAGCTCGGCAACCGGGTGGCCCTGACCCTGACCGGCGATGTTCCGTCGGCGGTGAGCGCGTTGCTCAAGATCGCCGGGCATGACGTCCCCGCAGGCGACGACCGGCGTTTGAGCGCCATCGAAGAAACCCCAGAGGCTGCGGCCATGGTGAGATTCGCGGTGAGCGACAGACATTTTGAAGCTCGGGCCCAAGCTGGTGTAGATCCCTAGAACCATGCGATTGGGTTTCATCGGTCCGGCAAAAAGCGATGTCGCCGCTCTCGAGCAGGCGGCCAAGCTTCTAATCTGCGACCTCGAGGTCGACACCGTGATTTATCTCGGCGAAGACGAGGCTCTCCGCGAGTTCATGACAAAGCACGAGCCGGATGCCGGCCACTCCTCGCTCGAACAGCAAGTCGCCGAGGTCGCAGGCCTGGGAACCTCAGACCAGATCGAGGAGGTCCTTCGCAAGCTGCGCGGCGCCCGGTACCTTGGAAAGCTACGGGTCGCACCACCGCCGCCTCGTCGCGCCATGGAGATGCTCGACGACCGTATCGCCCTCATTGTTCGACACAAATCGACCATCGGAGAGGAAGACGTGATCAACTCCAACATCGTCGTGTACGGCGATGGCCACGAGCTGATGTTCAAGCGGTTCGGGCCGCGTTGCTTTTTCTGCCCGGGTCCGCTCGAAACAGGCCACCTCGGCCTGCTCGACGACCAATCCGAAACCGGAGGCGTCATCTTGGAGGCGATTACACTGAGCGGCGAGGTACGCTGGAGCGAACCCATTCAGGGTCGGGGCGCGAAGGTGATGGTGGCGCCATGACCTCGCGCCGGGTCGCGATCTACGGCGGCAGCTTTGATCCCCCTCACCTGGGACACGTGCTTTCAGTGGCGTGGGCGCTCTCGGCAGCCGATCTCGACGCCCTTTGGATCGTCCCGACTTGGAAACACGTGTTCGACAAGCAACACGGCGCGCCGTTCGAGGAACGCCAAACGATGTGCGAGCATGCGTTTGCTCCGTTCCGAGACGTCCAGGTCTCCGACGTCGAGCGGCGTCTCGGCGGGGTCAGCCGGACGCTCGAAACCCTGGATGCACTGGAAAAAGAGAACCCGGACACGCTTTTTCGGCTCCTAATCGGCGCCGACGTTCTTCCTACGACCGATCGCTGGTACCGCTGGGAAGAGGTCGTGAAGATCGCGCCACCTATCGTGATTGGTCGCCAGGGCTATCCCGTCCCCGAGGGTTGCCCGATCTCGATTCCCAACATCAACTCCACCGACATCCGCAGCGGGCTATCGAACGCGACTGACATTGGCGGCCTCGTGCCGAGCGCGGTCATCGAGCACATCCGATCTCGCGCCCTCTATCAGAGCAAAGGATGAACGTCCTGATCATCGGCCGAGGCCGAGTCGGAAATGGGCTGAAGCGGTCGCTGCAAGCAAGCGGCATGCTCGAGGTCTCTGCCCAGGGCCGACGCTGCAAGCCTTCGAGCGTGGCCATGGCGGACGCAATCGTCCTCGCCGTCTCCGATGACTCGATCCCAAAGGTCGCCCGCGCCATCGCTCCGAGCCTAAAGCGAGGTGCCACCGTGCTTCACTGCGCAGGCGCTCGAGGCACCGACGAGCTGGAAGCGTGCAGAGCGCACGGAGCGGCGGTCGGGGTGATGCACCCGCTGGTCTCCTTCGCGAGCAAGCACCGGAGCCCCAGCCTTTGCGGCACGACATTCACGGTAAACGGCTCCAGGGGCGCCATCACCAGCAGCCGGCGCATCGCAAAAGCGTGCGGCGCTCGCGTGGTGCTGGCCGAAACCGAAGGTGCGGGATACCATGCAGCCGCCGCCCTCGCCGCCAACGGCGCTGCAGCGTTGGCCTTCGTTTCGGTCGACCTGCTCGAGCGAATTGGTTTCGAACGGCGCTCCGCCGAACGCGCGATCGGCGGCCTGCTGCAAAGCGTCGGCGAAAACGTGCAGAGCCTCGGAGTACCCGGTGCACTCACGGGTCCGATCGCGCGGGGCGAAGCGGAGACCGTGGCGAATCACCGAGCTGCGCTGCGCCGTTTGAGTCCCGATGCGCGCTCAGCTTACGACGCGCTCGTCCCGATCATCGTGCGCTGCGCACGAGCCGCAGGCCTAGCGCAAGCGAAGGCGTCGAGAATTCTGCGCGCGACGAAACGCTGAATGGCGGCTTCACTCGGCGGCTTCGACGGAACCTTCGGTCCGCTCGAAGCGAATGCCTTCCGTGTCGCCCTGCGCAACGACACGATCGCCGCGCTCGAAATCCCCGCCGAGGATGGCGGCTGCCAGGGGCGCTTCGATCATCCGTCCAATTGCTCGGCGCATCGGTCGCGCACCTAGCTCCGCGTCGTACCCGCCGAGTGCCAGCAATGTATCGATCGCGCTTTCGTCGATGCCCAGATCGACGCCTTGTCGCTCTCGTAGCTGCTGGATGACACCGGCCGCCATCCGCCGGGCGATTTCACGAACCTCGTCGCGGATGAGGGAACCGAAGAACAGTGGCTCGTCAATGCGGTTCCAGAGCTCGGGTGGGAGCGCACGCCGCGCTTCGGTCAGCGCCGCGGCAAATCCATCTCCTTCGCGCCTCGACGCCCCCTTGAATCCAATCGAGCTTTGGCTGCGCTGCGAGCTCTGGGCACCGAGGTTCGATGTCATGACGACGATCGTGTGCGTACAATCGACCGTCCTCCCCTTCCCGTCGGTAAGCCGTCCGTCTTCGAGCAGCGGCAAGAGCGACTGGAGAACATTCATGTGCGCCTTTTCGATCTCGTCGAGAAGGACGAGCTGGTAGGGGCGGTGCCGGATCGCTTCGGTGAGTTGGCCTCCGGTGTCGTGGCCGATGTAGCCGGGAGGCGCGCCCACCAGCTTCGCGATGGCATGCGATTCACTGAGCTCGCTCATGTCGATACGGGTCATCGGACAACCCATGAAGAAGAGCTCGTTCAGCGCGCGAGCGGTCTCGGTCTTTCCGACGCCGGTCGGCCCTAAGAAGAGAAACGTCGCAAGCGGACGCTGACCGTGAAAACCTGCGGCGCCTTTGCGAAGCGCATCGGAGATACGCCCCATCACCTCCGTGTGGCCGACGACGTGCTCTGCCAGATGCTGCTCGAGCTCGAGCAGCTTGTCCGCGTCGGTCACCAAGAGGCGCTCGACCGGCACACGCACTTTTTCCGCCACCACCTGCGCCACTGCTTCGCGATCGACGATGGCCCCACCA
>Ga0265303_10002870_pt1 | contig 10742 bp, 9 predicted proteins | sample Helome_2_FD_192494 | JGI IMG/M metagenome (GOLD analysis project Ga0265303, IMG submission 192494) | Marine sediment microbial communities from subtidal zone of North Sea - Hel_20160317 (Illumina Assembly) | ecosystem: Environmental > Aquatic > Marine > Subtidal zone > Sediment ...
TTCAGCCACAATGCCCGGGATGGACTCCGGAATTGTCGGATTCGAAGACGTGACCGGCGAGCAAGCATCAACGGAGCCGGTCGAAAAAGCTCCCACGGACCTTCCAGCCCGAATCATCACCGCTCTCTTGCTGATCGGGCTGCTCCTGGCCGCGGTGGCGGCAGGTGGCGGTTGGCTGGCGACACTGATTACGGTCGTTGCAGTGGTGGGACTCGGAGAATTCTACGCAGCAGCTCGGCGGGTTGGATACGTTCCCGTGGCGGCCTTCGGGCTCGGTGGGGTCATCATTGTGGCGGTATCCGCCTGGTTCGCTGGGCCAGGAGGCATTGCCGGAGCCATCGTGGTCTCCACGATGGGTGTTCTGTTGTGGTATTCAGTGCTCGTACGAAAAGACCCCCTTGAGAACGCCGCGATAACGGTATTCGGTCTCGTGTGGGTGGGAGGTCTGCTGGCGTTCGCAGTAGCCATTACCCGATCTGAAAGCTACCGCGGCTTGATCGTAGGCATTGTCCTCGTGGCGGCCGCGCTCGACATCGGGGCCTATTTTGTTGGCCGTTCTGTCGGGAAGAAGAAACTCGCTCCCGAACTATCGCCCAAGAAGACCGTCGAAGGACTGATCGGAGGCGCAGCCAGCGCTCTCGTAGTCGCCATCGCTTTGTCTTGGTTCGGCTGGTTTGATCCGATTACGACATCGGGCAGTTTGTGGATAGCCCTTGGGGTCATTGTGGCCGCGCCAATGGGCGACCTGGCTGAGTCGATGGTGAAACGTTCCTTCGGCATCAAAGACATGGGTTCTGTGTTGCCAGGACACGGAGGGATTCTCGACCGGATTGACGCATTGTTGTTCGTGGTTCCGGTCGTCTACTACGTGTACGACGTTCTTGGGTATCTCGGTTGAGCCTGGTTGTTCTAGGTGCCACAGGCTCGATTGGGGGGCAAACACTCGACGTCGCTCAGCGACTAGACCTGGAAGTCTCAGCGATTGCGGCTCGGCGGGGATCAGACACCCTGTTCAGACGGGCTGAGGAGTTCCCAGACGCCAATGTGATTGTTGCTGGATCAACGGAAGCCGAAGCAGACAGATTCCTGCGGGCCTTTGGATCGCGCGTGTCCTTCGGGACAGAGGCGGTCGTTGAAGCAGCCAGCTTGCCAAAGAGCACCGTGGTGAATGGCATTGTCGGAGCAGCTGGGCTCCGAGCGTCCGTGGCCGCTTTGGGAGCGGACAATCGGTTGGCTTTGGCGAATAAGGAGAGCCTGGTAGCGGGCGGTCCTCTGGTTCTGGATGCCTTGTCAAAAGGAAGTGGCGAGATTATCCCGGTGGACTCCGAGCATTCGGCCTTGTTTCAGTGTTTGGTCGGGGAGTCGCCCGACTCGATTCGTAAGCTGGTGGTCACGGCTTCTGGAGGTCCCTTCTTTGGTCAGACCCGATCGCAGCTTCACATGGTGACGGCAGAACAGGCGCTGGCTCATCCCACCTGGGCCATGGGACCCCGCGTCACCATCGACTCTGCAACCCTTGTAAATAAGGGTCTCGAGGTGATCGAAGCCCATTTCCTTTTTGGCATCGATTACGACCGCATTGAGGTAGTCGTCCACCCGCAGTCCATCGTGCATTCCTTGGTTGAGTTTGTGGATGGCTCGCTGAAGGCCCAAGTCGGCGACCCTGACATGCGGGTTCCGATCCAATACGCGATTACATACCCGAATCGCAGCGTTGGAGCCCTGGAGGAGTTTTCCCTGGCGGGAAGGGATTTGACATTTCGCGAGCCAGATCGAGACGTGTTCCGGGCTTTGGATTTGGCGTTCACAGCGGGACGAACGGGAGGGAACGCTCCGGCTGTGTTTAATGCCGCGGACGAAATCGCGGTGCAATCTTTCCTTGACGGCAAGATTGGTTTTCTTCGAATACCTGAGATTGTTGAGCAGGTTCTGGCGAAAGTTGACTTCACTGAGTTGACCTCTGTTGACGAGGTCTTTGCAACAGACGCCGAAGCGCGGAGTGTGGCTGCGGAGTTAGTGGGCAAGGCGTGTTAATGTGAGAGCCGACAAGGAGATCTCTTGAACCCAGTTGTAGGCGGATTGGCCGTCGTCGCGTCTCTCTTTTTGTTTGTCATGGTCCACGAGGCCGGTCACTTTCTTGCAGCCAAATTGACGAAGATGAAAGCCACGGAGTTCTTCTTCGGCTTTGGACCTCGACTGTTCTCGTTCACATGGGGGGAAACCGAGTACGGCGTCAAAGCGATTCCCGCCGGTGGCTATGTGCGCATTGTTGGTATGAATCCGCTTGAAGAGGTCGATCCAGCGGATATCGGGCGAACGTATCGTGAGAAGCACTTCTGGGAGAAGACGTTTGTCGTGCTCGCGGGCATTGCCATGAATTTCCTACTTGCCTTTGTTCTGATTTGGGGAGTCTTTTTCTTCGGAGGAGAGGAGCAGGCGCCAGTCCCGACCGTTGCCGATATTGTTGCTGACATTGATGGGAATGCGACTCCCGCAGCCCAGGCGGGTTTACGAATCGGAGACGAGTTTGTCTCGGTTGATGACGTAGTTGTCACTGAGTGGGACGACCTGACAGGCTACGTCAGCCAGCGTCCTGAGACGGAAGTTGATCTGGTCATTCTGCGTGATGGTGTCGAGCAAGCCTTCACGGTCACCCTCACCACGATTCAGTTTGATGATGGTTCAAGTCGTGGCTTCCTCGGCGTGGCCCCGCTTCGGCCCATAAGGGATCTCGGGGTATTCGAATCGGCTGGCATGGCCGGAGACTGGGTCTGGGGTATCACGCTTGAGGCCTACGGATTCTTGTTCGATATTGTCGGCAATATCCCGGAAATGATGTCTTCTGTGTTTGCGGGACAGGAAGTCTCGGCCGAGATCCGTCCCATTAGCGTGGTGGGCCTCTGGCAGATCGGCGCTCAAGCAGATCAGTTTGGATGGGCCGCCATGGTTATGTTGATGGCGCAGATCAACATCGTTCTCGGGGCCATGAATGTGTTGCCGCTATTTCCCCTCGACGGCGGACACTTCGCGGTCGCCGTATACGAGAAGGTGTTCCGCCGCGAAGCTGACATCCGGAAACTACTGCCAGTCGCCGCTACGGTCATTATCTTCTTCATCTTTCTGGGCGTGCTCTCGATTTATCTCGACATTTCTCAACCCTTCCAGTTCTGAGCTGGGGCGGTTCGCCGTTAGCATGAGCGTATGGGAATAGTCCGCTACGAGCGTCGCTCGACGAAACAGATTCACGTCGGGAAGGTGCCTGTAGGCGGGGGCTCTCCCATTTCGGTTCAGTCCATGACCACCACCAAGACTGCCGACGTTGATGGCACCCTCGCCCAGGTTTACGCCATTGCGTCTGCTGGCGCGGATATTGTTCGGATCACATGCAATGATGTTGAGGCGGCGCAGGGTCTAGCAGTGATTGTTCCGCGTTCGCCTGTCCCGATCGTGGCCGATATCCACTTTCAGTACAAGTTGGCACTGGCCGCACTGGAAGCGGGAGTCGCAGCCCTTCGCCTCAACCCCGGCAACATTCGCAACGAGGGACATATCAAAACCGTTGCTCGCGAAGCGAAAGACCGCGGCGTGCCCATCCGGGTAGGTGTGAATGGCGGTTCTTTGGACAAAGACTTGTTGGATAAGTACGGCTCAGCGACCCCTGAGGCTCTGGTCGAATCTGCCGTGAAGGAAATCGGGTACCTCGAGGATGTTGATTTCACCAACATCAAGATTTCAGTCAAACATTCCCACGTTCCGTCCATGGTCCAGAGTTATCGACTCTTGGCCGATACTGTGGACTACCCGCTACATCTTGGTGTCACCGAGGCAGGGCCCTTGCCTACGGGCTTGATCAAGACCGTGGCTGGAATCTCTACGCTTCTCAATGAAGGTATAGGCGACACGTTGCGGTTCTCGTTGACGGCCGACCCGGTCGAAGAAGCGAAAGCTGGCCGCCAATTGCTCGAGTTCTTGAATCTCCGAGAGCGCAAGGGGCTTGATCTGATCGCTTGCCCGTCTTGTGGTCGAGCAGAGGTGGATGTAATCGAGATCACCACCCAGGCTCAGGAACGCCTTGAGGCGGAGAATCTCCCCGTACAGGTAGCGGTGATGGGCTGCGTTGTGAATGGCCCAGGTGAAGCGCGGGAGGCCGATATCGGCATCGCCGCGGGGAAGGGCAAGGGTCACTTGTTCATTAAGGGTCAGGTAGTTCGGGTCGTGCCAGAGGCGGAGATGGTTGACGCACTCGTGGAGGAAGCCAAACTACTTGTGGAGGAGGGTGTGGACGCCCGTCTTGCTGCCGCAGATGCCAACGCGGAACAATTAGCGGCGCTTGCAAGAGAACAACTGGTGCAAATCCAGGGTGATGCCAATAACGCTGAAGCTCGAAAAGCAGCTGTAGCCAAAACGGCCAGCGGCTAATCATCCTCTCATCTTCACCTGGGAGCATGTAGGGCGTGTTACCTCGCCGATCTCGCATTTTGGTAGTCGATGACGATCTACGGATCGCCAAGTCGCTACGTCGAACTCTTATGTATGAGGGATACGATGTGGCGGTTGCCCATGATGGGAGCGCGGCTTTAGAGCTCATCCGTTCGCATCCGCAAGACCTTGTCATTCTCGACCGCATGCTGCCTGAGATGGACGGACTCGAGATTTGTCGACGTATCCGTTCGGTTGGTGACGACACCTTGGTGTTGATGTTGACGGCGAGGACGTCCATTGAGGATCGAGTCGAGGGTCTCGACGCCGGTGCGGACGACTACCTCGTCAAACCCTTTGCTCACCCAGAGTTACTAGCCAGAGTCCGCATGTTGCTTCGTCGGAGGAGTGCCGATTCTGAGATGACCAAGCTGGCGTTTGGGTCACTACAAATGGAAGTCGAATCCATGGAGGTGTCGACTGGGGGCGCAGCGATCGAGCTTACTGCTCTGGAGTTCCGGTTACTGCACTACTTCATGCTGAATCCGAGGATTGTCTTGTCGAGGTCCCAAATCCTCATGGCTGTCTGGGATCTGGATGCGGATACCAGCTCCAATATCGTCGACGTGTATGTCCGGTACCTTCGGCAGAAAACGGAAGTCGATGGCCAACCACGTCTCATTCAGACGGTACGTGGAGCGGGCTACGTGCTGAAGGAACCGAAATGAAGATCCGAACTCGGTTGGCACTGTTTGGAGCCGGGCTGGCTGCTCTCGGCATGTTCCTGTTTGCCATTGCTCTTACCAACGCGGTTGGGGTGAACGGAGTGGCCGACCAGATTGGCAAGCTGACCGAGGTGGCGACGGCAACGGCCGAGAGCCTCGATGTCCTGCCGAACGGTGCACCCGCGGTTCTGGTGGACCTCGAATCTACGTCGGAGATATTTGTCGTTGTCGTGGATGACAACGGCGACGTTGTGTATTCGGAGGCGAGTGAAGGTCTCGACGTGCCGACCGCGATTGGTGGTCAGGTATTGACTTGGGCGGGACGTGACTTTCGGACCGTTGGTGCTCCCACGTCTGGAGGTACCGTGTTTGCTGCCCAGTCCGTTGAATTCGTTGACGAGCAAGCCCAAGGTTTCAGGGCTGTGGTCTGGATCGCGACTCTCATAACGGTCTTCGCGGCCACCATCGTCAGCTGGTTTGTTTCGGGCCGAGCTCTTCGGCCGCTCCGCCAGCTGGCCGACACCACGGACGCGATTGGCTCCGACGGCGGCCTCAGCCGCCGGCTTCCGCTCGGCAATGCCAAAGACGAGGTCGGCCGCTTATCGTTGAGCTTCAACTCGATGTTGGATCGACTGCAGAGCGCCCTCGAAAAAGCGGATAGCAATCTTGAGCAGCAACGCCGATTCGTGGCTGATGCCTCCCATGACTTGCGGACACCGTTGACCACCATTCGAGCCAATGCTGGATTCCTGGTTGCCCGACGTGACGCTTCAGCCGATGACCGAATGGAGGCTGTGTCGGATATCGCCGCGGAGGCAGATCGGATGGCCGCAATGTTGGATGACCTATCGATGCTGGCAACAGCTGATTCTGATCGTCCGCTTCAATACGAAGCCACAGATTTGGCTGCACTCGCTGGCAACGCTGCTGCGCGCGCTGATCGGGTAGCCGATCGGGCCGTGACCGTCCACGGAACGGCTCCTCTCGTCGTGAACGCGGAAAAGGCGAGCATGGAGCGAGTGCTTTGGATCTTGATAGACAACGCCCTCCGACATGGCAACGGCCCTGTCCAGATTGGCCTCGCCGAAATTCAAGGCGGTGTTCGGGTTTCTGTTCGAGATCAAGGGAGCGGTATCGCAGGTGGCAACGAGGACCAGATCTTCGATCGGTTCTATCGTGAGGAGAGTTCGCGGACATCCGACGGGTCGGGAATCGGCCTAAGCATTGTGAAAGCCGTCATTGAGCAACATGGAGGAACGGTCTCCGCTCGGAATCTCGAACCAGGCTTTGAGGTGGCTTTCCAGCTTCCGCATTAGGTCTCATCGGCCTCTCATCTTCGACCAATGCGTGGCCCATCGCTACCGCCGACTGTATGGGCATGACAAACGTACAGACCATTGAAAGACCACTTCTTGGCGATGGCGCCGCGACGGTCGAACCACCCCCTCTGCCCATCGGAGCCGGTCCTCTTCTTCGCCCGGCCTTGTTGTTGCAGGCAGCAATATCGATTCCGCTTCTGGTCGCAACCATTCCGCTGTCGGGGCTGAACCCTGCGGGGTGGGTATTCCTTGTGCCCAGCCTGGCGTTCGTGGTTCTTACCCTGAGAGTGGCCAAGGACCCTGCTCGCAGCCGCGCCGTCAAGTGGCTGCGTCGCTTCGAGAAAGCCTGGATTCTTCACGCGGTCGCCAACCTCCTGCTGGCATATTTGTCGGCCGGTATATGGCTCAATCCCACACAGATGCTGGCCGGATTCGTGCTGCCCATCTGGATCCTCAGGATGACGAAGGAGTATCGCCGTGTTGTTTCACACTGATGAACTGATAGTTCAAGAGCGTTCTGCCGTTGACTACGTCGGGTCTCCGATGTACCGGATCATCGAGGAGCATACGCTGGCCGCCGTGCTGTCGGTGCTTGTGGTTTTGGGACTCGTGATCGTGCGGCGGAGTGCCTTGTTTGCTCGTTTCTTCCCCGGGCGTTTGACCTCGTTTCGCACGAGGCCAACGGTGATAGCTGTCTTGTCTGGATCGTTGTTTGTGAGCGCCGCGCTGCATTTTGGTCTTGCCTTCGGGCATGAAGCCAGCGCCCGGACGCCCCTGTATCTGGTGGGGGCGGTTCTCCTTATCGTCGCAGGGCGAGCGACAATGCGTCAGACTCCGAGATGGAGACTCATCAGTGGAGGGGTCCTGCTCGGTTCCATGATTGGGTATCCCATTGTGCTCCTGTCAGGTGAGGCTCCTGACCAGCTTGGCACCCTGACCAAGATGCTCGAGTTCTTCGCGCTCATGCTGCTAGTCGGTACCTATCCTCTCGGGAGGCGAAGGAGGCTGGCTACGGCCGGAGGCGTCTTCTTGATGTTCTTCATTGGCGTCTCATCTTGGGTAGGAGCCTTCGTAGGAACGGACCATCATGGAGGAGACAACCCGCCGCCGGGGTTCCTCCTTCCCATCGCCGCCTCCAGCGAGGTAACTCCTGCCCAGGAAGAGGCGGCCAGTCATCTCTACGAGGAAACGGTCGCCGCGCTCGCTCGCTACGAGGATCCAGCGGTGGCGGCCGCCGACGGGTATGACGTGGAAGGGATTTCGGGAAACGATTTTCATGCCGATAATCCGTCGCTGAAGAACGACGGGTACATCCTGGAGCCATCCAAGCCTGAAACTTTGGTGTATGCCATGAGCGCTGATGGGCCGGTCTTGCTGGGAGCCATGTTTCAGACGGACTCGATGGGCCAGCCTGGGCCTACGGTGGGAGGAGAGCTGACACCCTGGCATGCCCATGGGAATATTTGTTTCACAGTTGTCGGCCTGATGGGAGCCACTGACCCGTTTGGCCAATGCCCGCTCGGGACGTTGTCCATTCCCCACTCCAACGAGATGATGCATGTCTGGACCATTGCTGGGGCGCCAGATCCGTTCGGGGATCTCGACGAAGACTGGCTAAGAGCCGAGCTCGGTTTGAACTGATCGGGCCAGAGTATGACATATTCGATAGAGTTGCAGCATGACATGGGACGAGTTTGTGGCCGCTGCCAAAGGCGTGAGTTGGCTGACGTATGTCGGCACTAGTGATTCCTCTGGTCGTCCGCACGTGGCTCCTGTGTCGCCGGGTTTCTCCATCAATACCATCTGGTTTGCTACCAATATCGCTTCTCAGAAATTCCGCAACTTACTGGAGAACCCCGAGTCCGCGTTTCACTGGCCAGTCGAAGGCGACGGGGGCCGTGGTGAGTTGTTCGCGCGCGGCACGGTTACGTTGCACACTGACGAACTTGGCCGGCACCGGCTTTGGACCGAAGCGAACTTGCCTTTCGACCCCGCGGCTTTCTTCGGTTCGCCAGACAATCCCGGTTTGGGATTCGTGGAAACTACCGTGACCTCTGCCTCCATTTTGGGGCCGGATTTCGAGCGGACGGTATACCGGCCCAGCACATAGCTGACCGCCGGGAAATGTAGACGCAGTTCAGGCGCCCTGAGCGGGCGAACTGCTCGCTAGCTGTCTAATACGCTGACCCCTGCCTCGGCGCGCACTATCCTGATGCGTCTTCGATACCTCAGGAGTACCAGTGCGCTGGTCGCAAGCCTTTATCCCCACGTTGCGTGATGATCCCGCTGACGCGGAAGCAGTCAGTCACAAGCTATTAGTGCGAGCCGGATTTGTCCGGCAGCTGATGGCTGGGTCGTATTCGTTGCTGCCGCCGGCCATGCGAGTCCGCGCCAAGATCATGGAGATCATTCGGCAAGAGATCAACGCGATCGGAGGACAGGAATTTCTGTTGCCAGCGCTTCACCCAGCCGAGATTTGGCAGAAGTCGGGACGATGGACGTCGGTCGGTCAAGAGATGTTCCGGCTGAATGACCGTAAGGACGCCGACCTGGTTCTCGGTATGACCCATGAAGAGGTCTTCTCGACTCTGGCAACGGAGATGAAGTCCTACAAGGAGCTGCCGCAGCTGTGGTATCAGATCCAAACGAAGTTCCGCGACGAGCCGCGTCCCAAGTCGGGAGTGCTGCGGGTCCGTGAGTTCACTATGAAGGATTCGTATTCGTTCAACATTGATGAGGCAGGACTCGACGCGCAGTTCGAGGCTCATCGTCAGGCCTACCTCAACATCTTCCGCCGGATTGGCACCAACCCGATTCCAGTCGAGGCATCGTCTGGCTTGATGGGCGGTTCCGGCTCCGTGGAGTTCATGGTGATGTCTGACGCTGGCGAGGACTTCATCGTCACATGCGGGTGCGGCTACGCCGCGAACCTTGAACGCGCTACGAGTGCGCTTCCCGTAGCGGAAGACCCAGCCCCAACCGAACTGGAGACCTTCGATACACCCGGCGTCCGCACTATCAAGGCCCTGGCGGAATTCGATGGGGGAGCAGCGGCCGATCGACAACTCAAGACCCTGCTGTACATGATCGACGATGATTTGACCTTGGTGGTCGTGCGGGGCGATCACGATATGCAAGAACAGAAACTGATCGATGTTACGGGCGGTATCGACATCCGCCCGGCCACCGAAGACGAGATTCGACCTGCCCTAGGCGCGTCGCCCGGCTCGCTTGGTGCCGTGGGAGTGTCGGATTACACGATCCTGTTCGATGAGGCGCTTCGCGGCAGGTCGGGCATGACGACCGGGGCCAATATTGACGATAAGCACCTTCGCAACGTTGCCGTCGAGCGAGATATCGCGGTGACGAGATGGGTTGATGTCCGCACGGTGAAGGCTGGGGAGGCCTGTTCGTCCTGTGGAGAACCACTGTCTATAGACAAAGCTATTGAAGTGGGTCACATCTTCAAGCTCGGCACCAGGTACGCCGGAGTCATGGGCGCAGAGGTTCTAGATCCGAACGGCAAGCCGCAGACAATGCTGATGGGCTCGTACGGCATCGGAGTCGAGCGAGCTATGGCTGCGGTGGTCGAGGCCTGCCATGACGAGAAGGGCATTGTCTGGCCCGTGTCCGTAGCGCCATATGAGATCCTGATTACGGTTCTACGTCCCGACAACGAAGAAACGTTGTCCGCTGCAACCGCCATGTACGACAAGCTCGTCGCGGGCGGTTTTGATGTGATGCTTGACGACCGCAACGAACGCCCTGGCGTGAAGTTCGCCGACGCCGAACTGGTGGGTTTCCCATACCGTCTAACGGTCGGTCCTCGCGGTGTTGAGAGCGGTATGATCGAACTCACGGACCGAGCGACTGGCGAAACAACTGAAGTAGCCATGGCAGAAGCCGTCTCCACGGTTGGAGACCTGGTGCGGGCGAGACGCTGAGCGTTAGTCGGGTGGTGGAGGAGCGTTTAGTCGCTTGCGCAATATGAGGCCGGCCACCAGGTCGAGAACGCCGACTCCCACCAGTCCAGGTCCGATGAACGAGTCGAGGACCAAGCTCAGGATCCCACCAACGAGCACCATCAAGAGCGCAATCCCCATCACAATTTTCGATACATCCATGCCAAGACGTTAGTCCGTAATCCTCCCCTGAGTGGAGCCGCTATTGCCGGTTGGCGCAAGCCATCGAGGGCCTATAGCGCAGAGCGTACGGCGCATAGCGGGCTCTTGGCTCGTGATATACTTGTTCCCTACATCTGAGGTCGCTAGATCGAAGG
>Ga0265303_10002871_pt1 | contig 10738 bp, 8 predicted proteins | sample Helome_2_FD_192494 | JGI IMG/M metagenome (GOLD analysis project Ga0265303, IMG submission 192494) | Marine sediment microbial communities from subtidal zone of North Sea - Hel_20160317 (Illumina Assembly) | ecosystem: Environmental > Aquatic > Marine > Subtidal zone > Sediment ...
CTTGCTGAAGCGTTCAATGACATGGCCGCCAAACTGGGCCGCCAGATTTCGACGCTCGAGGCGATGTCCGGAATCGATCGAATGATCCTCACGGGAACGAAGTTCGAAGAGGTCTCCGAAGACGTCCTGAAGCATCTTATCGAGTTAACAAACTGCGCCGCCGCCGGAGTCATCGCACGTGATGTCGACGCGACGAACAAGGCCAAGATGATATCTTTTTTCAATGGCGAGTATCGCCACGAGCGAATCGATCTGCCAGGCGGCTTGCAGCACGAGTGGCGCCAGCCGAGGCAGGTCAGCATTGCCGAGGTCGAGTTGGCGTGGGCGCCCTATAAGTCCCGTTTCGCCGATTACGGGCAAGATTACGCTGTATCGATACCTGTCATTCTCAATCAGGACATCAAAGGCATCCTCGCGCTCGGATTCAAATCGAAGTTCGATATGTCACAGGGCAGTCTGAATCGTTGTGTCGATCTCGCCGGCCGGTTCGCCGTCGCGCTGGCGAGCGTCGAAAGAGAAGAATCGCTCTACCGCCAGGCACACTTCGACGCGTTGACGGGATTGCCAAATCGGCAGTTGCTCAAAGATCGCCTCGAACAGCATCTCGGGAGCGCCAGGATTGATCAGCATGCCGGTGCCTTATTATTTCTCGACCTTGATCACTTCAAGGAGATCAACGACCTGTTCGGCCATTCGGTTGGCGACCATTTGTTGATTCAGGCGTCAGAACGCATCATTTCCGAAGTCAGGACCCGGGATACCGTCGCCCGGCTTGGGGGTGACGAGTTTGTCATCGCCTTGCCCAATGTCCGAAATAGCAGCATCGTGCGCGCGACGGCGGAAAGACTGCTTGCCAGGCTTGGGGAAGCATTTACGATCGATAATATTGATCATTACGTAAGCGCCAGTATTGGTATCGTCGTATTTCCTGACGACGGAGACAGCGTCGAGATGCTGCTTAAGAATGCGGATGCGGCGATGTATCGCGCCAAGGAAGCCGGCCGAAACCGCTTTGAGTTCTTCAGCGAACGCCTGAATGCAGAAAGTCGCCGAAAAATCGGTCTCGAGCGGGATTTGCGGCAGGCGTTTCACGACCGCGAACTGGAAGTATGGTACCAGCCCCAGTTTGAAGTCTCGTCGGGTGAAATCAGTGGTGCCGAGGCCTTGCTTCGTTGGCGTCACATGATTGATGGAACGATCTCCCCGAACGAGTTCGTGCCATTGGCCGAAGAGTCGGGGCTTATTGTCGGTATCGGCTCCTGGGTGATCGAGCAAGCTTGCAGGGATCTTCGTGAATTACTGGATAACGGTCTTCATCCTGGTCCGATGTCAATCAATGTGTCGGCGCGCCAGCTGCGCGAGTCGAGTTTCGAAAATGATGTCATGGTGCCCATCCGTCGTTTCCGGATTCACCCGGGGTACATACAACTGGAGGTCACCGAAACAACGGTGGCACAGAATCGCGATACAGCGATCGACATACTCGAGAACTTGCGAAAAGAAGGTGTGCGAGTAGCGATCGACGATTTCGGCACAGGGTATTCGTCGTTGAGCTACCTGCAACAAATGCCGTTCGACATCATCAAGATTGACAAGACCTTTGTCGATGGCATCGGCAAAGGAACAACCTCGGACAATATCTGCCGGACGATCATAAGAATGGCGGAAGAACTGGGCAAGAAATCCATCGCCGAAGGCGTTGAGAATAATGAACAGATCGCTTTCCTGCGAAAGAATGGCTGCGATTTCATCCAGGGTCACTATTACAGCGGTGCGCTGACACAGGAAGAATTCATGAAGTTCCTGGAGAAACAGAACTCTCACACGCAGCGCAGGAAAGCGCTGGAGATACACTAAATGAAAAAAGCCGGGCGACGCCCGGCTTCCTCCTGTCAGACCTGCGTCTCGATCAATCTTCGAGCAAAAAGCTCCTGAGCTGGTCCGAACGTGTCGGGTGCCGTAACTTGCGGAGTGCCTTTGCCTCGATTTGGCGAATGCGCTCGCGTGTGACGTCAAACTGTTTGCCCACCTCTTCAAGCGTGTGATCGGTATTCATATCGATACCAAAACGCATGCGCAATACCTTGGCTTCGCGCGGTGTCAGCCCGGCGAGTACCGAATGCGTCGTCTCCTTGAGCCCCGACGTCGTCGCAGAGTCGACCGGCGAATGCACGGTCTGGTCTTCGATGAAATCGCCGAGATGCGAATCTTCATCGTCGCCAATAGGTGTTTCCATCGAGATCGGTTCTTTCGCAATCTTGAGTACCTTGCGAACCTTGTCCTCCGGCATTTCCATGCGCTCGGCGAGTTCGTCGGGCAGCGGCTCGCGCCCCATCTCCTGCAACATCTGCCGTGAGATGCGGTTCAGTTTGTTGATCGTTTCGATCATGTGAACCGGGATGCGAATGGTGCGCGCCTGGTCGGCAATCGAACGCGTAATAGCCTGGCGAATCCACCAGGTCGCGTAGGTCGAGAACTTGTAGCCGCGACGATATTCAAACTTGTCAACGGCTTTCATCAAACCTATGTTGCCTTCCTGGATGAGGTCCAGGAACTGTAAACCACGATTTGTGTATTTCTTGGCGATCGAGATAACGAGTCGCAAATTCGCTTCCACCATTTCCTTCTTCGCGCGGCGAGCTTTCGCCTCGCCGATCGACATCTGGCGGTTGATTTCCTTTATCTCGCTGATCTTGAGTCGCGTCACTTCCTCCACGGCAATCAGCTTGCGCTGCGCGCGTGTGACATCGTCCCTGAGTTTGGCCAGTATCGACGAGTGCTTGCGCTTCGCGCGGATGTGTTTTTCGATCCACAAGAGGTCCGTCTCGCTCTTGGGGAAGCTCGACAGAAAATCTTTGCGCGGCATGCCCGCGTCTCGAACACAAAGTTGCATAACCAGGCGTTCCTGGCTACGGATTATCGACACCACATCGCGAAGGTTCCGGACCAGCGCATCAAACAACTTCGGTGCGAGCTTCAGTTCCATGATCTGGTCGGCCATGTCGGCGTGCGCCTTGACTGTCTTCTTGTCCTTCAGGCCGTGCTGTTCCAGGTACTTCATGGCGCGATTGAAGTGGCGACGAATAATCTTGACGCGGGCCTTTACCTCGTCGGGGTCCGGTCCCGTGTCAACGACCTCTTCATCGTCGTCAGACTTCGGTGCCGGCGGTTTGATCTCATCCGGCTCATTGGGGTCGATGAAACCCACGACGAAGTCCTGCATTCGAGTTTCGCCGCCGATAACCCGATCAGCGACTTCGAGCAAGGCCTCGACGGTTGGTGGGAAGTGCACCATGTGGTATTTGACCTGGTTAAGGCCGTCCTCGATGCGCTTCGCGATTTCGATCTCGCCCTGACGAGTCAGCAACTCAACCGTACCCATCTCACGCATGTACATGCGGACCGGGTCGGTCGTGCGGCCGAATTCGGCATCAACGCTTGCCAATGCTGCTTCGGCTTCCTCGGCGGCGTCCTCATCAGTCGCGGCGGCGTCCGTCAGGATCAACGACTCGGCGTCCGGTGCTTTCTCGTGCACCGTGATTCCCATGTCGTTAATCATGTTGACGATGTCTTCGATCTGTTCCGGGTCGACTATGTCATTCGGCAGGTGATCATTGACCTCTGTATAGGTCAGGTAACCCTGCTCCTTGCCGCGCGCAATCAGTTCTTTTAGCTGCTGAGCCTGAGTGCTCCCGCCTACAACTGCTTTTTTTTCCGTCAAGACAAAACCCCTACGGGCAAAAGATACAAACGATTAATTTTACTCTCATGGGAGAGCTCAATCTACAACTATTTCATGGCTTTTGGACCTGATGTCAGCGCCCTAAGTTCCGCTTTCTCGTCATCTGAAATCCCACTAAGCCTCTGTTTTTCAATAAGAAAGTCAATTCTCTCCTTGCGCCCCGCCGTTGCCAGCTGGTCCAGGCATTCGTCCAACTCGGCCGCAGGACTGAAATCCTCATCGACGGGCAATACAGCGGCCGCCAGTTTGCCGAGGTGCCGGCCTTGCTCGTCATGGCGCCAGCGCTCGAGTAGTCCTGCCGTCGTTATATTGGGTTCGATCCGCACGGTTTCAATGAGTGCTCGTAGTAAATCGGTTCCGGGACGAGTGACGCCATCCAGCTTGTCGATATCGAGCGTTCGGCCGGCCTCCGGGTGATTCAGGATTATCGTGATGGCGTGCCGAACCACGGAAGGCTGACCTGCTCCCGACGGTAGCCTCCGTCTTTTGCCGGCGCCGGTCAGGTCCGGCGTCTTGCCGCGAGACTGAATTCTCCCGCCAGCAATCATCTTTTCGAGCTTGGTCGCGGTGAGGCCGACGGTTGTCGCCAGACTGTCCATTAGGAGTTCACGGTAGACACCCGGTGGTATTTTGTTGACGAGCGGGCGGGCCAACTCGGCTAGCCGAGCTCGCCCGTCGACCGTTTCCATATCAACCTGGCGCGCAAGTTCGCGAATGAGAAACTCGGACAATGCGACGCCGGCATCCAGCGCCTGGACGAATGCGTCTGCGCCGTGCTCATTGACGAAGGAATCCGGGTCCTGTCCCTCGGGTAGAAAGACGAAGCGGATCTGACGACCCTCGCGAATTTGCGGCAGTGCGTTTTCCAGCGCCCGCCAGGCGGCGGCCTGGCCCGCGCGATCGCCATCAAAACAGAAGTACACGTTTTCGGTGAGGCGAAAAAGTTGATTCAGTTGTTCACTCGTCGTCGCCGTGCCGAGAGTTGCAACGGCGAAATCGATGCCGTGCCGCGCCAGAGCGACGACGTCCATGTAGCCCTCGACAACGACCAGTTTCTCTATGTTTCGCAAGGCCTGGCGGGCCTCGAAAAGTCCGTAGAGTTCCCGCCCCTTGTGGAACAGCACGGTCTCGGGCGAGTTCAGGTACTTCGGTTCCCCATCACCCAACGTTCGTCCGCCAAACCCGATCGTTCGGCCGCGCGTGTTCCGAATCGGAAACATGATGCGATCACGGAAGCGGTCGTAATGCTGGCCATTGTCCTTGCGAATGATCAGGCCGGTCGCAAGCAGGCGTTCTGTGGCTTCGGGCGATTTTCCGAACTTGTCGAGCACGTTGCTCCAGCCGTCGGGTGCGTAGCCAATGCCGAAGCGTTTCGCGGTTGCGCCGTCGATGCCACGATTCTTTAGATAGTCAACAGCCGCTGGCGTATCTTTCATCGCCCCCTGCCAGTGCCTCGCAACGGTGTCCAGGAGCGAAAACAGTTCGTCGTAGCGACGCGCAGGCTTATCGCTCTCGCTTCGCGGGACTTCGACCCCCATCGAACTTGCGAGACTCTCGATGGCCTCGACAAAGCTCATATGATCGAATTCCATCAGGAAACCAATGGCCGTGCCGTGAGCCCCGCAGCCGAAACAATGGTAGAAGCCCTTGCCCGGGCTCACCGTGAAAGAAGGGGTTTTTTCGTCATGAAAAGGGCAGCAGGCCTTGAACTCCCGGCCCGCTTTCTTCAATTGCACCCGGCGACCGACAACTTCGACGATATCCGCTCTCGCGATCAGATCGTCAATAAAATCCTGAGGAATCAGTCCGGACATATAAGTGCTAACGGCGACCGGGCGCTACCGGGTCTCTGGCGATTGTTATTAGGTCTGAACTTTCCGATCAAAGGGCGTTAAGGCGTTCCTTGACCGTTGCGCTGACGGCGCCCATGTCTGCGCGGCCGGCAGCCTTCTGCTTGATCTGCCCCATGACCTTACCCATATCGCGCATGCCCTCGGCGCCCGTGGTCAGTATTACCTCGTCGACCATAGCGGCAAGTTCATCGGCGTTGAGCTGTTGTGGCAGATAGTCTTCCAGAACGGCAATTTCGTCGCGCTCTATCTTCGCCAGGTCCTCACGATTGCCTTTTTCGAATTGCGCAATTGAATCGCGCCGTTGTTTCACCATCTTGGTTAGTACTGTGAGAACCGCCGCGTCATCGAGTTCAACGCGCTGGTCGACTTCCATCTGTTTGATGGCCGCAAGCATGAGCCGCACCACTTTTAACCGGTCCTTGTCACCGGCCTTCATGGCGGCCTTCATGTCTTGTGTGATTTGGCCTTTGAGGGACATCGCTGTAGCTCCACGAGCGCGAAGCCGAGTCGTTTCAGTAGAGGCGCTTGCGCTTGGCTTCGTCGCGAGAAGCGCGCTTCAGATGGCGCTTGACGGCCGCTGCTTTCTTGCGCTTGCGTTCCTGGGTGGGCTTCTCGTAAAACTCGCGACGACGAAGCTCGGTCAGGATTCCGGCCTTCTCGCAGGCACGCTTGAAGCGCCGCAGGGCAGCGTCAAAATACTCGTTCTCTTTTACGCGAACACTTGGCATTGTTCAGGTATTCCGTCCAGACATAAATAAACCCGGCACAAGGGCCGGGACTGAGCCGCATATAATAACGCTGGCCCTGGCGCTTTGCAAAGGGATTTGGACGATATTTTCAATGCTGGCGGAGACCGGCCATGCCTGCGATTGTCCGCCTTGCAGCCTCCCACCGAGCGGATTCCTGCAGTATGATCCGCGCCTATGAATGTTCTGGGTATCGAGACGAGCTGCGATGAGACCGGCGTGGCGATCTACAGCGACGAACGCGGCCTGATCGCGCATGCGCTGCACAGCCAGGTTGACCTGCACGCGGTCTATGGCGGCGTAGTCCCGGAGATAGCGTCCCGTGACCACATCCGTATGTTGCTGCCGCTGATTCAGCAGGTTCTCGGCGAGGCCGGTATCGAGCGGCCCGACGCCATCGCGTACACGGCAGGTCCGGGATTGATCGGCGCTCTGATGGTGGGCGGCGGCATGGCGAACGGGCTCGGTCTGGCATGGGACTGTCCCGTCGTCGCCGTGCATCACATGGAGGGACACTTGCTGGCGCCGATGCTCGAGGACGAGACCCCCGCGTTTCCGTTTCTGGCGTTACTGGTGTCCGGAGGACATACGATGCTGATAGCCGTGCGTGCACTGGGAGACTACCGTTTGCTTGGCACCACGCTGGATGATGCGGTTGGAGAGGCCTTCGACAAGACGGCGAAGCTGCTTGGCCTTGGATACCCGGGCGGACCTGCGTTAGCGGCGTTAGCGGAACAGGGAGACGAGCAGGCATTTGCGTTTCCGCGGCCAATGTTGAAGAAGCCCGGATTCGATTTCAGCTTCAGCGGCCTCAAAACGGCGGTCATGCTCGAAGTGCGCCGCGCAGAAGCGGCAGGCACACTGTGCCGCGCGGACGTCGCGGCGTCGTTTCAGCGCGCGGCTGTTGATACGCTGGTCGCGCGAGCGATAAAGGCGGCGACATCTGAAGGGCTGGATCGGATAGTCGTTGCAGGCGGCGTTGGCGCAAACAAGTTGCTGCGGAAAGACATCGCCGTGCGTTTCGACGGTACCGTGTATTACCCGCGCATGGAATTCTGCACAGATAACGGGGCAATGATAGCGGTTGCGGGCGCCCTGAGGTTATCGGAGGCAGGTCGTGCTGACGAAATAGCGGTGCGGGCGCGTTGGTCGTTAGCGACATTGGATGTGCCTGCATTGGCACGATGACGGAAAAACGGCGAAATTATGGACAAAATCTTTTTGCACGAACTGAAGGTCGAGACGGTCATCGGCATCTGGGAATGGGAACGCAAGATTCGTCAGACGGTCATTATCGATCTGGAAATGAGCGCGGATATCGCGAAAGCGGCAGCCACGGACAGTGTCGAAGATACTCTGAATTACAAACTGGTTGCCAAGCGAGTCCAATCTTTTGTCGAGGATTCCAGTTTCCAGCTCGTCGAGACGCTTGCCGAACGCATCGCCGGGATCATCCGTGAAGAATTCGGTGTCGCATGGGTGCAGGTGCGGGTCAACAAAGTCGGGGCGATTCGGGGCTCACGCGATGTGGGTGTCCTCATCGAACGCGGCCAACGGTCCGACTAAGAACGAGCCTGGTAAGCGTCATGCCCATCGTATACCTGGGGCTCGGGAGTAATATCCGGCCCGAAGAAAATTTGAGTCTCGGCGTCCGCGAACTAAGGCGGCATTACGGCGACCTCGACATTTCTTCGGTCTATCGCAGTGCCGCCGTCGGCTTCGAGGGCGATGATTTTCTGAACCTCGTCGTCGGACTCAGGTCGGATGAGTCGCCGGGTGAAATCTGCGATGAAATCGAGCGTTTACATAATCTCGCGGGACGCAGGCGCAGCAACGAAAAGTGGGCATCACGTCCGCTCGATATCGATCTGTTGCTTTACAATGATCAGATCATCGATGAACGCCCGGTGCGGGTGCCGCGAAGCGACATTTTGGAGTACAGCTTCGTATTGCGGCCGCTGGCCGAACTGGCTCCGGACCTCGTACATCCAATAACAGGCAAGACAATGCTGACGCATTGGCAGGAATTTGATGTCGAAAGCCATCCTCTCGAACTCGTCGGCGTCGTTTTTTAGAGGACACTTTATGCGCACACTGATCTACCTGCTGTTGCTTGCGACCTTGACGGCCTGCGGCGGTGGGGGCGGCGGTAGTAGCGCACCGGCCGAACCGGAGCCCGGCACCGAGGCTTGCAGCAACGACGGTCAAAAACAGTTCGTTCTGGACAATCTTTATGCCTGGTACCTGTGGAATGAATTATTGCCGTCGGGTATCAGTATTGCCGACTACGCAACACCGGAAGAGCTGGTTCGAGAGGTTACCAGGCAGTTCGGCCCGCAGGATGCGAACGGCAATCCTATCGATCTCTTCAGTTCAGTCGGCTCGGCGCAGGCCGATTCGGAGTTCTTCGGCGAAGGCAAGTTCGAGGGTTTCGGATTCAGCTACAGAATATTGGATCAGTTGGGCGAGGACATACGTCTGAGCCGCGTCTTTTCTGGAAGCCCTGCGGAAAATGGCGGTTTGGCCCGGGGGCAGCAATTTGTCAGTCTCAACGGCAGAGCCATAGCAGATATTCAGGCGAACGAAGGAATCGGCGCTGTTTTCGACAACACGACCGTGCTTTTCGAGATGCGCAGGCCGGACGGTTCGGTGTTTTCTTCTTCTATCACGAAAGACGTGGTCACAATAGATCCGGTTCCGCAGCACCGTATCATTGACGTCGGCAATGGGGTGATGGTGGGTTACATGGAGCTGTCGCAATTCATCAGTACGGCAGATCCTGTCTTTGACACCGTGTTCGCGGAGTTCATTGCGGCCGGTGTTGACGACGTTATCATCGACCTGCGCTACAACGGCGGGGGCCTGGTCAGTACCGCAAACTTGCTCGGTGATTACCTGGGTGCATTCGCTAATGACAGCCGTGTTTTCTCGGAAATGCGGTTCAATGAAGATCGTGCGGCCGCAAATAACAGTACAGAGTTTTTCGCACGGCAGGGTAATTCGATTGACCTTGGTCGTCTCGTCATTATCGCAACGAGTGGCACAGCGTCCGCGAGTGAGCTCGTGACAAACAGCCTCGAAGCGTATTTCGACGTTTCGATTGTCGGCGCTAATACCTTCGGAAAACCGGTAGGGCAGATCGGCCTGACGTTCTGCGAAAAGATTCTTCGCCCGACGTCATTCAGGACCGTCAACGCGGCCGGCGAGGGCGATTATTTCGATGGTCTTCCAGTCGATTGCGCTGCACCGGACGACCTGAACTTTGCGGTCGGCGCAGACGACGACCCGAACATGGTCGCCGCAATGACCTATTTGAACACGGGTGCTTGTCCCGTTGCTGCAGCGTCTTCCGGGCAATTCAAAGTTGATGGTGACGACATCGGTGCGGCGAAACGGGATCGACGCGGACCCGCACACCGGGAATTTGCCGACGCGTATTAGCGCCACCAGCCACTTCCCCAAAAGGCGGCGACGATCGCCGGGGATATCTGTAGGAGCGCGCCTTGCGCGCGATCGCGGCCAAGGGCCGCTCCTACAGTTTGTAGCACCGCCGCTGATCCAGCGGGCTGCCTGAGGGTCCAATCGGGGAGTTACTCGAGCGAGGTTGAGCGAGAGGAACTCCCCAGCCGGAGCCTGCGAGTCACCGGTCGCGTGCCAGGAAATCAGCACATTAGGATCACGGCGGTGAACGCGGGGATGTCTTGCGAAGCGACAACGCGTCAGCGCGAGCAAGCAAGATCTCGCCGGGTTCGTCGCCGCCTTTTGAGGTGTTGGGTGGTTAGGTCAACTACCAGCCGATGGAACGTCCGCCGTCGACCGCGATGATCTGCCCTGTAACGTAGGTCGCGTCGCGCCAAAGGTACAAAACGCATCCGGCGATATCGTCGGGATCGCCCGGGCGTTGCAACGGCACCTGCCGCAGAATGGTTTTCTGTGCGGCGTCGCTCATACCGTCCTCGGGCCACAGGATCGCGCCGGGCGATACTCCGTTGACACGAATATGTGGCGCCAGGTCTTTGGCCAGCGAGCGTGTCAGCATCGCGAGGCCGGCTTTCGCCGGACCGTACACCGCGTGATTGCGCAAGGGCCGTTGCGCGTGAATATCCACGATGTTGATGATCACGCCCGTATGCTGCTGCAATTGCGGTACTGCTGCCTGCGAGAGGAACAGTGGTGCTTTCAGGTTGCTGCCGATCAGGTCCTCCCAATGATTTTCGGTGATGCTTCCCACAGGGGTTGGGTAAAAACTTGATGCGTTATTGACGAGGCAATCCAGACGCCCGGCCCAATCCGAAACAGCTGATATCAGTCGGGAACCTTGTTCCGTATCGAGCAGATCCGCCTGAAACGTGCCTGCCGAATCAGGGCGCTCCTCGTTGAGTCGCGTCGCGAGGTTC
>Ga0265303_10002872_pt1 | contig 10738 bp, 12 predicted proteins | sample Helome_2_FD_192494 | JGI IMG/M metagenome (GOLD analysis project Ga0265303, IMG submission 192494) | Marine sediment microbial communities from subtidal zone of North Sea - Hel_20160317 (Illumina Assembly) | ecosystem: Environmental > Aquatic > Marine > Subtidal zone > Sediment ...
GCTCGTCCGTCAAGTGCCGCCGCGGGCCGGGTATGGCCGAAGGGTTGCGAATACTGGGCGAGGTGCGCAGCCAGCTCGGGCTGCCGGTGCTCACCGATGTGCACGAAGACACGCCGCTGGATGAGGTTGCCGAGGTCGTGGATGTCCTGCAGACGCCTGCCTTCCTGTGCCGGCAAACGAATTTCATCGTCAATGTCGCACGTACCGGCAAACCGGTGAACATCAAGAAAGGCCAGTTCCTGTCGCCATGGGAAATGACTAACGTCGTCGCCAAGGCCCGCAGCACGGGTAACGACAGCGTGATGGTCTGCGAGCGTGGGTTCAGCTTTGGTTACAACAACCTGGTGTCCGACATGCGCTCGCTCGCAGTCATGCGCGAGACAGGCTGCCCGGTGGTCTTCGACGCGACGCATTCCGTGCAGCTGCCCGGCGGTCGTGGCGACGCCTCGGGTGGACAGCGCGAGTTCGTTCCGGTGCTGGCCCGTGCTGCCGTGGCGGCCGGCGTGTCCGGCGTATTCATGGAAACCCACCCCAATCCCGAGGCCGCGCTGAGTGACGGCCCCAACGCGTGGCCGCTGGACCGAATGCGTGCGTTGCTCGAGTCGCTGGCCGAGCTCGATCGTGTCGTGAAGTCCAGACCGCTGCCAGAAGCCGGAATGCCTGACTGGCGGGCGCCCTGATGACCAAGGTATCTAACGACAATGACTGAAATTGCGTACATACATGGCCGCGAGATTATCGACTCGCGGGGCAACCCTACCGTGGAAGCGGAGGTTCGGCTCGGCAGCGGCGCGGCGGGGCGCGCAGCCGTGCCGTCGGGTGCATCCACCGGCTCACGTGAAGCGGTGGAACTGCGCGACGGCGACGCCCAGCGCTATCTCGGCAAGGGCGTGCTCGGCGCCGTCGAACATGTGAACGGCAGCATTCGCGATGCGTTGCTCGGCACCGAGGGTACGGATCAGGCCGTTCTCGACCAGCGATTGATCGAGCTCGATGGTACAGACAACAAATCACGCCTCGGCGCGAATGCGATCCTGGCCGTATCGCTGGCTGCGGCCCACGCAGCCGCAGCTGAGCGAGGCCAGCCCCTGTACCGCTGCCTGGGGGAAGCGCCCTTCACGATGCCGGTTCCGATGATGAACATCATCAACGGTGGCGCCCATGCGGACAACAACGTGGACATCCAGGAATTCATGGTGCTGCCGGTGGGCACTGCAAGCTTCGGTGAGGCCCTGCGTCAAGGCGTGGAAGTGTTTCACGCGCTGAAATCCGTGCTGAAAGCCCAGGGGCTGAACACCGCGGTGGGTGACGAAGGCGGCTTCGCGCCGAACCTGCCGTCCAACGCGGCGGCCCTCGACACGATAATGACTGCCATCGACAAGGCGGGCTTTCATCCCGGCCGCGACGTCTGGCTCGGCCTGGATGTCGCGAGTTCTGAATTCTACGTAGACAGACGTTACGAGCTGGCCGGCGAGAATCGGCACTACGACGCGCCGGGATTTGCCGAGTACCTTGCCGGGCTGGTGGACGCCTACCCGATCATTACGATCGAGGACGGCATGGACGAAAGCGATTGGGAGGGCTGGGCCGCGCTCTCCCGGCTTCTGGGCCAGCGCATCCAGCTGGTCGGTGACGACTTGTTCGTAACGAACACGTCGATACTTGCGCGGGGCATCGACGAGGGCATCGCGAATTCAATCCTGATCAAGCCGAACCAGATCGGGACGCTGACAGAGACGCTGGCGGCCATCGACATGGCTGTCGATGCGAACTACACAGCGGTCGTATCGCATCGCTCGGGCGAAACAGAGGACGCAACGATTGCCGATATCGCAGTCGGTACCCGTGCCACCCAGATCAAGACCGGCTCGTTGTGCCGTTCCGACCGCATGGCCAAGTACAACCAGCTGCTGCGTATTGAGGAAGACCTTGGTGACGCAGCACGCTACGCCGGCCGCGAGGCCTTTCCGGTCAAGCTCTGATGAACCAGGCGCGCCGGCCGATTTTTCTCCGCATTACGCTGATCGCCCTCGGCGTGTGCCTGATTCTGCTGCAGGCGCGACTGTGGGTGTCGGGCGACGGTGTGGCAGGCATGCAGCGCCTGGGGCACCGGGTCGACCACCAGCGAGCCGAAAACCGCGAACTCGCCGATCGCAATGAGCGCCTGCATGCGGAGGTCCGCGACCTGAAAAGCGGCTTCAGTGCGCTGGAGGAACGGGCGCGCGCCGATCTCGGGTTAATCGCCCCTAACGAAACCTTTTACGTGGTGAGCGACGCGCCGGAACCTGGCGAGTCGCGCTGAGCGCCATGCTGCCTGATGCGGAGATTGAGCGGCTGCGTTACGCCGCCGATTTTGCGCTGTTGCCTCGCGCTCACGGCCTGCCCCTTGCCACCGGGATCATCCGGCACACGCCGGCAGACTTCGAAGTGGTCGAGCAGCTGAATTTCGACCCGTCCGGGGAGGGTGAGCACCTTTACCTGCGGGTGCGCAAGACCGGACAGAATACCCGCTGGGTTGCCAAGCGCCTCGCAGACAGTGCCGGCGTGGCTTACGGTGCGGTCGGCTATGCGGGCCTGAAAGATCGGCACGCGGTCACAGAGCAATGGTTCAGCCTGCACCTGCCGGGTCGGCCGGATCCGGAGCTGGAGCTGCCCGAAGGTGTGGAGATCCTCGACGCGGTGCGCCATACGGCGAAGCTGCGCACGGGGCAAGTGGCGGCCAATCACTTCCGCATCGTGGTTCGCGAACTCGTTGCCGATCTGGGGGCTCTGCAGCGCGGTGTCGCGACGCTGGCCGAGCACGGGGCGCCTAACTATTTCGGCGCCCAGCGGTTCGGCAGGAATGCCCGCAATCTGGAGCTGTTGAACGGGCCTGGTCGCCCCAATCGCGAAGTTCGGGGCTTTGGTCTGTCGGCCCTGCGCGGGGCGCTGTTTAACGGCTACCTCGCCATGCGCATCGTCCAGCACAGCTGGGATGCCACCGTTGCCGGCGAGATACCCTCGCGGCAGGGTAGCGCCACCGGGCTGATGTGGGGCACGGGTGAGAATCGTGCCAGCGAACGGGCCCTGGAACTCGAGCAGGCCTGGTTCGATCTGTTCCCTGAAACCACTGCACTGCTCGAACGGCAGCGCGTGCGCATGATGCGGCGGCCCCTGGGCCTCAATCCGGAGCAGCTGGCTTGCGAGCCCTGTGATGGCGGCGTGGAACTGCGCTTCCAGCTGCCGCGAGGCGCTTTTGCGACGGTATTGCTGCGTGAACTGGGCGAGTTCCGGGATGCGCGCGCGGTGCCGCCAACGGAGGACGAGAATGCTGGACCTGATTGACCACGACAACGTCGCCGAGGTGCGCATGAACCGCGGGCCTGCCAATGCGTTGAATGCGGCGCTCGTCATGGATCTCACCGACGGCCTGCGCCGGGCCATCGCCCAGGGCGCCGGCGCAATCCTGATTTCCGGGCAGCCGGGCATGTTCAGCGGCGGTCTCGACGTGCCGGAACTGCTGCCCCTGCCGCGCAGCGCAGTTCGCGAATTCTGGGAGCTGTTTTTTGGCCTGATGCGCACGGTGGCAACCAGCCCGGTGCCGATGGTCGCCGCCATTACCGGCCACAGCCCCGCCGGCGGCGCGGTCATTGCGGTGCATTGCGATTATCGCGTTGCGGCCGAAGGTGAATTCAAGATCGGCTTCAACGAAGTGCGGGTGGGGCTGCCGGTGCCATCCACGATAATTGCTGCACTGACAGACGTGGTCGGCGCCCGGCACGCACGGCGCCTGGCGACGCAGGGTTTGCTAATCGACCCTGCCGAGGCGCAGGAGATCGGCCTGGTGGACGAACTGGTGGCTGTCGCCGAGGTCGTGCCGCGGGCCCTTGAGTGGTGTCGCGAAGTCGCAGCGCTGCCGCCGGTCGCGATGAATGAAACCCGCCGCCAGGCGAAGGCGAATCTGCTGCAGAATCTATCCCGCTCTGCAGACGCAGAGGTGGCAACGGACTACTGGTTCAGCGAGGAGACCCAGCGCGAAATGCACAAGCTGGTGGCGCGGCTGAAAGAGACCCGCTAGCGCCGCAAGAGTACGTAGACTGCGCCGGTGCCGCCATGCCTGGGTTGCGTGCTGCAAAACGCCAGTACCGGGTCCCAGCGGCGCAGCCACTTGTTGACCAGATTCTTTAACACCGGGCCGCGGGGACCGGAACCGAGTCCCTTGCCGTGAACAATGCGCACGCAGCGCGTCCCGTGGGCGGAGGCCTCGGCAATGAAGTCCCGCATCGCATCGAGCGCATGGTCTGCGTTCAGACCGTGAAGGTCCAGTTCGTCGCGCGCTGCAAACTGGCCGCGCTTGAGTTTGCGGAATTCCCGGATCGGCAGCCCGGGGCGGCGGAATGCCATTTCCTCGCCCGTCTCCAGGTCGGCGCCATCGGGCGGTGGCTCCAGGGATTCCTGCAGCGCCCGGGCCTCATCCCGTCGCCGGAAGTAGGCGCGGGCCTTTGGCGCAGGTTTATCCACGTTGCGCCGCACCCCGGACAGCGGCTGCACGTCGCGCATGGCCTCGCGGAATAGCGTGGCCTCACTCGACTTGCTATCGTTGCGCCTTTCCTTGCTCATGGTCCTCGTCGCGCGGTCTTCCATGCCGCGAGCGTGAATGGTAGCGGGTGCGACACTCTTGAGAATACTGCTCAGTAATGACGACGGCTACCAGGCCGAGGGCCTGGCAGTCCTGGCCCTGTCATTGCACGGCCTGGCCGACTTGGTCGTCGTGGCTCCGGACCGCAACCAGAGCGGTGCGAGTCACTCCCTGACGCTGACCACGCCGCTGCGGGCCGGGCGCACCCGCGATGGCATGTATTTCGTGAACGGCACGCCGACGGATTGCGTCCACCTGGCCATCACCGGTCTGTTAGCGGACGAGCCCGACATGGTAATTGCCGGGATCAACCACGGTGCCAACCTTGGCGACGACGTGCTTTACTCCGGCACGGTGGCGGCGGCCGTGGAGGGTCGCTTCCTCGGTTTGCCGGCCATTGCCGTATCGCTGGTGGGGGCCGATCCGCGACATTTCGACACGGCCGGCCAGGCCGTGCGAACGCTGCTGACGCGCCTGATCGACGACCCATTGCCGTCGGACACCATTTTGAACGTCAATGTGCCGGACGTGCCGGTGGGCGAGTTGCGGGGATTTCAGTCCACGCGCCTGGGCTATCGACACAAGGCCGAGCCGGTGGTGACCGCCGAGGACCCGAAGGGCCAGACTGTCTTCTGGGTTGGGGCGGCCGGACCCGGTCAGGATGCCGGCCCCGGCACCGACTTTCATGCAGTGGAACACGGCTACGTGTCCGTGACCCCGCTGCAAATTGACCTGACTCGCCACGACGCTGTGGAGCACCTGGCTGGCTGGTTGCCGGGTTCGGCCTGAGCGCAAGAGATACGGCACGGTGGTGAACCAAGGACCCGACCCCCAGGGCATCGGCATGACGTCGGCGCGGACGCGCGACCGCCTGGTGCAGCGGCTTGCCCGGCAGGGTATCCACGAGCCGGCGGTGCTCGAGCGCATTCGCAAGGTGCCTCGACACCTGTTCGTTGACGAAGCGCTGGCCTCCCGAGCTTACGAAGACAGCGCTCTGCCCATCGGTCACGGCCAGACGATCTCGCAACCATTCGTAGTGGCCCTGATGACCCAGGCGCTGGTAGAAACCGGTAACGGCCTGCGCCCGCTGGGCAAAGTGCTGGAAATCGGCACCGGCTGCGGATACCAGACCGCAGTGCTGGCACCGCTCTGCCAACAGCTGTTTACCATTGAGCGCATCGCTGCGCTGCTGAAACTGGCCAAGGGGCGGCTCGGCAGTCTCGGCATTGGCAACGTGCGCTACCGCCACGGCGATGGGATGGAAGGCTGGCCGGGCCAGGCTCCCTTCGACGGCATCCTTGCAGCGGCGGCACCGACGGTAGTCCCGGACATCCTGTTGCAACAGCTCGCCATGGACGGGCGACTGGTGATGCCGGTAGGTCCGGCCGGGCAACAATCGCTGGTTCGCATTACGCGGACGGCCGCCGGCTTCGAGCGCGAACACCTTTGCGACGTCTCTTTCGTGCCGCTGGTAGAGGGCCGCGGCTGATGGGCATATTTTCCCGCCTCTACGACCAGGTGATGCGCTGGTCGCAACACCGCCACGCGCCCGCCTACCTGGGGGCGCTGAGTTTCGCCGAGTCGTCATTTTTTCCGATCCCGCCCGACGTGATGCTGGCGCCGATGGTGCTGGCCCGCCCGCAGCGCGCCGCCTGGCTGGCCGGGTTGACCACCGTCACCTCGGTGCTCGGTGGCCTGGCTGGATTTGCGATCGGTGTCTGGGCCATCGATGCGGTGATGCCCCTGCTGGAGCGCTTCGGTTACGTCGACGAATTCGAGCGTGCCAGTGAATGGTTTTTGAAGTGGGGCTTCTGGGCGGTGCTGGCTGCGGGCTTTTCACCGATACCGTACAAGGTATTCACCATTTCCGCGGGTGCCCTGGCGATGAATCTGCCGGTGTTTGCGGTGGCCTCGCTGGTAGGTCGCGGCGCGCGTTTTTTCCTGGTGGCCACGCTGATTGCGTGGGGTGGCCCGCGGGTCGAGGCCCGCCTGAAACGGTATGTGGACGTGATTGGATGGGCTCTTGTGGTCTTGCTGGTCGCCGGCTATTTCTTGTTGCGGCGCTGAGCGGCCTGGTGGCCGCCGGTCTGAGCGGCTGTTCCAGTGCGCTGCGCTGGGAGCCCGACTACCACACCGTGCGTGAGGGTGAGACGCTGTATTCCATCGCGTTTCGCTACGGGCTGGATCAACGCCAGCTCGCGGCATGGAACGGTTTAGGCGACGGTAGCCTGATTTATGCCGGGCAACGCCTGCGCCTGAGCCGAGCGGACGGTGCGGTGGCCGCCAGCAGTCGTTCCACGTCGAAGCCCAGGTCACGGACAGCGCCTCCTTCCCGTCACGTACCTGTAGGCGACTGGCGCTGGCCTGTTGACGGGTCCGTCATCGAGGGTTTCGGGGCATCGCCAAGGACCCAGAGCGGCATGCAGATTGGTGGACGACTGGGACAGACCGTGCGCGCTGCATCGGGCGGCCAGGTGGTTTACGCCGGCAGCGGGCTCAAGACCTACGGGCAGCTGATAATTATCAAGCACAACCCGACCTACCTGAGCGCCTATGGCCACAACGAGGCGCTGCTGGTGAAAGAGGGCGAGCGGGTTAACGGCGGGCAGCAGATCGCGCGGATGGGCGAGGGCCCGGGGCGCAAGCCGCTGCTGCACTTCGAGATCCGGCGCGACGGCAAGCCGGTGAACCCCCTCGCGTATTTGCCGCAGCGCTGACGGTCATGCGATGCGATTTAGCCGGCCAAACTTCGCAGGCGCGTTGCCCGCGAGCACCGCTGCTCAGTCAAGCAGCAGTGCCGCCATCACGCTCCGTCCCTCGCCGGCCAGCACGTTGAAAGTGCGACATGCGGCGCGAGTGTCCATGACCTCGAAGCCGATTCCGGCCCGCATGATCTGCACGCCGACATGGGGCGACGGGAATTTCTGCTGCGCGCCTGTGCCGAGGAGCAGCAGTTGCGGTTCGTGCTCCAGCACCAGCGCGAAATCGTCTATGCTCAACAAGGCTACAGCGGACGGCGACCAGGAAGTGATGACATCGGTGGGCGTCAGGATCACGGCCGACGTGATTTCCCGATCCGCCAGGCTCAGGTGGCCAGGGCGGAAAGACCGGACAAAAACGCTGGCGGAAGGTTCGCGATCCAGTTGCATGTGCGGGGGTTCTCCTTAATGCAGTCTAGCCTGATGGCCGGCCGGCCCGCAGCCGCCAGTCCGGTCAACGCCCGGTGAGCCGCCAGATACATCGCCGCGCCGCAGCTGCGGCGGAACTGGAACGCCTGCCGCCAGGCCTGCATCCGGTGCTGCGCAGGGTCTACGCGGCTCGCCAGGTGGGCCCGGCCGAATTGGAGCCCCGGCTGGCCGGCCTGCTGCCGGTGGGTAGCTTCCGTGCCGCCGCTGCTGCGGCTGAACGCCTGGCCCTCGCGCGGGTGAAAGGTGAACGCATCGTTGTGATCGGCGATTTCGATGCCGATGGTGCCACCGCAACCACGCTGGCCGTGAGCACCCTGCGCGCCTTCGGCTTCGGCGATGTGCACTTCCTGGTGCCGGACCGCTTCCGATATGGCTACGGCCTGTCACCTGCTATCGCAGAGCAGGCTGCGAAATTGGGTCCGGCGTTGCTGATGACGGTGGACAACGGCGTTTCCAGCATCGACGGTGTGGCGCGCGCGAATGAGCTCGGTATGGAGGTGATCGTGACCGACCACCACTTGCCGGGTCGCGACCGGCCGGCGGCGGCGGTGATGGTGAACCCGAACCTGCCGGAAGACGATTTTCCCGGCAACGCCCTGGCCGGCGTCGGCGTGGTGTTTTATGTGCTGGCCGCGCTGGCCCGGGAACTCGGCGAATCCGGCGTGCTGGATGCCAGGGCAGCCCAGCGCCAGGTGCTGGAAGGCCTGGATGTCGTCGCCCTTGGGACCGTGGCAGATCTCGTACCGCTGGATTACAACAACCGCATCCTGGTGGCCGAGGGCTTGCGGCGCATTCGCGCCGGGCATGCCCGGCCCGGCATCCAGGCGCTGTTCCGGGCGTCGGGACGGGACATCACTCACGCGAGCAGCAGCGATCTTGGTTTCGGCATCGGCCCACGACTGAACGCGGCCGGACGCCTCGACGACATGTCCATCGGTATCAATTGTCTGCTGGCAGCTTCGCTGCAGGATGCTTTGCCGCTGGCGGGGCAGCTCGACCTGCTGAATCGCGAGCGCCGCGAACTGCAGGTCCGGATGGAAGGCGAGGCACGCGTCCATTTCGAAGCCGCTAAAGACGCGGTTGCTCGCGAACATGCGGATGCGTATTGCCTGTTCGATCCTGCCTGGCATGAGGGCGTGGTTGGCCTGGTAGCGAACCGGATCAAAGATCAGGCCAGGCGGCCGGTGGTGGCGTTTGCCGAGTCGGGTGAGCCGGGGGTGCTGAAGGGCTCCGCGCGCTCGGTGCCCGGCGTGCACATCCGCGATGCAATCGACGCGGTAGCGGCACACCACCCGGGCCTGGTGCTGCGTTTCGGCGGGCATGCGATGGCGGCCGGGTTGAGTCTGCGTGCGGCAGACCTCGGCCTGTTCCGCGATGCGCTGCGCGAAGAACTTGCCTTGCACCGCGAGCTGCTCGAGCAGCCGGACGTGGTCTGGAGCGACGGCGGGCTGGAACCGGATGATCTTGGCCTCGACCTGGCCCGCCAGCTGGCCGACGCCGGGCCGTGGGGCCAGGCTTTTCCGGAACCGCAGTTCGACGGCGAGCTGCAGGTGATCGAATCCCGGGTGCTGAAGGACCGACATCTGAAGATGACGTTGAGACACCCGGCAGGCGGAGCGCCCATCGATGCCATCGCGTTTAATCAGCCGAAACTGCCTGCCGGAGAAGTTTTGCGATTCGTTTACCGGCTGGATGTCAATCGCTACCGGGGGCTCGAGCAGCCGCAGCTGGTCGTCGAGTATGTTCAGGCTGCGGACTGAGCAAGGAGAAGAGATGATGACCGCGCACCCGTGGCTGCATGAAACACCCTGGCCGACAAAGCAGTTGCCCCGCGAAGATCTGTCCGAGCGCATTGAACACATGCTCGCGACCCACTGGATGGGGGTGCTGTCCACCGTCGGCAGGCATGGGCCGATCGGGAGTCCGGTGGAGTACTACGCGGAAGGCAAGGCAGTTTACATCCTGCCGCAACCCGGGAGTCCCAAGTTGCAGGCCATGCAGCAGGACCCGCGGGTGTGTTTCTCGATCTACGCCGAGAACTCTGGCTGGGCGAGTGTGCGCGGCGCGCAGTTGTTCGGCAGCGCTGAACTGCTCGAGCCGGGAACACCGGAACAAGACCACGCCTTGACGATCTACCGGTGGCAGGCTTCCGCTGTGCAGCTCGGCAAGCCCGTGGACCAGCCGCCGCAGATGCAGCTGCTGAAAATTGATCCGGATCGGATCGTTTACACCGAGCAGTGGCTCAGGAAAGACGGCTTCGGGCCGCGACAGATCTGGCATAAAGACGTGTCGAATACAGCTGCCGCCCGCCGGTACGGTCACTAGGCAAAAGGTTTTTGCGAATTCTCGCAGTTGTGCTGGTCGTGTTGCTGCTGGCGAGTTGCGGCAGTGGCAGCCAGTTGCTCAGTGATGAACGGGCACGACAAGGCTTGCCGGAGTCCATTGAGCTGCAAGACACGCCTTTCTACCCGCAGGCAGACTATCAGTGCGGCCCGGCTGCGCTGGCAACGGTGCTGACGGACTCGGGTGTCGTTATCGCTCCCCAGCAGCTCGTGGACCAGGTCTATATCCCCGGGCGCCGCGGTAGCCTGCAAGTGGAACTGCTCGCGGCGGCCCGCCGCTCCGGCCGGTTGCCGTATGTCATCGAGCCGCAACTCGGCGCTCTGCTGCCAGAACTGGCCGTTGGCCGGCCGGTACTGGTGCTGCAGAATCTCGGGCTGAGCTTTGCGCCTGCCTGGCATTACGCCGTGGTGATTGGCTATGACACGGACCGCGGCGAATTGATCCTGCGCTCTGGTACCACCAGGCGGCGCCCGGTGCCGGTGGCAAAATTTCTTCGCAGCTGGCAGGCAAGTCAGTACTGGGCCGTGGTCGTACTGCGTCCGGGAGAGCTGCCCGTTGCGGCGTCGCGGACGAAGTACCTGCAAGCCGC
>Ga0265303_10002873_pt1 | contig 10737 bp, 9 predicted proteins | sample Helome_2_FD_192494 | JGI IMG/M metagenome (GOLD analysis project Ga0265303, IMG submission 192494) | Marine sediment microbial communities from subtidal zone of North Sea - Hel_20160317 (Illumina Assembly) | ecosystem: Environmental > Aquatic > Marine > Subtidal zone > Sediment ...
TCAACGAATTGATCAAATACTCCAGATATCCAGTAAGAGCAATTGCTTTTTCCCTGAGTTTTTCCATACCCACTTCGTCAAACAATTGCAGGGCAGACCAGGCCGAAACCATTGCCAGGATAGGTGGGTTGCTGACTTGCCAGGCTTCCGCAGTAGGGATCGGGTCAAAATCATCTCTCATTTGAAAACGAGTCTTTTTGTTGTGTCCCCACCAGCCCTCAAAACGCGGTATTTCCTCGTTCATTAAATGACGTTCATGTATAAAGGCGCCACCCATGCCTCCCGGACCTGCATTCAGGTATTTATAATTGCACCAAACAGCAAAATCACAGCCGGAATCGTGAAGATTCAAAGGTAGGTTTCCGGCTCCATGAGCACAATCAAAACCGACCTTGCATCCATTGGTATGTCCCAACCGGGTGATTTCCTTCATATTGAAATACTGCCCGGTGTAGTAATTTGTATTTCCCAAGAGAATAAGTGCGATCTCATCGCCTTGTGATTCAATGATCTCCACAATGTCTTCTTCGCGAAGGCAAACCTCGCCCTCCCTGGGCTTTAACTCAATAAGGCATTCGTCCGGTGATAGGCCGTGGAAGCGTATTTGGGATTGAGCCGCATATCGATCGGAAGGAAATGCATCTGCCTCAATGAGAATCTTAGTTCTTTTACCTTCTGGCCGATAAAAAGAGACCATCATAAAATGTAAATTGACCGTTAGTGTATTCATCACTATGACCTCGGTCGGGTTGGCCCCCACTACCCTGGCCATAGCTTGTGTCAAGAATTCATGATATGGAAGCCACGGATTTCTAGCGTGAAGATGCCCTTCTACACCCAGGTTTTGCCAGTCTATTAATTCCTGTTCAACATTTTTCCTTGTCGACTTGGGTTGCAAGCCCAGGGAATTTCCACAGAGATAAATAAATGGCTCCCCATTTGACTGCATGGGTAAATGGTACTTGGATCGATATTCCTTTAATGGATCCTGTTCATCCATTTGTCGGGCATAGTCCAGATCCGCTTCGTATTCCTTTATTACCATTAAACTTTGCTTTTTTCTGAAATCCGACTAATAAACTTCTCCTGCTCCTCTCCGCAGATCCATCTGACTACATTATCCATCCACATCTCGTTTTGTTGTTTGTCAGTTATTATACCTTCTTCAACAGCCAGATCCAGGAGTTTTCCGGGGTAAGAAGATTGTGCTATACTTTCCATTTCACCCAGTGGATATGGATCATCTAAGCCAACAAGGATTTGGTCTGTGCCTCCCTGCCTGCGAACCATTAGCTCAAGGGATATGGTATCATGAACCAGGGTATCAAAATAGATATTCGGGTGTCCTATTGCTTTTCTGGGCCTGGACATGCCTTCGAACAAGTCAGGTCTTCCATCGAATCCCTGGGTACGACGTCCGATATTCAGGTGATTTAGCTGCCCCCCATGGGCAAAACATACGCGAATGTCAGGGTACTTGTCATAGAGTCCGTACAAGGTGTAAAAATGGCAGGCATCGGCACATTGAGCCAGCATCCAGATCAGATGAAAGCGCCAGGCTGTGTTCTCCAGGCTGATAAATTTTTCACCATCATAGGGGTGGATCTCGACAGCCAGTTTATACTTGTTGGCCAATTCCAGGATAGGAGCCGTTTCTTCATCAAAAATACCTCTCCAATTCCCTATTGAATCCATATAATGCGTTGGTAGACAAAGGACTTTTAATCCTAATTCCTCAACGCAGCGTTCTATCTCCCAGCAGGCCCCGTCAATAAAGCCCGCATGTACAACAAATCCGCAAGTGAATTTCGTCGGGTGATCATGTTGCACCTGTGCATTAAAATCGTTTTGAAAACGCAGTGCATATTTCATATCCCTGATCCGCAAGCCATTTCCATAAAGCTGAGATAAATTCAATACCACAGCATGGTCTATATGATTGCGTTCCATCCATTCCAGTTTATCATCCAGGAAAAAACTTGAATCGGTTACGGGGCGTTTCCAGTTTTTTTGAAGCATATGCTGCCTGTCTTCATCTATCCAGAAGATCTCTTTTTCCTTAAGATAGGCTGGGATCTGCTCCGGGTAAGGAAGAAGGTGTGAATGCCCATTTATTCTGAGTTGCTTCATTTCGTAATCATCTTTATACAATTAAACTAACCTTTATCAATTTACTACGATTCAATGTTTGAAAAGTGAAAACTAAGTTTCTGCCTGATATTCAGGGGTAATTCAGGTAATTCAGATCGCGGTATCAACAAGGTTGATATCGTGTGGAAATCTGAAAAGATCTTATGCCTTCGAGCAGTTTCGGCTAAATATTCATGTCCCGAAGAACCGCCTGTACCTATTTTATTACCGATCATCCTAAGCACCATCTGTGCATGTCGGTAGCGCCAGCTTGTCATCAGATCGTCAATATCCACCAGATTGGTAAGGAGTTGAAAGGGTAGCTGAAGAATGGGTTCGTCCCTGTACAGATTAATGAAAAGGGCCGCAATCGTCGCATTATAACTCAAGCGCTTCTTACCTTCCTTCATCAACTGCTTATGGTTCTCTTCGCTTAAAATGGCTTTAAAATAGGTATCGGTACCTCCCACCATTTCTGTTCTTTTCTCTTTTTCCTTTTCTGATAGATAATCAGAGGCCTGGATCGCTCCATATTCCTTGTTAAGCATCTTTTGAACGGCATCCTTGTATTTGGAGATAAAATCAAAGCCGTCCAATTTTAAGAATGGGGTGCGCTCCAGCCATTCATTCACCCAGTCAAACAAAGTGCCATTCTCATAGATCTGTGATAGCATTTTTTGCTGAGTTTCAGGGAATACAGAACTGTATTTTTGACTGTGATAGGTAATGCGTTCTTCTTCCGGCAAGCCTAACAAGGACTCTACAGCCCTGAACTGAAAACTTTGAAATCCGGAAGCCGGGAAAAGATACTCCCTGAAATCCAGAAAATCGAGCGGCGTCATGGACTCCATAATGCCAATTTGGCCTATCAGTAATTCCAAAATGCGTTCTACCCTATCCAAGCGGGCAATGGCAGTTCCCAGGTTGCGTTCATCTAGCTGACCTTTGGAAAATAATTGAACCACAGATTCAAGCTCGTGGATTATTTGCTTAAACCACAACTCATAGGCCTGGTGGGTAATTATAAAAAGCATTTCCTCATGGGCCGGTTTGCCCAATTTTTCACTTCGTAATTCCTGGCTATTTAGAATTGCATCCAACCCTAAATAATTGTGGTAGTGAATAGTTGTATATTTTCCTTCTTCCTTTTTATCCATACTATGTAAGCTTGAAGTTTCCTATTTTATCTTGAATATCACTAGCGCCTTCTTTTAAGATAGCGACATAATTTTTTACTTCATCTTCGTTAAACCTGTTCGCAGGTCCTGAGGCACTGAGACTTGCGACAACTTGTTGATTTTGATTAAAAATAGGAATGGCCACGCAGATCAATCCTACTTCAAACTCTTCCCTGTCTATTGCGTATTCTCTTTTCCGAATCAAAGCCAGTTCACGTTGCATATGCAATTTGTTCGTGATCGTATTCGCTGTAAAGGCAATGGCGCCCAATTCATCAAAAAGGTAGTCCATGGAGCTGTTCTGTTGGTTTTCAGGTAAAAAAGCCAGCAGAATCTTTCCTAAGGAGGTGGCATATGCAGGTAAATAACTACCTATCTGGCTACTTATCTTTAAGCCTTGCGGACTCTCTACTTTGTCGATATAAAAAACCTGGTAGTCTTTTAGTACAGCGATGTGAACCGTCTCCGTGATGCGTTTTGCCACAGTTTCGAGCACAGGATGGGTCTTTTCGACAAGAGCCGTTCGTAATTCCACCCTATTCCCCAACTCAAATAATTTGAGCCCGAGCCTGTATTTTTCCGTTTCATCATTCTTGTCAAGAATACCGATGGTATGCATTTGGGCCAAAAAGCGAAACACAGTACTCTTATTGGAGCCGATCTCTTTGGCCAATTCGGTAACACCCCATTCCGGTTTCTGAGGAGTAAAATACTCCATGATGGCAAATGTTTTCTGAACCGAATTCTTTAACTCCTTCATTTAAACTAGCGTTTATTTAAGCTACATTTAGGCTGACTTCACCAAGTCCTTCAAAAGTCCCCTTAATCTGATCTCCCGGGTGAATAAAGTAAGCCGGGGTTGCGGCCCCTGCCAGGACAACCATTCCAGGTATAATTTCCATCCCCTGTTCACTAAGGATTCTGGATATGGCTACCAACGATTCCAGGGGGTTGTCAAGAATGGCATTTGAATTACCGGATTGCACTAATTCCTTGTTAATACTAAGGTTGATGTCCAAATCACCCACATCAGTGCTAGGAGGGTGCCATTCCCCAATGACATAGGCAGCCGACGAACAATTATCGGCAATGACATCTTCCAGTGAAAACTTGAAATTTTCATATCTGGAATCAATCACCTCTAAAGCAGGCGCCACACCGTCGAGGTAGTCTTTAGCTTGATCCAAGTCCAGTGTGCGATCGATCGTCTTCCCTATCAAAAAAGCTACTTCGGGTTCCACGCGCGGGTGAATAAAATGTTTGCTGTTCAGGCTAGCCCCATTCTGATAATGCATTTTATCGGTTAGCCTGCCCCATATGAGGTCATGAACACCCATTTGGTCCATCTTGGCCTTACTGGTAAAGCCCAGTTTATAACCAGTTAGGTTTTCTCCTCGTTCAAATCGATGGCCTATTGATGCCTCCTGAATATCATAAGCCTCCTTCAAGTCTATTTGCTGACTAAGGCTTATCTGTTGTGTGACAGTAGCGGAATGTGCTGCCCGGTCGAGAATAATTCCTATTTCTTGTATCGATCGTTTCATATAGTAAAACGATGTTTTTTATAATGATACAGTAAAAATAGTAAGAAATCACGAGAAAAACAGTCACAATGAGGATTCAATAACTTATTGACTTATTAAATAGTTGGATGTATCAATTGGGATTTTGTGGGGCTTTCGATATTTAGTGATTTCTAGTTATTTTTAAGGCTATTGTAAATTGTGGTGACAAGTGCAGTCCCTTTAATGAATCCTTGCCCATATTGGGCGTCCCATTCCTTAGAGGGTTTCATGGATATTACTTCATCCAGCGATTTACCATCCGCTATTCCAGAAGACACCCGGTCTCTTATAGTCTTAATCATGTCGTGAAATTCTTGAAGGTCCTGCTTATTCGCCACCTTTCCATGGCCACGAATGATCTTAGTCTCTTCATCTACAATTGCCAGGGCCATGCTGAAATTTTGTATTAGTCCATCAATATTTCCTCCCGACTCCAAGTCTATATAGGGATAACCAGAGAAAAAGTTATCCCCCATATGGATGACATTACTTTCAGGAAAATAGATGTAGGAGTCCCCGTCTGTATGGGCGTCATTTACATGCATAACATGCATACTTTGGTCTTTATTTAAATGCAAGGTAACAGCGTCTGTAAAGGTTATCTGAGGCAGGGCTTTATAAGGCGAGGGTTTTGTCATTTGACCTCTGCGTTCTTGAGAAGTAGACATGCGTTTGTGTACATTTTCATTTGCCACAATAATAGCCCCTGCCTCTGCAAAATTCTTGTTCCCTCCTACGTGATCGCCGTGCCAATGTGTATTCACCAAAAATTGCACAGGCTTATCGGTGATCCCAGCAATGGCCGACTGTATTTTCTCGGATAGCGGTGCAAACTGATCATCGATCAGATAGGCGTATTCCTCCCCTACTGCCAATCCCATGTTGCCTCCGGCCCCATATAGGACATAAATATTATCTGTGAGTTGTTCTGATGTAATCTCAACAGCATCATAATTTCGTTGGGCTGTCATAGATGAAGCAATACCTATGAAAAGGAGTGCAAATAGATTTTTCATTTTGTGTTGTTTAAATCAAGGTTCTTAAAGGTAGTATTAAATTGCTTTTTTGAAGTAAGAAAATTAGGTACATTTCGACCAATAAATTTTTAGATAATTTCAACGATTAATATTAAAACAACTAAGAAAGTAGTGTCATGAAAAAAATAATAGCCTTTTCCTTAGGCCTGATGGCCTTTACAGCTGTTGGCCAGTCTACATGGAAAGTAGACAAAGCCCATTCCAGTATTCGGTTCGATATTTCCCATTTGATGATTTCTGAAGTAACCGGCACCTTCAATGATTTTGACATTGAGGCGGTTGCTGATGAATCTTTCAACGAACCAAATTTTACAGTAACAATCCAAACAACAAGTATCAACACCCATAATGAACGCCGTGACAATCATCTTCGCAGTGATGATTTTTTTGCTGCCGAGACACATCCGACGATCTCTTTTACGACGACATCATTCGAACAAAAGGGAGATAATACTTTTTCGCTTAATGGAGACCTGACAATGCATGGAACGACCAAATCGGTGACTCTGGATGGAAGATTGAATGGTGTAATAACTGATCAACGTAGCCAAAAGTTGAAGGCCGGTCTGAAAATTAAGGGTACGGTCAATCGCAAGGATTTTGGTATTGGGAGTAAACCCTTTCCTGTAGGAGAGGAAGTAGATCTTACCATCAATCTCGAGATGGCACAACAGTAGATGCCGAATTAAAAAGCCACGAAATTACGTGGCTTTTTCGTTTTTATCCGGATTAGAATTTACAAGGTGTCTAAGTATAATTGAAAAAAGGGCTATGTTCTTACATTCCCTTTTTTTATCTTCATATGCTTTTCCAGCTATTAATCAATTTGGGAAATTACTTCAGACCCTAAAGCTGTGATAATATGAAAAATATCTACATCCTGTGCCTGGTCCTACTCATTGGGATGCCCGAAATGCAATCTCAAGAAATATTTGAGCAATCTGAATTGGATGTAAAAGTCCAAAATTTCCTGGATAACAATATAAACCGTTGGCGGGATCTAAATATCCCGTATTCCGATGGGAAACTCCTGTACGACATAATTGTTAAAAATGGATATACCAGCGGAGTGGAAATCGGAACTTCTACAGGGCATTCCGCTATTTGGATCGCTTGGGCATTTAGTAAGACCGGTGGCAAATTGATCACCATAGAAATTGAAGAAGATCGGTATCACAAAGCCCTTGCCAACTTCAAAAAAGCTGGTGTTTCTGAATTCATAGATGCCCGTTTGGGGGATGCACACACCCTTGTTAAAAAATTGGAAGGACCAGTGGATTTCGTTTTTAGTGATGCAGACAAAGGCTGGTATACACAATACTTTAAGGATCTATCTCCCAAGCTAAAGAGCGGCGGATGTATTACTGCACATAATGTGCGACCCGAAAGTAGTGGACGAAGGGGTATGGCTGGCACCCGGGAGTACCTTAGCTATGTAAAAGGACTATCGGATTACACTACAACGGTTGATAATAGTGGCGGTGGACTGGCGATCAGTTATAAGAACTAAATGGATACGAATCCGTCACCGGCAAAGGGCAGGCGTCAACTCGGATTATTTACAGTAACTAATATTGTTGTAGCCAACATGATCGGTGTCGGTATTTTTACGACCTCCGGTTTGTTAATGGGAGATCTAAAAGACCCCTGGATCATGTTGTTTCTTTGGTTTATAGGAGGTTGTCTTGCCTTTTTAGGGGCTTTAAGTTATGGTGAACTGGGTGCGGCCATGCCAATGGCCGGGGGCGAATATGCTTTTCTTTCCAGATTGTTCAGTCCGTTAACGGGTTTCTTAAGTGGCTGGGTCTCGTTTTTAGTTGGATTCTCTGCTCCTATTGCCGCTTCAGCCATGGGTTTTAGTGAATATATATTGAATGCCTTTCCCCTGTTACCAGATTGGGTCGGTTTATCGGTCATTACATTTAACAAACTGCTCGCCATTGGGGTGATCCTTATTTTTTCATGGATCCATTCCCGGGGTCTCTCCATAGGTGCAAGCGTTCAAAATTTGTTAACTCTGCTCAAAGTGGTCTTGATCGTGGGACTGATAGCACTCGGTTTTCTCTTTGGATCCGGAGATACTTCTCATTTCAATCTAGCTGCTTCTTCAGCACTGCCGCCGACAGACATTAAGGCATACGGGCTGGCCTTAATGTGGGTTATGTTCGCCTATAGTGGTTGGAATGCAGCTACTTATATCGGTTCAGAGATACGCAATCCGGTAAAAAACTTACCTACTTCACTTTTTCTGGGTACTGGCATTGTAATTTTATTATACCTGCTATTGAACGCCCTTTTTGTTTATGCCGTTCCTACAGATGAAATGGTAGGGGTGATCGCCATTGGTGGTCTGGCCGTTGAACATCTTTTTGGGGAAACTGCGAACATTCTGATCTCCTTATTGATCGCATTTGCCTTGTTTTCTTCCCTGAGTGCGTTTATTATAATTGGACCCAGAGTATACTATGCTATGGCAAAAGATGGTTTGTTCTTCGGATTCGTAAGCCGTATACATAAAAAGCACAATGTACCTGCCAATGCAATTGGAATCCAGGCCCTTATTGCCACCATTCTGGTTCTTTCCGGAACATTTGATCAGATCTTGACATTTATGGGCTTTGCACTGGGAATATTTCCTATAATGGCGGTTTACGGCGTTTTTCGATTAAGAAAGCAGCAGGTTACAGCTAAAAGATTTCCGGGATATCCGTGGGCGCAGCTTATATTCATCAGTGCCTCCATTTTCATATTGGTCCTTGCCTTCATGGAAAGACCTCTTGAATCTTCCGTGGCAATAGGTACTGTTCTGACAGGAATACCGATATATTATTTGTTTAAAAAGAAAGAGACGCCGTAACTGGTACCCCTGATACAAGTATTTATGATAAGCTAAACGCAATGTGTTTCTTGATAACTGCGGACCGAGCTAAAGAAAGGAAAGAACCACTGTCTGATAAATCATAACTGTTTATGTCGAAGTAAAAATAAAACTATCCATCTTCTATTTTTTTATTGACAAGAATATATTGGTTGACGCGTTTTTCAAGAATATCCAGGGTTACAGTACCTTGGCCCAGGATCACTTCATGAAACTCGCGAATATCAAAATCGGCACCTAACTCTTCCTTGGCTTTTTCCCGCAGCTCCCTGATCTTCAATTCGCCGATCTTATAGGACAACGCCTGGCCGGGCCATGATATATATCTATCTGTTTCCGTATTGATCTCGTGTAGTGACAGAGCCGTATTAGACGCCATAAAGTCAACCACTTGATCTCGGGTCCACCCTTTGGCATGTATCCCGGTATCTACGACCAGACGAGCCGCCCGCCACATTTCATAAGTTAGTTTGCCAAAATGTTCATACGGGGTGGTATACATCCCCATTTCATCTGCAAGGAATTCAGTATACAGGCCCCATCCTTCTCCATAGGCCGATAGGTAAAGATCTTTTCTGAATTGCGGTATGCTATCTCCTAATTCCTGATTCAGTGCACCCTGAAGGTGATGTCCGGGGACTGCTTCATGAACGGTAAGTGAGGGCAGTGTATACAAAGGTCTGCTGGGAAGATCATAGGTGTTCACCCAATAATAGCCTGGATCAGTGCCACCGGGTTCAGAACCTACATATCTGCCGCCAGTATATTTTGGTGCGATGGATGCCGGTACAGGAGCCACCCCATAGGGTTGCCTGGGCAATGTTTTAAAGAACCGGGGTAACTGTTCATCCGCTCGTTTAGCCATATCCCTGGCGATCATTAATAATTCTTCCGGAGATTTCGCATAAAACTGAGGATCGGTCCGTAGAAATGCCAGGAAGTCGTCAAAGCTTCCTTCAAATCCTACTTCTTCGATGATCTCCTTCATCGCTGAACGTATGCGCGCCACCTCCCCTAAACCAATTTGATGGATATCATCGGCGGTGTACTTGGCACTGGTTGTATAGAAGTTAATGCGGTTTTGATAGTATTCCTGACCTTCCGGGGTTTCACTTACCCCGATACTCGTTCTTGTAGCAGGGAAGTATTCTTCTTCAAAAAATATCTTGATCCGTTCGTATTGAGGGATCACCTTGCTTTTTAGTACTTCCTCTGCAGCAGTTAAAACAGAATCTTTCTGAAGCCCGGTAAGGGTTTCAGGGAGGTTTTTAAAGGGTGAATAGAAATAACTCTCATTTATATCTGATACGATATGATCGTTATATGTGGATTCATATCCTTTAAATATCACCTTAGGCTGGGATACTCCTTTCTTAAGACCTTCCCGAATATTTACCAGTTGATGGTCTACATAGGTCGGCAGTGCGTTTAATTTCTTCAGGTACTTTTTTGCCTGCTCATAATTTGTGATCGGCCTGACCATATAGGGCCAGCTGACGTGAAATCCTGAGTCTGAAAGCAAGGGATTAAGGAATCGCTCGAATTGGTAATAGTCTATTCTGCCCTGTAACACAAAAGCAAGCAACTCTGCCGATATGGCATCCGATTCTTCAAGTTCATCGGTGTTAAGCGCCTTAACCTCCTGTAATAAACTATCTGCAAATTCAGCTGTTTTCTTGTATCGCTCCCTTGTAGGTAAGCCCATTGGATAAGCTTCTTCGTCATAGGATTCGTAATCTTCATACGACCGGATCAAGTCGGCCAAAGGTGCTTCCTCCTTGACGGAGTTACATGAAAAAAAGAAGAAGGTGCTGAGACCTAGACAGATTAGAGGAGTCTTCATAGAATTTGGTTGATAGGCCACAAATTACGACTTTTTAAGGAGTAGATTTAGATAGGTTCCAGATGCTCGAAAAGCATACAAAAATGTTCAGTTTCTTTTGTGTATT
>Ga0265303_10002874_pt1 | contig 10735 bp, 8 predicted proteins | sample Helome_2_FD_192494 | JGI IMG/M metagenome (GOLD analysis project Ga0265303, IMG submission 192494) | Marine sediment microbial communities from subtidal zone of North Sea - Hel_20160317 (Illumina Assembly) | ecosystem: Environmental > Aquatic > Marine > Subtidal zone > Sediment ...
GCGTCGGTTCAGGTCGCTGGTCCTAAGCTGACAGTAGGCTCAGAGAAGGCGATTGGAGAAGGAGACAGATCATGACAAACCGTAGCAACAGTATATTTGCGTTGGCAGCCGCAGCGGTTGTGGCGGCCGTGCTGGCAGTCGGTCCGGCTGCAGCCTATGCGGACCGGAGCCACGAGGGTTACAAGCAAGGCTCTGGGTCTTCGGAGCGCGTGCACTATCGGCGTGATGACAGGAGACATGGTGGAAACACATACAGGCATCACTACCGGAACGCGCGCCATTTTCACGCGCCTCGTTACGGGCACAGGCACCGTCACGAGCACAAACCTCACTACACATACCGGTCCGGCCGTTACTACCGGCCCTCGTATGTGGGCGATGGTTGGGACGTAACCATCCGCTACCACGACTACGACTAGTCTCGTTGTCGGCAAGGGATTGCCGACCTACTCCAGGCTCTAACCCTCTCCCCCGGCCCCTCTCCCGGCCCCTCTCCCGCAAGCGGGAGAGGGAAGCAATAGTCTTCTTCCCCGCCGGGGGAGAGAGCACTGTGTTTCTGGATGGCAACCAGCTACAACGGCAACCGGATGTGCCTGCCTTCACAGGCGTTTGGACACTTGTCTGAGCGTGGGATCGTCGCCATTGGGCAGTGTCTCGAAACTGAGCGACTCGGCCAGAGACAACATCTCGTGGTTGTTGGCGAGGATGTCCCCCTCGATGCGCTCCAGGCCCCGGCGACGGGCTGCCTCCATGAGCTGATCCATCAAGCGATGGCCGATCCCCTTGCCCTGCCACTGATCCGCGACCACCAGGGCAAACTCGCAGCTGCGGCCATCGGGATTGATGACATAGCGCGAGACACCGATCTGCACCTCCTGCCCTCTGTTCACGACGGCGATGAGCGCCATCTCCCGGTCATAGTCGATTTGGGTGAAGCGGGCGAGCATCTGAGGCGTCAGCTCCTCGATGGCCTGCATGAACCGCAGGTATTTGGCCCGTTCCGATAGGTTGCGTATGAAACCCTGCTCGATCTCCGCGTCCTCGGGGCGGATGGGACGAATCACCATATCCGTACCGTCGGGCAACTGCCAACTGGTCACCAGGTGGGACGGATAGGGGTAGATGGCCATGTGGGCGTAGCGCTCCCGTGCCACGGGTGTGTAGTCAACCACCACCCGCGCATCGACGGCGATCGCCCCCGTCTCATCCACAATCAGCGGATTGATGTCGAGCTCCTGTACCCAGGGCAGCTCGCAGGCGATCTCCGAGACGCGCAACAGCACCTGTTCCAGCGCCGGCATGTCGGCCGGTGGCATGTGGCGGAACGCCTTCAGCATCTTGGCCACCCGCGTGCGCTGCACCATATCCCGCGCGAGGACAAGGTTCAGCGGCGGCAGCGCCACCGCCCGATCGGCCATCACCTCCACGGCCGTGCCGCCGGCGGCGAACGTGACCACCGGCCCGAACACCGGGTCCCGGAACAGACCGCAGAGCAGCTCGCGCCCATTGGTCCGCTGCAGCATCGGCTCGATGGTGACTCCTTCCAGGCGGGCATCCGGACGGTTTCGCGTCACATCGGCCATCAACTCGTTATAGGCGCTGCGAACCGCCTGACCGTTGGCGATGCCGAGCCGCACGCCACCGGCGTCGCTCTTGTGGGTGATATCCGGTGAGTTGATCTTCAGAACGACGGGGAAGCCGATGGACTGGGCCTGGACCAAGGCCTCCGCGGGCGAGTGAACCACACTGGTCCGCGCGGTAGGAATATGGAACGCCTCCAGGACGGCCTTCGATTCAGTCTCGCTGAGTACCTTGCGCCCCTCTGACAGGGCACCCTCGATGATCAGCCGCGCACCGTCCACGTCCGGTGCCTCATGCTGTGACATGGTACCCGGCGTCTGCAGCAGCAGCTTCTGGTTCTGGTAGTGGGCCGTGAGGTAGGAAAACGCCTCCAGGGCGGTCTCGGGCGTGTTGAACGTCGGCATGCCGGCCGCGACCAGCTTGTCCCGCGCCTCCTCTACCTGGGTCTCGCCCATCCAGCAGGTCAACAGCGGCTTCTTGTTCTTCTCCGACAGACCGATGACGGCTTCGGCGACGCCGGTGGGATCGGTCATGGCCTGGGGTGTAAGGATCACCAGCACCCCGTTGACACCCTTGTCGACCAAACACGCCTCTACCGCCTGTCGATATCGCTCCGGCGTCGCGTCCCCGATCACGTCCACCGGGTTGGCGTGGGACCACGTGGGCGGCAGAACCTCATTGAGTCGCTCCATGGTCGCCGCCGAGAGTTCGGCCAGCGGTATTCCCAGATCGGCAGCACGGTCGGTCGCCATCACTCCGGGGCCGCCACCGTTGGTGACGATGGCCAGTCTGTCGCCCTGCGCGCGGTAACGGGCCGCCAGGGTACTGGCGGCCGCGAACAGGTGGGCAATGCGCATGCCGCGCACCACACCCGCGCGGCGCAGGGCGGCATCAAACACGTCATCGGCCCCCGCCAGGGCACCGGTATGGGATTCGGCCGCCTTGGAGCCGGCGTCGTGGCGCCCTACTTTGAGCACGATGACCGGCTTGGCTCGGGCTGCGGCGCGCAGGCCGCTGACGAACGAGCGGGCGTTATGGATCCCCTCCACATAGAGCAGGATGCTCTCGGTGCCGGGGTCGGAGACCAGGTAATCGAGGATCTCGCCAAAATCGAGGTCAGCCGAGATGCCCGTGGAGACCACCGTGGAGAAACCCACTTCGTTGGCCTGGGCCCAGTCGAGGATGGCGGTGCAGACCGCGCCCGACTGCGATACCAGGGCCAGCTTGCCAGTCTTGGCCCCGCCGTTGTTGAAGGTGGCGTTGAGACCGGTGCGCGGCCGCATGATGCCCAGGCAGTTGGGCCCGATGAAGCGGATGCCGTAGCGGCGCGCGTTCTCCAGTACTGCCCGTTCCAGCCGTATCCCCTCGGCGCCGACCTCGCGGAAGCCGGCAGAGAGGATGACTGCGTACTTGACGCCGTGGATGCCGCAGGCCTCGATAATGCCCGGCACGCTCACGGCGGGCGTGGTGACGACGGCCAGGTCCACCGGCCGGTTGAGCGCCTCCAGCGAAGCATAGGCCTTCTCACCCTGGACCGACTCCCGTTTGGGGTTGATCGGGTACACCTGGCCGGAGAACCCTCCCTCCAGCATATTCTTGAACACCAGTGTGCCGACTGCCCCTTGGCGTTCACTCGCACCGAACACGGCGACGGCGGACGGCTGGAACAGCCTCTTTAGATAGTGTTCGCCCATGTCGTCCTATTCCTCCTGGTTGTTCGTTTGTTCGTTCCCATAAACACGATACAAAGGCTATACCATACTCAGAATAGCTGGAACGGCCATCAACCTGTGCAAACCGCCTACATCTCACACCCGGACGTACTGCTGCACGACCCGGGCGATCACCATCCGGAGCAAGCCGCCCGTGTCCAGGCCATCAATGACCAACTGATCGCGGGCGGCATCATGGATCTGCTGCGTACCTACGAGGCGCCTGTCGCCACCGTCGAGCAGCTGAGGCGCGTACATACCGCCGGACACGTTCGCCATATCGAGGACCTGATGCCGGCCGTGGATGGTCGTGCCATGGTGGACCCCGACACCTGGATCAGCCACTATTCGGTGCAAGCGGCATTCCGCGCAGCCGGCGCGGCGGTGCTCGCTACGGATCTGGTAATGACCGGCGAGATGGAGAACGCCTTCTGCGCCGTGCGCCCTCCCGGCCACCACGCCGAGCGCAACCGGGCGATGGGCTTTTGCCTGTTCAACAACTGCGCGGTAGGTGCCGCCCATGCCCTGACGCAGTACGGGCTCGAACGCGTCGCCATCGTCGATTTCGACGTCCACCACGGCAACGGCACCGAGGATATCTTTCAGGACGAGCCGCGGGTGCTGTTCTGCTCCAGCTTCCAGCACCCGTTCTATCCGAACACGCCGCTGCTGGCGCGTGACAATCTCATCCACGCCCCACTCCAGGCGGGCGCCTACAGCGAAGACTTCCAGCAAGCGGTCACCGGGAAGTGGCTCCCGGCCCTGGAATGGTTCAAACCGGAGATCATTTTCATATCCGCCGGATTCGACGCCCACTTCGAAGATGACATGGGGCAGCTCAACCTGCTGGAGAGCGACTACGCCTGGGTCACCAGAGAACTCGTTGAGCTGGCCGGACGCCACGCCCGGAACCGGATTGTATCAGTGCTCGAAGGTGGCTACGCACTCGGCGCCCTCGCCCGCAGCGCGGTTTCCCACATCCGCATGCTCATGGGCATCGGCCTAGACCAGGGCGTCGCCGGCTCCCGCTGACCCTTTACAGATGAGGGACGAAGCGACGAACGGGGATCACAGCTTAACTTCGCACCGCATCACCTGCCGCAAGTGCGAAAGCAGGCACTGAGCCCCTTACCAGCCGCCGCCGCCACCGCCGCCTGATGAGCCGCCACCGGAGGAACCACTACCCGAACCGCCACTGCTGCCGGACGACGAGCCGGGCGGTGTCGAGGAAGAGGCAATGGCAGAGCCCAAAGAATCGCCGAGACTCGAGGCCATGCCGCCGTAGTCCTTGCTCGATCGCCCTTTGTACCATTTGCTGTGATGATCACGCTGGCCGTCCCTACTGATGGCGGACGAGGAAGCGGCGAGCACGCCCGCAAACTTTTCGGCCCATCGCTGTTCCACGTCGAGGGCCAGGGCGCAGGGCAGGTAGGCCTCAAACAGCTCGGGGGTCTCCTTCGGCGGGTGCTTCAGATTGAGCTCGTCCTTCTCCGCAATGACCAGATAGTTGCGAAGGCCCTCAATCTTGTCCAATACGTGCCTTCCCGCGCGGGTTGGCGCTTTCATGAGGTGCGAGAAGAGCACGTATGCGGACGACGTCACCACAACGACGGCGACGCCAGCCCACGATACGGAGTCTGCGAGAATGACGCCGCCGAAGTATGCCCCTAGACCAAAGAGCGAGCCCCGACAATCTGCATAATGGTGCTGACCCGCCCCCCGCCTCCGGCATCGTCGTACCAAGCTGACACAAGCTTGCCGATAAGGGTCGCCGAGGCATACACCATGACAACAAGAAGACCCAACAGCGGCACCGTGTATACCTGATCTGGAGCCGGCACAGTCAGCCACAGTCCCATAATAATGGAGATGCTCATCAAGATTCCGGGACCAAGCCACGCCGAATTCAGCGCGAAGTAGCCCCGCTCATACTTACGTTCCAGGGAGGCCTGATGGCCATCTATAGTCCAACTGATGACCTTGTGATTCTGATCTTCCAGGTCCAAGGACGGCCCCTTCGAGAACAGACGTGTGTAGATGGCCTGCTCGTCAGCAGCAAGCTTGCCACCCTTCTTCGGCGCCTTGCTCACGCTAAGGTCACCATTACCCTAAAAAGAGCAGTTGAACCTTGCGTTGGCGGCGCAAGTCATTGAAAGTATGGCACATGGAGGTGCCTATGAGCGATTCAGTCACTCACCCAAAGGGTGAACAGCAAGACGGGGCGTTGATTCCCGTATCCGGGCCCGTGGCGCTAGATACCTTCGGCGGTCGTATCCACGTAGAGTGGAACCCGGAGGCGGCGGTGACACCGTTGGGTCAGCTGCCGTTCTTCATCGACTACCTCAAGCTTGGGGGGTTATTCGACGCCTGGGTGGAGAGTTGTCCGTTGCAGTGGACGAGCCCAAATGCACCGCTCACAAGCAAGATGGGGTCAGGTCTTGCAGTGCAACATTGGCGCTCCCCTGGAGCAGAGAAGGCGTGGCGCACCCACATCAATCACCTGGGGAGGGCTGGGCCCTGGCGCAGCGCCCGACTGACGGTGCTGTAGTGGACCCCGAAGTGCTCGGCAATGGCTTTGAGGGTGTAATCGCCGGAGCGGTAGGCGGCGGCCATGGCGGCGCGGCGTTCGGGATAGCGTTGCGCGTACTCTGCCAGAGGCAGGGCCGGCGGGCGCCGTTGGGGGCGGGGGACCTCGTCGAGGTCGGCCTCCTCAAGCCTGGCCTGCATGCGGGTGACGAAGGCCTCATCGCCGAGATAGATTTGCTGGCGAAGCCCTTGCTCCCAGGGGCTGGATTGAGCCGCGCCCTGGCGCACGAACGCTATGTACCGGGCAATCGCCGGGGCACGCCCGCGGCCAAACTGCCCGAGCACCCAGGAGGCGGCCAGCCAGGGCGGGGCCGGGCGCTGGCCCGCGGTCTCCCGGTAGCTGCTCCAGCGCCACTGACCAGCGTGACGCACCCTCCCCGCACGCACGGGGTTGAGCACCACATAGCGGCACAGCTCCAGGAGGTAGCTGTCGCGCTCGATGAGAATGGCCTTGTAGCGGCCCTGGAACACATGTCCTACCCGCTCATGGCGGGCGTTGAAGCGCTGTGTGTAGACGCCGTTGAGCTGGCGCATCCCGCGCGAGAGATTCCCATCGGGTGTCTCCACGACCAGATGGTAATGGTTGCTCATCAGGCAGTAGGCGTAGCAACGCCAGTTGTAGCGCTCGCACACGGCGCCGAGCAGGGCGAGGAACTGCTCCGCGTCTTCTTCGTCGAGGTAGATGTCCTCGCGCCCATCGCCCCGGGCGGTGAGGTGATAGAGAGCGCCGGGGAACTCGATGCGCAGGGGTCTCGCCATGGCGGCAAGGATAAAACATGGGCATGTGGCAACGCAAGACCTGACCCCATTCCCATCCAGGCCACTGGCTGTGCGTTGGCTCGCCCGCCGGCTGCCGCCAGAACTGTCGTAGAGGCCAAAGGCCAATGGGTGACCCTTTTCTGCTTTTTCTGCGACGACATCCATCGTTTCCCAGCCCCGCTCAGCGCAGGTACGACGATAGACACGTCGGCGTAGTCTTCGTCGGCAGCTCGGAGATCGTGTCGACCTCGACCGCGGGCGATGGCAACTGCTCGACGTCGAGGTCGGCCACGGCGAAAAGGATGCTCTTCTCCAGCAGCTGGGTTAGCCAGGCGGCATCCTCTACGTTCCAGCGATCCTTCAGACAGGGCCGCGTCGCGTGGATGTTCCGCAGGGCGTCGGCCGCCAGCGGCGGCACGGTGTAGGTCGTGTAGAAGGGGTCCCCTGGGACCGACAGCTCGACGCGCTCGATCGACCCGTCGAGCGCGCGTGTCTCGGTGAACCGCAGGTCCGGATGCAGCGTGAGGGCGAGGCTCGCGTGCCGACCGTCGCGGAGGATCTGCCGCTGCTGCACCCAGCGTGACACCTGCTCATGGATGGGGCGCGTCGGGTTATTGATAGTGCGAACGACCGTCGTGTCCGTCTCCCCCTGCCAGAGCAGAATGTAGCCGAAATTGACCGCCGAAAGCGCCGCGGCGCGGAAGTTTGTGACCCACTCGTCCAACTCCGTTTCATACTCGGCGAGCGTCTGACCGAAGGGGCGGTGGACGTGCGGCACGGTGAACAAGCGCTCGTCCCGATCGGCGGTTTGGAGCACGAGCGCGACGCGTCGACCACCCGTCCACCACTTCGCGAGCTTCTCGGGATAGTCCCCGACGTCGACGAGGTCGGTGACGATCGCGACACGGCCCTGCGCTTCGAGGTGCTCGGCGGCGCCGCGGATGATCGCGATGAGCACATCCTGCCCGCCGGCGCCGCCATCCCGGAAACGAGTGTCGCGCCGAGGGCTCGGCACGAACGGTGGGTTGGCGACAATGGCGTCGAAGCGCTCTCCCGCGACGGGTGTGTAGAGGCTCCCGAGCCGGCTCTCGTAGTTCTCGATACCGTTCAGCTGCGCGTTGAAGCGTGTGAACCGGACGGCACGAGGGTTGACGTCCACGCCGACGACGCGCTCAGCGTAGCGGCTTGCGACCAGGCCCTGGATACCGGAGCCACAGCACGGGTCCAACACGGAGCCACAGCGCGCGCGTGGTGCGGTCTGGACGAGCCCGTGGCTGTCCATTCCGACGTACATGACGGGATCCTCGTCGAGCGAGTCCCATTCGCGCAGGTGGTAGCGATGGTCGGTGATGACACGTAGCCCGCCGCTGCAGAACAGGTCGACGGTCGCCGCGTAGCCGCGGTTGACCTCCGCGAGCAGCCCGTGGGTCAAGCAGAAGTCCAGCCCTCGGGGAGTGAGGGCCGCGCGGATGCGTTCGGCCGACAGGGCGACGCGGAGCAGGAAGAGGCGCGCGAGGTCGGCCAGCGGGGACTCGGGCAACGACCATCGGTCGAGATACCGGAGGTGCGTCGGTTCGATCTGCTGAAGGCTCTCGACACCCAGCAGGACGATCAGTTGCGCTTCGGTATAACCGACCTCGTCGAGGTGCGTGCGCAGGGCCCGCAGACTGCTCCGGCAGCACGTCCGTGGGTCCTCGAACGCGGCGACCGTTCGTACCGCCGGATCTGGGTGATGGACCGTGTCTTCGCTCGGGACGAGCGACGTAGGACGCCCTCCGTGAGGCACCTGATAACGAGCGAGCAGCTCGATCGTCTGACGCAGGCCATCCTCGAGCTCGGCATGAGTCAGCTGCAGCTTCAGGCGCAACGGTTCGACGAGACGCGCGGGATCCGGCGAGACCAGTACCAGGATCATCTCGAGCTCCGCTTCGCTGAGTCGGTTCGCCAACGACGGATTGGTGCCGTCTGCGATCGTGGCACCGTTCAGCGGGTCGAGGAGCAGCGCGACCTTGTCGGAGAGCATGGTGCGAAGCGGCGCGACGTAAGGAGAGTCGGAGTACCGTCCACTCAGTTCGCGCCACCGGGCGCCCTCAGCGGACAACGCCTCCAACTCCGCGCGGGTCCACGGGCCGTCTGTGCCCCCTTCGAAGAGCGCTCCGTTTAGCCGATCCATCAACTCCCGCACGCTGGGGGTGTCCGGCGGTAGGCCGGCTGGCATGGCGACATCACGGACGAGGTGCAGGTGGTCTTCGTAGTCCTTGACTGGCACGCCTCGCTTTCGAAGCCACCACGACCCGATGCTCAAGTGGTCGATGTCGGTCCTCAGGAACGTCCGGATCGCCTCTTCCGGCGTCTCGACGATAGGCTGTCCGGCCACGTTGAAGCTCGTGTTCAGGAGCACCGGCGGTCCGCCTCGTCGACGCTCGAGGTCGAGACAAAGGCCGTGAAGGAACGGGTTCTCCTCCGGCGTGCAGGTTTGGACGCGCCCCGTACCGTCGTGGTGCGTGATGGCGGGGAGGACCTCCCGCATCCAAGGGTGGATGTCGGCCACGAGCAGCATGAAGGCGGATTCGACGGACAGGTCGAACACCTCGCTGGCCCGCTCGAGCGGAATCACGGGGGCGAAAGGACGATAGGCCTCACGGAACTTCACGCGTCCGTTGAGCACGTCCTTCATGCGCGCGAACGTCGGGTCGGACAGGATCGAACGGTGACCGAGCGCGCGGGGGCCGTACTCCGACGCGCCCTCGAACCTCGCGACGACACGTCCGCGCGCCAGCGCTTCTCCCACCGTCGGGACGATGGCGCCGGGTTCGAGCCGCTCGGCGACGATGCCGCTGGTGAACTCGCCAACCGCCGCCTCGATTTCTGCGTCGGTGAAGGGCCGTCCCAGGGTGGCTCGCTTCAAACGCGGGCGCTCTCGGCCCTCCTCTTCGGTCACATAAGCCCAGAGCGCGCACCCCGCAGCGATCCCGTTGTCGCCGGCGGCGGGGAACACGAAGATGTCGTCGACGGGCAGGTCGCGGAGCACGCGGTGATTGGCGACAGAATTCAAGGCGACCCCCCCGGCGAGGCACAAGCGCGTGAGCCCAGTGCGCGTCATTCCCTCCGAGACCAGATGCTTCATTGCGAGTTCCAGCTCGTTCTGCACCTTCCAGGCTAGGTCGACGAGCCAGGGGCGATCGTGCCGACGTCCGCCGACCCGCTGGTACCGCTTCTCGAGCGCCGCAATCTCGAGGAAGATGTCGTAGGCGGGGATGTCGAGTGAGAGGGAGCCTTTGCGGGTGCGCAGCCAGGTGTGAAGGCTCGGCTGTGGGCCGCCGTAGGGAGCGAGGCCCATGAGCTTCCCCGCCTCGGGGTACTCGAGCCTCGTGCCGACCGCCGTGACGAAGCCCGCCTTCCGGGTGACATACTCGTAGACAAAACCGAGCGTGGACAGCTGCGCTAGGTGCGTCAGAACACGCTCGTTGTGGATCGGGGTCACGCCGTTCGGCCCGCCTCGGTACAGCGAGTAGGACTCCGTCCATCGTCCAGTGGGCGCCGTCGTCGTGCTCCCCGAGGCGTCGACCACCAGGACCAGCGCCTCCTCGAACCCGGAAGGCCAGAAGGCGGTGTAGGCGTGGGCCAGGTGGTGACTGGGGATCGTCCGTAGCTGGCTCGCGATGTCGGTGGAGGACTTCCCACGCATAATGGCGGAGCCGAGGTCGTCACCTGGCATATTGGCGGTGATGGTCGCAATCTCGCGCAGTGACACACCGACCGTGTCGATGCAGTAGCGAATGCACTCACCGGGTACCTGGACCTGGCGAGCATCATCCGGCGCCTGAAGCATGAGCCCGACGCTGTGCTTGCTCCGGTCCAGCCGCTCCTGCTCGATGGCAACGATAATCTCACCGTGGCGCACGATCGCAACCGAGCGGTCATGACCGAGATTGATCCCCATGTGCCATTGCCCCATGGCCCGTTCCTCCATCTTTCGGCGGCCTAGCAACATAGCATACGGCCACTCATCGTGAAGGCAGGACCTGTGGCTTCGCCCAGGCCCACTATGATCGCCTTCTCATTCAGAGGCCGGGGCCCGGGTTGTCGCGCGGGAT
>Ga0265303_10002875_pt1 | contig 10733 bp, 9 predicted proteins | sample Helome_2_FD_192494 | JGI IMG/M metagenome (GOLD analysis project Ga0265303, IMG submission 192494) | Marine sediment microbial communities from subtidal zone of North Sea - Hel_20160317 (Illumina Assembly) | ecosystem: Environmental > Aquatic > Marine > Subtidal zone > Sediment ...
TCCAGATTTTAGATGTTGTTAAATTTTACGCTATGTAGCGTAACTCTGGTTAAAAGTATAAAAGCATTAATTCTTATGAAATGATTTTGGTCAGTTTAAGTATTGGCATCAAATAAGGTAACCTGGTATGAATAATCCATAAATACGCCATTAATCTCTACATCTTTAAGGATAATAGTATACGATGTGTCCTCCGTCACATTGGTACTGATGTTTTCAGGTGTCCAGACCACTGTGGGGTCTCCATAAGAAGTACTTAAGGCCTCAACTTGAAGGTTAACAGCATTGTTATTTGCATCGCGCATTGATACTGAGGTGGAGGAAAAATTTGCACCGGCAATTGAAAATGACCATCTGGGAAACACAAGCCTGTCGGGGATATATCCCTCTGGTGGCCAGGAGATAAATTCGGGTGCATCTGCTGGTGGAGTACCGGCATTTCCCAATACCCATATAGCATTAGATCTGTTTGTGTTACCAATTCCAATTTCCTGTAAACGTGGCCATAATAACCATCTTCTATGACCTACCGGCCCATTATCTGCTCCCTGGTCTCTGATATAGGAATCAATTGCCTCAGCATTTTTTGTCATTGTAAGTAGAGAATTACCTGCACCTTCTTTACCTTCAGGGGTATAACATTTCCATGATGAAGGGGGATCATGGTCCAGGGCATCATTAGCGTTCATAAGTAATGCCGCCAACTGAGCTTTGTTGCTTTTTGACTGGTTTTCTGTAATTTCATTACCCAGACCTGCCGCCCTTCTGTAATATTCCAGGCGCTGTAATATTTTTGTTTTTGTAGCCTCCGGAATACTACCGGGAATACAGGAAATTTCATCACCGGTCCATGGAACCTCCGAGCCGGCGGTTTGTGAAGGTAGATAGTAGTTCAAATAAAGATCTTGCGCCACCAAACGGGCAGAAATATCATTTAGGGATTCGTCCTCAGAATCCAGTTGCTGTATTGCATTCTCTTCCATTGCATCCGTACTACAGGAGACACTTAAAATTGAAAAGAATATTCCGAATAAGACATGGGACTTCAATAAAATATTGGGGAATTTCATGGTGCTGACGTATTGCTTATGAAATAACGCAGCCACTGCCAAAAAGGTATTTATTTTTCGATGAACGGAGAATGCATTTTTATTAGTCTATGTTTGGCGCACTTTTGGCAAGGGTATCCGTCCCTAAATATTTGTCGTCTTTATTGTAGTACCACGCCCTTATTTTTGGCATTTTAATCCCGTTAATTTCTTCCAGACCACTAAGAATTATGTACTCGCCATCGTTTTTTTCTTCATCATGGTAAAACTGATAAACTTCGAGGGCATAAGTTGCAGGATCAAAATAGAAATACCAGGTATCGTTTCCTACCGCTTCTTCATACGTAACCTTAAGTACAACATAAATTTTACCCTTAAATGTTTTCCGGTATACTTTTCTATCCAATAAGGTCCCCTGATCTTTTAACTTCATTGGAAGCCCGTATAAATAGGTGTAATAGTTCCTCATGGTTTGGGCACGTTCACATGTCAATCTGTGTTTGGCAATTTCATCCTCAGAAAGTGTTTCAGAACCATTGAGCAGAAATTTACAACGCCCGTTGTTTATAATTTGCTCTGTAATTATGTTGTCTTTTTTTGTAACTAACTTAAAATATTGTTGAGGCAGGTCAATGGTTATTTCACTAAACCTATCGCTGCTATTAGGAGTATTCATGGTAATAAAGAGCTGCCCTTTAAAATCAACCCAGTTTCCGTTTGGATCGTGATAGGCTATGGATCTGTTGAGCACCTGATTAGGAGAAAGATCCTGCCCACATAGGAGCGTGGTGCCACAGACCCAAAATAACAGTAAGAAAGCTTTAGTCATGATTTAATTATTTTCTTTATATAGAATTACAATATCTTAAATTTACTTAGAATTAACTATTTGTTTACTTAAATTTAAAAAATAGACAAGCTATAGTACATGGAATTTGGTTTTACTGATATTTTACAATTGATCGGCTCTCTTGGGTTATTCCTCTTTGGGATGAAAGTAATGAGCGACGGATTGTTAAAGCTTGCGGGAAGTAAAATGCGCTCCATCCTGGCAACTATGACTTCGAATCGATTCTTAGGCATAGCAACAGGGTTTCTAATTACATCTGTAATACAATCTTCTTCTGCCACTACACTTATGGTCGTAAGTTTTGCAAATGCTTCTTTATTAACCTTACCGGAGGCCATTAGTGTGATCATGGGAGCTAATATTGGAACTACTATTACTGCTTGGTTGATTACCCTGCTTGGATTTAAAGTAAGTATGAGTTCTATTGCACTGCCATTAGTGGGTTTTGGATTTTTATTTACATTTTCTAAAAATGAACAAACCAAAAACTGGGGTGAATTTATCATCGGATTTGCCATTTTGTTCATTGGATTACAGTTTTTAAAGGAGGCCATGCCCAATATTAATGATAACCCTGAAATCCTGGAATTTCTTTCAAGGTATACTAATAATGGTTTTTGGTCTGTACTCCTTTTCTTATTTATTGGTACTCTTTTAACGGTGATTATTCAGTCTTCAAGTGCTACAATGGCTTTAACACTATTAATGACGGTAGAGGGATGGATTCCATTTGAAATGGCTGCAGCTATGGTTCTGGGCGAGAATATTGGCACTACCATCACGGCCAATCTTGCGGCCATTGTAGGCAATTATCAGGCAAAAAGAACAGCCAGGGCACATCTTATATTTAATGTTTTAGGTGTTGTTTGGATGCTCTTGTTGTTTTATCCGTTCTTGCAAATGATAAGTTGGCTAGCACAGCAGTTAGGTTCTCCATCTCCTTATTTGGTGGCGGCCGCTATACCAGTGGCGATTTCTTTATTCCATACGGTCTTCAACATACTTAATACATTTATCCTGGTCTGGTTTATTAAGCCTATAGCACGTCTTGTAGAGAAAATGGTGCCGGAGAAAGTACTTCCTGAAAAGGCCATAGAAGTACCAAAATATTTAGATGATAAAATGTTAAAATATCCCGAGACTGCTATTGCTACGCTTTTTAAGGAGTCAAAATTCTTATATAAGAAAGCAATTTTTGAAATTGTTGCCCATGCTCTGAATATTCATCGAGAGGATATAAAGGCGGGAATTAAGGCGAAAAAAATAATACAAAAATCAACTGAGGACTTTAAAACAGATGTCCGTGAATTATACCTGAGAAAAGTAAAAACTATATATGGTGAAATTATCAAATATGCAGCTATTACGCAGAGTACACTTAATTTGACCGAAAACCAGAATGAAAGGGTTATGCAAATTAAATTGGCGAACCGGAAAATGGTAGAAATAATACGAGATGTTCTTGAATTGGGTAAAAATGTCTCTTTATATTCAAAATCGAATAATCCACATATTAAGAAAATGTATGATAGTTTTAGGAAGAAGGTGGTAAAAGTGTTACGTGTAATCTATCTATTCCGCACAGAAAAGGATAGAGATCTTTACCATCAAAAGCTGTTGTTACTTAAAAAACAAACTAATAAAGATATTCAAATGAGCAATCGGGAAATTAATCGGTTAATAAGACATGACCTGATAACGGTGGAAATGGCCTCCTCATTAGTTAACGATGTAGATAATTTGAATGATCTAATTAAACTTCTTATCGAAGTAGCAGAAATTTTATATGGGGATTGGAAACCCCTGCACAGCGAGGATAAAGAACTTGAGGTTGAACAACAAGCCGTTGATTAACCTATAAAATTCACCTAATTTCATAGAAACCAAGAGGCTGAACCATGAGCCTGGATGCAGGCATATAAAAACCTTCTATTCTATAGTAGCAGGTTCTATAGTGCTATCATACCTTTCATAATACATATCAAGAAGATTGATTATTGCGGTCATCAAATCTTTGGTTTCCAGTAAAAGGGAAAAATATAGGGTCGTATTTTTCGGGCTGGATTCTTCTGTCCTTGTTCTCGCCACCTGTTTCTCAACCTTCTCGGAAACCATTTTGTAAAGCTCTTCCTTGCTATTTAATATCGTGCCAATTTCTTCAAATGAACGATTTTCATAAGCTTGTTTGGACCTGTTTAATAAGGTTTCCAATTCCATATTGATCTCCGTTAATTCCTTAATCTGATTGTATTTTAATTTCTTGTGATTATTATTAACGTGTTTATGGCTTATTTTGGTAATATATTCCAGAGATTGTGCAATATCTGTTAAATATCCCAAAATATTAATGTAGAAATTGCTGGCTTCAATACTACTGTCGTCAAGATTTTTTATGAAATAGAACAAATTATCTCTAAGGTCATCTATTTCTGTGGATAACTTAACAACATTGATTTTGTTCTTTTTCAGTACATCAAGATCCTGTTTTGCCAACCCATCAATACTATTTCTATAAATTTTCTTACTTCTTTTTATAACATTAGATATGTTGTGCGCACTTTCCTCTATAACTCCTTGGATGGAACTACTTTCCGATCTTACCAACCTATCCTCAGCACGTAAAGCCTTAGAATTTCTGTTATAGGAAATATAATTTCTTGCCAGCAATAAAATGGCAACAAATAATAATACCGCAATGGCCGCACCTTTACCAAAACTAATAATCGTCAGGATAGTGCCGGCTGCTAGGAACGCAATAATCGCTGTGGCAAACCAACCACCAATCACATTCAACACACCTGCTACCCTGTATACAGCACTCTCGCTACCCCAGGCCCGATCTGCTAGTGAGGTACCCATAGCTACCATAAACGTAACATAGGTAGTAGATAAAGGTAACTTATAGGAAGTGGCAATTGAAATCAGGATACCTGCAACCATAAGATTTACAGCTGCCCTCACCATGTCAAAAGCGGCATATTCATGTATTTTTCCCTTTGCCAGAGCAAGTGTGGATTTTTTGAATTGCTTGTTAATTCTGTCAAGCAGGGAATTTGGTATTACCGTTTCCGTATATCTGGATACTAAGATGGTAAACCTTACTAAACCTCTCGATAAATTATTTGGTTTGAACCGTTCTCTGGCTTCTCCCTCTCTTGCCAGATTAATCTCAGTATCTGCCACATAACGGGCTTTTTTTGAAAACCATAGAGTGACGACCATTATCATACCTGAAATGAACAGTAAAATTGTAGGTGTAGGAACTTTTGAGGCTAATACTTCCATACTAAATTCAGAGGCAGCTACTCCTGAAACTGTCCATGCTTCATAAGACTGATATGCAGCTATAGGTACACCTATAAAATTTACAAGATCATTCCCTGCAAAAGCCAGTGCCAATGCGAATGTCCCAACACCGATAATCAATTTATAAATATTTATTTTGGTGAACTTTATTAAAATATAAGATAATAAGGACCAAAAAATAAAACTCACAACTATAATTGAGAACACCTGATTTTCAAGGAATTCTGAAATTTTGATTCCTCCAATTAGATCAAAGGTTTGACCGGCATAAGGAGTTCCTTTAATACCTTTCATGAAAATAAAATAAGTAATAGCCGATAATGCTACCCCACCGAAGATTGCACCTACCCACCTGGACTTTTTTTCAAAATCAAATGACAATAAAAGACGTGAAACCCATTGGACTAAGGCCCCAATTGAAAATGCGACCACAACAGATAACAATATCCCCATAATTATCTGAAAGGCTTTAGATGTATTAATGTAATTTACGATTTCAGATAAACTTCCGCCGTCTGCACCTATTTTTATAATAGACATGGCTACCGCAGCACCCAACAATTCAAATACAATAGAAACCGTAGTAGAGGTAGGCATCCCTAGGGTATTAAAGAAATCCAATAACAGGATATCCGTTATCATAACGGCCATAAAAATGAACATAATCTCATTGAAGTAGAACTCTCCCGGGTTAAATATTCCCTTTCTTGCTACTTCCATCATTCCACTTGAAAATATTGCCCCACAGGCAATGCCCAAACTTGCCACAATCATAATAGTTCTAAAGGAGATGGCCTTTGAACCTATTGCTGAATTTAAAAAGTTTACGGCATCGTTACTTACCCCAACTACTAAATCCGCAATTGCCAAAGTGGCCAGAGCAATAATCATTATAAAGTAAATATTATCCATAATTTTCTTGAAGGATTAATTCGTAAATATCTAAAGTATACATTTTTGGTGTGTTATCTTAAGGTTATTATTTATTCTAAAAATGGAGATCTACTTGTAATCTGTATAGTAAAACGTCTGTTTCACCCAGAACATCTAAATAACTGACATCCGTTTGTACTTTTAATTTATGGCCTACAATAAATTTAGAAACACCAAAGGTATATTGATCTGATTTGTTGTTACCTGTAATTTCCAGATCAGGGGTTACATTAGAAAATCTAAAGGCCAATGCCCAGTTACTCTTAAATACATATCCAGTTTCTAGGTTTAAACCATTACCTACATTAACAATATCTCCGTGCCATCAGAATTTTTAGCTATAGGGTCTATAGCAGACCTATCTGCATATTCACCCATAAACGAAAAACCTCTGTATTTGAACATGGCATCCACAAAAAGTGTATTTATAGTTGTTTCATAAAGGCTTACGTCATTGTACATAAAATCACCCAGGTTACTTCGGGTTCTTACCGCTTTGGAATTAATATCATAAGTGGCTGACAACATTAATTTGGGCTTTTCTTCCCTTTCAAGATCACCGCCGGAGTAATCACCTTTATTTTTAAATTTCCCAAAAGGCAATAATTCTAATCGCCCGGTATATTGATGGCCTCCTAGGTTTCCAAGCGCCACGTTTCTGCCCTCACCTTGTGAAAATGCAAATTTCTCCCTTACCAAGAATTTATCTGAAAGATTAAAATGATGTCTTAATTGTAAACCGATATCGCGATCTATATTGTAGGCGGCATTCAACAATGATCGATCAACCAATAGCAAATTTCCTGATGAAATGACCCGCTCAATATTACCAGGTAATTTTGTCTGTCCTGCCCATAGCACAAAATTTCCATAGAAATTCCATTTTATTACAGCATCTAATATTATTCGGGGCGCATTACTGGTAAACTCTGATTGTCCGGCCATATCTCTGTTAGATAGGCCCAATTCTATTTTATATACCAATTTTGGAGTAAGAACAAAACCATCAAATTTTAGTCGCGCTCTTCGTATCAACATATTGGATTCAGGATTTATCCAACCACCTTCCGGTCCTTTTTCCCAGGCAGCTGTTCCTAAAAATTGTATTCGTGCAGCAAACTTCATACTCCATGTGCTATCCTTACCAACTATATTCAAAATACCCTTACCAAAGATGGGCGCTTTGACTTCTTGTGAAACTGCGGTAAAAAATATGAATACAATAAACGTAAGGGAAAGAAACTTTGATTTCATTGCATATTAGTTTTTGTCGATTACAAAGAACTTATATCACTGTTAATCAAACGTTAACTCAACATTAAATTAGAGTATAAAAAAACTGCCTTGGCCAAAGGCAGTCATTAGAATTCAAAAGAGATAGTCGACAAAAACTAATATCTTCTTGAAATCACTAATTATCGTGTTTAAACACTGAGACAAATCTCGACAAAACGTGTTATCTAGATGTAATTTGAAGATTAAATTTTCATTAATGTTTCTGATGGAAGACTAGAATGTAATATGCTACAAATCAATATGTAACGTTTTTAATGTAAAATTAACGTTATGTAAAAGTTGACTTAAGGTTAAAAATATTTATCTTTATGCTAATAAGAATTACAAAAAAATGTAAACATGAAGAATGCAGTTATATTTATGGTGATGGCCTTTTTTACAGTATTGGCCTATGGGCAGGATAAGAAAGTACAGAAACTTAATAAAGAGACCAACTTAATAGAAGTTACGGACTATCATGATAATGGTATGATCAGCCAGGAAGGAACTTTTAATTTAAAAGGCGAATTGCATGGTGAGTGGATTAGTTATGATGCTATGGGAGATAAGATATCACAGGGGAGTTATGAAAATGGTAGTAAGTCCGGCAAGTGGCTTTTCTGGTCCAATAATACAGTGAAAGAAGTTGAATACAGCAATAATCAAATTGCCAGTATTAACGGAATTAAAAATACAACTCGTTTAGCAGACAAAAACTAATAGTTGATCTACATAAATAGCTAATCACATCCCGCTGAAAGCGGGATGTTTTATTTTAATACCAAAAGTAATTGTTACTTACGCGAACTTTGTTCAGAATTGGCAGTAATGAATACAGCATTTTCTGATGTTCTTTGCAAACTGGCAATATCCTCTAAACTTATTTTTTTGGATTCGAGTTCACTTAATACCTGTGTAGTCTTGTTTTCCTCAATAATGATAGGAATCTCTAAAGTCTCGTATCCCAAATAACTGATTACCAAGGTGTAGTCCCCGGCATTAATGTCATGAATTTCAAAATTGCCATGAAAATTAGTCTGGATACTTTTAGGGGTGTTTTTGAGTTGTATATTGGCAAATAACAAAGGTTCATTATTCATTTCTTTGTCCAGTATAGTACCAACAACAGCACCTTGTTGCTGTGAAAACAGCAGTGTTGTAAAGAGAAGAGAAAATACCAATGCCAAATTTTTCATCGATTGACTTTTTTGTAACACAAAGGAAACAAGTCAATGTAAATCTAATGTTATCCGTATATTAAAGTTTGGTAACAAAAAGGTTATGAAAAAGCGAGGCAAAAGAAAACCATTGGGAAAAAAAGATAGCAAGGATTAGATCCAATTTAAAGAGGCAAAGCGTCGTTATTACAAAAACAAAAGCCCGGGATTACCGGGCTTTATATCAAAGTAGTTTTTTTGGATTAGTTGACACCCACTGTCCAACCTGTACCCCAGACAGAAACATCTGTGCCTGTACCATTACCATCACCTGAAATAAAATCGGCTTCGGTGAAAGTATACCCGGTATCGTTCTTTAGTTTGGTAATCACATTATTAAAAGTAACATCGATAACACCAAGATTTCCGTCCAGGACACCCTGACCAGTAGGATTATCTCCGGTATCTCCATCACAGTCAAAACCTTCATCAAAATCATTAAGAACTACATTGGTAAATATACCCTGAGTACCAGCCCTGAGCCGTATGGCCTCACCGGCATCATTAGCTCCAACTACAGTTAAATTGGTAACATTAGGAGCGGAGTAATATCCGGCTTCGTTACTAAAATCCGTATTGTATCCATCACATTCAAAAGCTTTATCATGAGATACACCGTGCTGTACGTAGACATCTGTTAATGTTCCTGTATAGCCTTCTGTCCAATCCATGGAATCATCTTCGGCATTTACAATAACAATATGACTTGCATTTACCGTTCCTCCAAAAAATTCAATGCCATCGTCAGAACCTTCATAAACCTGAACATAATCAATCGTTGTACCACTACCTACAGCGTATAAAGACAAACCGTTTAGCTCCGCATTTCCGTCAATGGCTCCACCCGCATATTCTATTCTAACATATTGCAGGTTACCGGAATTGTCTGTCGGCGTATTGCCACCATAAGATAATCCACCAACTTCTGAGGTTGCCGTATCTTCCGAACCATTCGGAGTAGAATTAATAGGTGCCTTCCCGCAAATTACAAGACCACCCCAATCTCCGGATGAAGGGCTGCTTGCTTCTGAGGTCATGACAATTGGATTGCTAGCCGTCCCTAAAGCATTAATTTGAGCGCCTTGTTGTATCGCTATATAAGCATTTACACCTACAGGCTTCGCCTTAATGGTGAGACCAGCAGGGATGGTCAGCGTAGTTCCATCTGCCATCAAAACCGGACCGGTTACTACATAATCAATTTCTGAATCGAGGACAAGATTTTCTGTATAGACACCACTCAAATTAACTGTAGTTTCTGCTGGTGGTTCGCCACCTCCTCCTTCTGTGATGTTTGTGACACTATTATCATTAATAACAATATCAGGGGTATTGTCCTTTTCACATGCAAATAGCAGTGCTGCGGCTATACCTAAAGATAAAAATTTGTTTTTCATTGTTTTAAGAATTAAATAGAATTAAAATTTATATTTAAGGGTTAGCCCAAAGTTAACCCCGAGGTTATATTCTCGTATAATAATATCTCCTACACCTGTATTCTCCCTGACAAAGGAAATATTTGGGTTTAGAATGTTCCTAATGGATGCATTAGCTTCAAAGTGTTCACCTATTTCGTTTCTCCAAATGAAATTGAGCGTAGGAACTGCTTTTTCTACTATATTGCCCAGACTTCCTGCTCCCAGGGAAAATATCCGATCAGAAAAATATGAAAATACCACGGTGGCTTTAGGTTTGTAATTACCAAATTCCGGGCTAAAATTAAGATCGGTATTGATTATAAAAGGGGATGCTCCTTCTAACTCATCCGAATCCCTGTCAAAAGAAGTTCCAAATGTATTTTCATCACCCGCCGGGATGTCTTTTAAATCCTGCTTTGTATTCGTGTAAGCGGCATTAAGACCAACAGATAATACAGGGGTATCATTGGAATTCGATAAAAGGTTCTTGCGGACTTCAAGTTCTACACCATAAATGTCTGCCTGATCTCCTGTTCTGAAATATCGCTGCGTGCCTGTAGCATCTGCTGCCACAACTCTGTTAACCGGATTTTTAATGGTTTTTGAAAAAGCAGCCAGAGATATTATTTCATCCTGCTCTAAAAACCATTCGTATTTTAAATCGAAGTTGTACACGTCAGAATAC
>Ga0265303_10002876_pt1 | contig 10729 bp, 10 predicted proteins | sample Helome_2_FD_192494 | JGI IMG/M metagenome (GOLD analysis project Ga0265303, IMG submission 192494) | Marine sediment microbial communities from subtidal zone of North Sea - Hel_20160317 (Illumina Assembly) | ecosystem: Environmental > Aquatic > Marine > Subtidal zone > Sediment ...
AGCCGGCCAGCTGAAATTGCTCGAAAAAGACTTCGATTTCGTCAGTCTGCTCAACGATATGGCAGCAATGATGGCACCGCTGGCCGCCGAGAAAGGCCTGTCATTTGCAACCTACGTCGACCCCGATGTTCCCCGCGTAATTCATGCCGACGAAGTTCGTCTGCGACAGATCCTGATCAACCTGCTCGGCAACGCCGTGAAGTTTACGCTGGATGGCGGCGTCGAGTTGCTGGCGACCTACAATGACGGCAGGCTCGTGGTTACGGTCACGGACACCGGGCCTGGTATCAGCGCCGACGATCAGGAGAAGGTCTTCCAGGCGTTCGAGCGTGGTAGCGGCGAGGGCGCGACCGGAGCGGGGCTTGGCCTGACAATTACGTTGCGGCTCGTCGAACTCATGCGCGGAGAGGTCTCGCTTGACTCAACGCCGGGCGAAGGCTGTACGGTCAGCGTTCACGTGCCGGTAATGGCCAGTACTGACCCTGCAACCTCTGGCGCCCAGATTCTGCCGACTCCGAGTGACGATACGATCGCGAGCAAGGCACTAAGCGTTCTTGTTTGCGATGACGATGAAGACATGATTGCCCTGATTGAGCATTACCTGCATCGCTCAGGATATGGGTTGATTACAAGCTCCTCCAGTTCGGAGGCGATCGACAAGACCCTGAAATACGACCCGGACCTGGTACTCATGGACTGTAATATTCCCGGCGTCGGCGGTGTCGCGGCCGCCAAAGTGTTACGCGAGCACGGCTACACCAATCCTATCGTCGCACTCACCGCTTCAAAACTGAATGATGAACAAAAACTCGCGTTTACCCGGTTCTTCAGAAAACCGGCACAGATGCAGGAGCTGTTGACGGAAATCAGGCGCTTAACGCACTGACACACGGCAAATGTGAACGATTGTTGCAAGACGTCCTGTTCCTGAGTTCGGCCGATATCATCCCCGAATCGATTTCTAAGAAGCTGAGGCGTCAGGCCTCGCAATCAACAGGGAAAGAATTATGCTCGACGAATTCAAGACATTTGCGATGCGTGGAAACGTGGTCGATATGGCGGTTGGTATCATTATCGGCGGTGCGTTTGGGAAGATCATTAGCTCATTCGTAGCCGACATCATTATGCCGCCGATTGGCATGTTGATGGGCAACGTTGATTTCAGCCAGTTGTTCATCAACCTGAGTGACACGACGTACGAAACGCTTGCGCTTGCGCAAGAGGCCGGCGCGCCGACGATTAACTACGGTGCATTCATCAACACCGTTCTCGACTTCGTAATTATCGCTTTCGCCATTTTCATGGTCATTCGCGGCATGAATAACATGAAGAAGAAGGAAGAGGAAAAGCCCGCTGAGCCAGCAAAGCCCTCGGAAGAGGTGCAGCTGCTGACAGATATTCGCGACGCACTCAAAAATCGCGGCTAGAAGCAGGGTCAGCACGGAGAGCGAGGGGCGCTTCTGACGAAGCGTCCCTTTTTGCGTTCCGATGTCGGGCCAAGATGATGTACCCTCTCCGCCATGCTCAGACTCCTGCTCCTGATGGTGGCCACGGCCGCCCCGCTCATTACTGCGGCCAGCGAAAGTGAAATCGACGAAGTCGTCGTGACCGCGACGCGTCGCGCGGTGAGCAGCGAGCAGGTGTCGTCGGGCCTCACCCTGGTCGGCAGGGAGCGTGTGACTGCCGAAAAGCTGGTCACGGACGCATTGGCGTCAAACGTGGGGGTGTACCTTCAGCAAACCACGCCAGGGCAGGGCGCGGCGATCATCCGCGGACTCAAAGGCTCCTCGATACTGCACCTCGTTGACGGCATGCGCCTGAACAATGCGATCTTTCGCAGTGCGCCGACGCAGTATTTCGCGCTGGTGCCGGTCACAGCGGTCGAACGCGTGGAGGTGCTTCGCGGAACGCCTACGTCCCTCTACGGCAACGATGCCGTTGGCGGTGTTGTGCAGCTCGTGACACGTGTACCGAGCTTCGAGAGTACGGAGACACAGATTCGTGGAGAAGCCTTCGCGTCGTTCGATACGGCCGAGTTGGGCAAAAACGTGCGAGCGACCGTCGATGTGGGCAACAGCACGCTCGCGTCGTCGTTCAGCGCGGAGTACCTGAAGACGGGCGACCGTCGAACCGGGAGCGGCGACCGCATCGGTCCCAGCGGCTACGATTCGAAGGCTGCCCGACTGGCGATCGCGGGCGCGCCGTCTGACGGCCATTCGTGGCTTCTTGACGCGCACTATCTCGAACAGCCGGAGACGCCACGTGTCGATGAGCTCGTGCCCGGCTTCGGGCAGACCCAACCCTCGTCATCCGAGTTTTTCTTTGCGCCCAACCGCCGTGTCTTTGTTCACGGCAAGTACACGGTCACCGACGGGCTGGCCGGGCTGGACTGGAACACCGACATCGCATGGCAACGGATCGACGATGATCGTGTATCGCGCGACTTTGAAGCGACGGACAGGCGGCGCGAATCGAACAGCAGCGATCTCTACGGCCTGACAGTCAGCGCGTCGCATTTGACTGAGGCGGGCTCCTGGATCGTCGGCGCGGAGTATTACTACGACAAGGTACGGAGTGAGCGTCTCGAAGATGACCTGTTGACGGGCGATCGTGCGACCCTGGCATCAAGATTCCCTGACGGTTCCCGAGTCCGCCAGGCGGCACTCTATGGCAACGTACAGCAGCAGGTTACCGATCGCCATAACCTGAGTTTTGGCGTTCGGGTGAGCAATGATGACGTCACGCTGCCGACGACCACCGTGTCCAGCGCCGCCGACATCAACAGTACCGATCTAAGCGGCGACGTCGGGTGGATATTCGAAGCGACGCAGCGCTGGCAGGTGCTCGCCAACGTCGGGCTCGGTTTCCGGGCGCCGAACGTATTCGATCTCGGCACCCTCGGCAACCGCCCGGGAAATCGCTTCAACATACCCAATACGACGCTGGATTCAGAACGCGTCGCGCAGGCGGATCTCGGCGTACGCTACCGGTCGGATCGCACGCGCTTCGATCTGATGGTGTATGCGCTACGTTACGACGATCGAATGATTTCGGTCGGCACGGGCGATGTCACGCCGGACGGCCGGGATGTTGTGCAAAGCGTGAACGCTGCTGAATCGTCGATCCGTGGTGTGGAAGCCGGTCTCGATGTCCGTATCAGCGATGCCCTCAGCGCTCGCGCAGTTCTTAATTACAGCTGGGGCGAGCAGGAGGTATCGGGCGATCCCGCGGAGCCCGCAGATCGCATTCCGCCGTTGAATGGCGACTTTACGCTGTCCTACGATGCAGGTGGTGATTACCGCCTGGAGAGCTGGCTTCGTTTTGCGGACGCGCAAGACCGGCTTAGCGCGCGCGATGTCAGGGATAGCCGAATCGATCCGGACGGCACGCCGGGCTGGGCCGTCATAGGCGCGCGGCTGGAAAAAGAGTATGCACAAGACTGGTTGCTGGCTCTTAGCGTCGATAACCTGCTGGACAAACGCTACCGCGTTCATGGTTCAGGGCTCGATGCACCCGGCCGAAACCTGACCTTGAGCGTACGACGCCTCTGGTAATTTAATTGGGGTCGAACCGAGGTTTTCCACAAAACCGGGGTCGAACCGAAGTTTCTGCACAAAACCGGGGTCGAACCGAAGTTTCTGGGCTGGCAAGTGGCGGTTGGCAGCCACTATATTGCCTGACACCATTTCCTCTTAAACCGAGTCCGTATGCCGCGTCAGCCGCGCTATTTCGTCCCTGATATTCCGCAGCACGTGATTCAGCGTGGCGTTGATCGCCAGGCGGTTTTTTTCCAGCCGGGAGACTACGAGTTGTACCTGCGGTCACTCAGCGAGGCTACAAGGCGATACGATTGCCAGATTCATGCCTATGTGTTGATGACAAATCACACTCACTTGCTGCTGACTCCAGGCAGCGAAAGATCGGTTCCACTCGCAATGCAGGCCATGGGGCGCACATACGTGCAGACGCTCAACAAAAAATACAATCGCACCGGGACTTTATGGGAGGGGCGATATAAGGCAAGCCTGGTGCAAAATGACGGGTATCTATTAGCCTGCCACAGGTACATAGAGCTAAACCCTGTTCGGGCTGGCCTGGTCTCTACGCCTGGGGACTATCCTTATTCCAGCTACGCCCACAATGCCCGTGGCTATAACAACAGGCTGGTTACGTTTCACCCCGTCTACGAGTCGTTGGGACGAACGGCCGAGGAACGGCGTATGGCATATCAAAAGCTGTTCAGCAACAGCGTCGAACCGGAAATGCTCTCGACTATTCGTGATGCGACGAACGCTTGTCTCGTGCTGGGTGACGACCATTTCAAGGACCAGATAGAGGCAATGCTCGGTCGGTCCGTCCGCCAAGGAAAAAGCGGCAGACCCACCAAGCTGGGTTCGAAATAAACGTATTAGAGCGAAAACCTCGGTTCGACCCCGATTAATGGAAGAACCTCTCCATCTCGTCGTTCAGGGCCTTGGAGTCCGAAACCTCTCGCTGCTCCATTTCATCGATAATTTCAATCGTGTCTTCGTCGAAGGTCCGGGCGTCGGCTGTGAGAATAGTCGGCGTGATCAGCACGATGGTTTCGGTATTGGTCACGTTATTCTCCCGGTTGGAGAATAACCTGCCGACGCCCGGTATACGGCCGACAATCGGTACACCGCTTTTGCTTTCTTCGATACTGTGCTTGATCAGGCCGCCGACAAAAATGGTCTGACCGTCCGGCACGATCATGCGCGTCGATACTTCCGTCGTCGATTGTGAAGGAATTCCCGTTAGAGGGTTGATGACGCCGGTACTCACCTCCGGATGAATGTCCATCAGTATTTTTCCAGCCGCGTCGACCCAGGGGGTGACACGCAGAATGACGCCAGATTCGAGGAACTCGATAGTCTCCGTCGTGACCTGGTTAATCGTTGTAGTGACGGCGTAGCCACGTCGATCGCCCACGATGACTGACGATTCCTGGTCCTCGACAGCCAGGAGCTTCGGAGACGACAACGTGCGCACCCGACCCTGCGACGTGAGTGCGTTCAGCGTGGCCGCGATGTTGTCGTTTGCGAAGTCGAAGAATAATCCGGCGCTCCCGGGGTCACTCAGCCCCTGCGTCCCGAATTCACCGTCACCACCGTCGCTGCTAAAGAACTTGGTCCAGTCGAGACCGTAGGAATCTTCATCAGTCAACGATATTTCGAGTATTTTTGCCTCGATCAGAATCTGTACGGGTTGCTTGTCGATCTCGCGCACCAGCGCTGCAGTGCGTCGCAGGAACTCGGGCGTGTCTTCGACAAGAAAAATATTCTTCTCCTCGAACACCGATATCTCACCATATTCGGAGAGATAGGGCTCGAGGAACGACTGCATGTCTTCGACCGTCACGTACTGCAGCTCGAAGGCGCGGACCTGTGTCAATGCATCCGGTGCGTACTTGCCGGCTTCATCCCGATCGACGATGAAGTAATTTCCGTCATAGTGTTCGACAGCAAGACCGGCCGCGTTCGCGATCGCGCGAACGGCATCGTGCAATGTCATGTCATAGAGGCTAAAGGAGACCTGCTCATCGGAATCAGAAGAAACGAAAATGTTGACGCGCTGTTCGCGTGAAATCATGTCCATGACATCGGCAAGGTCGGCGTCTCTCATCGTCATACTGATGCGCTGCTCAACGTCGGCTGCGAACGAGAATGACGAGGCCAGAAGACAGGCTATGAATAGCCCTCTTAAGGTTCTTCGCGCAAAAAGAATCGGTATCGAGTATCTACTCATCGTCTTCTGCCAAATGGGGTTTTACGAAAACGGTCATCATTTCGTTGTTTGTCCTGAAAACCGCGTACTGTTCATAGACGGCGATGAGCTCGTAACCCTCTATTTCGTCGCCGGGTTTGAGGATGCGCCCGGCGACGTTGGCAAGCCTGTTTTTGTCGCCGATCATCGTTGCCAGCAGGTCCAGCGTCGTGCCGTCACCATCGGTCCGTTCGATGATGCTGTCGCGCACACGGGGTACTTCCGATGGCGGCCTTGAGAACGGGTTGTGGGCCAGACTGGGTGGCTCGCCACCCGCCGCAAACAGTGGAGACCATACCGTTCCCAACATCGAGAAGATCAGCAGTGAAGTTGGGACCCTCATTGTCGTGCCCTGTACGATGCGAGACTGACATTGGTGAGCAGCCTGGGGTTGTCGTCGACATTGTCACGGCGGCGCATGCCGTATTCCTTGACGACCACGAATCCCAGTTCGTTCTTGGCGTCCCACAGCCAGTGGTAAATCTTGTCGTACTCGCCAACCAGCTCGATATTGAAGAGCATTTCGCTAAATGTCTGCACCGGTTGTCCGGAAGCCGGTTTGACGCTGATCAGCTCGACATCATTGCGCCATGAAATCTTTTGCAGCCGGCCAATGACATAGGACTCGACCTGCTTCAGCGGCAGGTTGGCCATATCGCCGTGCAATCGATACTTCAGGTCCTCAATACTGGCCTCGCGTTCCTGCAACTGTTGTTCGAGATCCGCGTTGTCGTTCTGCGCGTCCTCGAGTACCGCAACAGCGTTTGCGGCCGAGCGATAGGCTTTGGCACCAGGTACCAGCGTGAAGGCCACCGCAATCGATGTGACTATCAGGCCGAGGCCGACCAAAGCCAGGCGAAATTCGCGAATATCCAGTTTTTCGAAGACCGACAACATCAGATTCGCTCGACGTCGCTGTTGAGGATGATCGTCAGGTCGAAGCTGACGACGCGGTCGTCCGCATAGTCGGTCAGCGACGTTCGTCGCACGCTCACGTCCTTGATGTCGGGCTGTTCGAACAGGGCACGCACAAATTTCGATAGTGCCTGGTGATCCAGCGCCCGACCTTCCAGCGTCATGTGAGTTTCTACCTGCCAGTCGGGCACTTCGCTGGCCTGTCCATCAGCGGGCACGATCAGGAAGTAGCCGGTCTCGACGCTGCGTGTCTCTCCATCGACGACGACGCCAGCCCGGCGGAAACTCCAGTCGACGAACCATAGGTCCTCGTTCACCAATGCCCGGTCGATGATTTTGAAAATATCCTCTACTGCAGCGCCAGCTCGCAGCCCTCGTAGCAACGACCAGCGGCGCTCGTACTCGGACTGCTGCGTTGTTAGTTGCTCCAACCGTGCCTGTTGCTGCTCGGTGATGGCGCTTTGGGTTTTCAGGTGTTGTACCTGTGTCGTCGCCTGCCGTGTGAGGTGAGCGAACAGGCCGGCGGCCGCAAGTACCAGAACGTTCAGGACCACAAATGCGATGAGATATTGACCCAGCATCGCCCGCTGCGTGAGCTTGTTGCGGTAGTCCTGCGGGATGAGGTCGAGCTCACTCATGAGTCTTCATCCCCCGTAATGCCAGTCCGGTTGCGACCGCAAGTTCCGGTGCGAAGTGATCGGACGACCGGTCATCGCCTGTCCCGGCTGAGCTGAATAGTGTCAGCGGATGAGGGATCTTCTGTACCGTGGTGCCACTCAGGCTGCTGAGCATTTGCTCGGAGCCCGGCCAGCGAGCGATGCTGCCGAGCAGATAGACCTGCGTAACGCCACGACCACGGTTCTCGGAAGCGGCGTAAAGAAACGCCCGCTTGATTTCTTCGACGAGTTTTATGAACTGCGGCTTTAGAATTTCGGACAATGTGTTGAACAAGCCGCTTTCGTCAATAACGTCGGCGATCGCATCGTTGCGTCCTCCCGGGCAGACGCCGGATTGGGACAACAAGTGGCGAGCCGTATCTTCGGGCATGTCCAGTGTTTCACAGATGTGCTGGACGAGGCTCTGCTCGCCAATGGTAACTTCCTGGTCAAACAACAGGTCATTTCCCGAGATCAGCGTCAGGTAACTGGCGCGGCGCCCGGAGTTAACCACCAGCACGGTGCCGGCGTCTTCGTTGGGCATCGCGCTCACCAGGCGGCTAATTGCCAATGGACCGATCTCGAGCGCCGCCACATCAAGGCCGGCTTTGCGCACAAGTTCCAGATAGTTGATGACTGGCTCACGCTCGCTCACAGCGACAAGCGCAAGCCGTTCATCACTCTTTGAACGGCCTCGAACCGGCATGTAGTCAAGGACGTAATTGCTCAGGTCGCCATCGAGCCGGTCTTTCATTACCCGCAGAATGGCCGCTGCCTCGCTTTTTTCGGCGCTCGATACCTGGTAGTTGATCGAAATGGTACGGAACATCGTGGATGGCAGCGCGAGTACCACTTTGTTCCCCTGAAACCGATCGCTCGCCAAAGCTCGTTTGATCAGGGAACGAAACTGGTGCTGCTGATCGAGCAGTTCATGACGGGAGCCGTCGATATTGAGCGATGCCTTGGCTCGTAAGACGGGGTAGCTGTCGGCCGCCGACTCCAGCTGCACGAGGTGAACCTCTTCGAGTGCAATATCGACGCCAATCGAACCGACCTGGACGGCCGCTGAACGTGGTCGGAACAGGGCGGCCGCTCGGGCGGCGACGCTCATAACTTCCAGCTCCCGGTACGATTCAGGGTGTCGTCGAGTTTTTCGATCGGTCTCGTCGGCTTACGCGCTCTCTTCATTGAATAGAGCGCTTTGTCGGCCGTCACGTACAGCTGCTTTGGCTCGGCTCTTTCGTTTGGGCCGGCGCTCGCGAATCCAGCGCTGAGCGAGATCGAACGAATGCGTGCGATCTGTCGTATCGCCGGTTGATCGTGCAGTTCATCGACGGTTTTACTGATCAGTGCTTCGAGATCGTCGTCACAGTAGAGAATCAGAAACTCGTCGCCACCCAGGCGTATCAGGCATCCTTTGCCGTTCAATTTGTGAGTAAAACCAGAGCCAAGGCTTGCGAGTACCTGGTCCGCAAGCTGGTGCCCGAATTCGTCGTTAATTGACTTGAAGTCGTCGATGTCGAGCACCGCAACGTGCAGGGTTTTTCGTTCTTCGCGACACTTCTTCGCAATCCTCGGAAATTCGATTTCCAGGTAGCGGCGATTCCAGGCACCGGTCAGGTGGTCTTTCATCGACAGCAACTCCATTTCTTTACGTGCAAGTTCGAGCTCGAAGCGCGCTCGCATGTCTTGTTTTCGGACGGCTGTGTTCCTCGCGACCAGCACGCCGACAATGATCGTGGATCCAAGCACCAGGAGCTGCAGCAACCAAATCGATTCGATGTTAAATCGACCAGGCACGCTCAACACCGAGGACGTGAGTAGCAGGATCGTCAAAACGATAACGATCGTTGCATCGCGCAGAGCCCATGGAACGAGCGGAACCGAGATGAGGAGCATGACGATGGCTGCCATCATGCCGATGCTGAGGTCGCTCGTGCGATGAGCAATGAGAATAATGGCCAGGGCCGAAACGACGAGCAACACCATTCCAAGTCCCTGTAGCGCCCGGATATCGTTGACAAACCGGGCCGATATCAAAACGTGCAACGAAAGGGCGGCGAGTGCCAAATGGCTGTAGATATGAAGCGAACTGGCGCCGTTCCTTGAGACAAACAGCCAGATGCCAATGTTGATGAGCAGCGACAACGACGTCATGATCTGCACGCCCTGGCGGGTCTCTGCACGAATCTCGGGCTCGGCATAGCGCGTGAGATCCGCATCACGGAAATCGGTCGCAGACCAGATATCGGCTAGGTAGTTTTTGACGGCCAAGATTGCGCCTCACTGCAAATAGAGAGCTCTCCCTAAATACAGCGGCCGATTTGGCTAAATCTTTAATATTTAGACGGTTTTTGAGAGATTTAATCGTGGGTTTATTGGCGTCGAACCGACATTTTCGAAATTGCGGTTCGACCCTAATTGGCACGGTTCCATAGGCTCAAGCGGCAACTTCTACGTAATGGACACGGCTGGATGCCGCAGGAATCGGAAGTTTCTCGGCGCGCAGGCCTTCCAGATGCATCTCGACGGCCTCGCGAATCGCTATTTCCGTTTCCGGAACAGTAGGGCCGGTAGCAACGCAGCCAGGCAAGTCTGGCACGTAGGCTGAAAAATTTCGGCCCGCGTCTTCAATAACAATTGCATATCGCATGGGAATCTTACTCACCGTCAAGGCTCGCTTGTTTGAGAATACTCTTGAGCGTGCAGGGCACCAAGTCATCGGAGGGCTTACCTGCCACCGTCACGCGGCCTGATTTGCTTGCGTGCCGAAGCGGCCGGTGACTTCCGCGGCGAGCAACCTCCGTCCAACCATCATCTTTCAGCATCCGCAGGACGCTCGTACTTTCATTCATCCACAATGGCATGACGCTAACGGCTGCAACTATTCTCAAATCTCAACCATTAGCAGCAATAAGCAGAACGCCGTTACCGGGGTCGAACCGGGGTTTTGAAAACCTCGGTTCGACCCCGATTAATTACGGGGTGCAGGCGATCTCGACGTTGTCGACAAACAACTCGTCGGACCCGCCCAGGGATGAGGATGTCAGGAATCGGATGCGCGTGTTGCTCGCCATCGCGGTACTGATGTTGTAATTTACCGGCTGGTAGCTGGATTCGTCGGCCGGGCCCGCCAGACGACCGATCTCTGTCCAGGAGCCCCCGCCGTTGGCGGAGACGTCTACGGTCACGTAGTCGCTACTGCTGTCGAAGCTCTTGCGCCGGTAGTCAAAAGAGAGGGTGGCGGCCGAGCAGGCAGACAGGTCGGCCTCACGCTCTACACCCTCGCCGCCGTTATCGTTGTCTCGAACCCGCAACACGTAATCGAATCCGCTGTCGCTGCGGACCTGTTCGTCGCCCGAAGTTGGACCGTT
>Ga0265303_10002877_pt1 | contig 10728 bp, 12 predicted proteins | sample Helome_2_FD_192494 | JGI IMG/M metagenome (GOLD analysis project Ga0265303, IMG submission 192494) | Marine sediment microbial communities from subtidal zone of North Sea - Hel_20160317 (Illumina Assembly) | ecosystem: Environmental > Aquatic > Marine > Subtidal zone > Sediment ...
GCGCCTATCTGCTGCGCGCGATCACGGACTACGGGTATCTTCCGACCCAGGCAGGCATGCCGCTCGGCGCCGCGTACGCTCTGCTGTGGCTGTACATGGCTTATCGTTGCGGCGCCAGGCGGAATCTACGCACCGGCGCCATGCTCTACGGTGCCGTATCCGTGCTTTTGGGTCTGCCGATGGTGGTCGAGGCGGCTACGCGCTTCGAACTGCTGTCAGGCCCGCAGAGCGCCATTGCGCTGATCCTGTTCTGCGCGCTGGCTCTGACGGTGGCTGCGTTGCGTGATCTGCGCAGCCTCGGCTGGGTGACCACCGCCGGCGGGGTTCTGATTTCGGGTGTTCTGCTGAAGGCAACGGGTGCGGCGCTGCCATTTACCGTCACCCTGCTCATCCTCGGTCTGGTTTCGCTATGGGTCGTCTACTTGCGGCGTTGGTACGGCCTGCAATGGCTGGGGGCGGCAGGGGCGAATCTCGGCATCGCTCTTCTTGCTGTGCTTAGCAGGCACGAGCAATGGGCCGTCGACCCCTTGGACGCGTATTTCCTCGCTGTCGCCTTGTGGTGCGTCTATATCCTCAGCTTTGCTCTGCGCTCCCATCTCCAGGGGCACGCTCCCGGCGTCTTCGAGGTGGCGCAGGCAATTTTCGCGAGCACTATCAGCTCTGGTGTCGCCATCTACACCGCACAGTCCAACCCACGCTACGCGACCTTCTTTGCCGGACTGGCGGTAGCCTTCGGCGTCGGTTCGTACGCCTTGGCATTCGCGCCGGATACGCGGGTCGCGCGTGGACGCAGCTTCTACTTCTATTCCACTCTGGGCCTGGCGCTTGTGGTCGGCGGCAGCGCCCTGCTGGTATCAACGGGAACGGTGGCTGTAGCCTGGTCGGTGATGGCCGTTGGCATGGCCTGGTTCAGCGGCCGCCAGGACCGGGTTTCGCTGAGTCTGCAGTGCGCTATCCTGCTAATCGCCGCGGGCATAGCCTCAGGGGCTTTGGCAGGGGGCTGGCTCGCCTTGGCCACAGACCCCGTCGAGGCGTGGCCGAACCTGGCGCCCTCGCAGCTGCTCGTTGCGGCCCTCGCGGTCTTGTGTCTTTTTGTCCCGGTAGCCCAGCGTTCGGATCGCTGGGGCACGATGGCCGGCCTCCCCCAGTTGATCGTTCTGGTGCTCGCCGTTTGGATCGTCGGCGGACTGATAGTCATGATCCTGGCGCCCGTTGTCGCCGGTGTGCCGGGCCCGTCCGCGGACCTGGGCAGACTGGCAACGCTGCGGACAGCCATTCTGGCCGCCTCTGCCGTTACCCTGGCGCTGTCGAGTCGGCACAAACGATGGCCCGAGGCACGCTGGCTAGCCTATCCGGTGCTCGCCACGGTAGGCGCCAAGCTGCTGCTGGAAGACTTTCCAAACGGTCGCCCGCTAACCCTCTTCATGGCGCTGGCCCTGGTCGGCGGCGCCTTGATACTGGTCTCGAAGCTGCTCCCCGGACGCGATACGCAGGCAGCGGACGCCTGAAGCCGGCAGCAATCAGCCGCCGGCGACGGCCGGGACGATAATGACGGTCGCGCCCTCGTGCAACGGCGTGGCCAGCCCCTCGAGCATCTTCACGCTCTCCTGGTCGATGAACACGTTCACCCTGGGCCGAAGCTGGCCTTCCGGCGTGATGATGCGCGACAGGAGCCCGTCGTGGGCGCGACCGAGCGTCGCGAGTGCCTCGATCACCGTATCGGCTTCGACTGGCAGCACTCCGGCCCCGTCGGTAAAGACGCGCAGCGGTGGCGGAATACAGACAGTGACGTTGCTCATCGTTCGATAACAGCGATGATCGGGTTCTGCGATCGACGCATGCTGCAGAGTATAAGCCGGTCGTACCGGTCGGTCGAAGCCAGCGCGACCTGCGCCGCTTCGCGAGCCAGTCGCTCGCTGGCCGCGTCGTCCACCATGTTGATCACGGGTACGAAACGCGCGTCGCCGACGCCGTGCAGCAGGCCGTCCGGACTGCTGAACAGTTTGCCCAGATGGGCCGGTGTCACTATGTCGCCCGGGCGCGCGCCGGTCACCGCGGAAACCAGCGCCAGACGATGTGCCGTCCGTTCGCTGAGCGGCTCGCCGATAACCCGTGCGGATGCCAGCGCGATGACCGTCGCGCAGCCCGGTGGCAGCACTGGTTCTCCGGCCCGTGGTGCCTTGAGCCAGCGCATCCTTGCGCCGTCGGCCTTGACGAACGTCACGTCGAATCCGCAGCTTTCATGGATAGTCGCAATTTGGTCGCCAGGCACGCCGCTGTATCTGCCCGGCTTTTTTTCCGGCCCTGCGTAGGCGACGTACCTCTGCGCGCTGGCCGCGACCATCTGGGCCATCAAGTCGTCACCTTCACCGACGATTACGTGGGCGCCCAGGTGATCCGGGAAGTGCGTCGTGACGACGCTCGCGGTCTGAGCGACACGGCCCGGGTGGGCCGCACCCAGCCGGTACAAGGTCGTCTTCTTGCCGCCGGCGCCGACGGCACAGACGATGCCGTGACGGGCGCCGAACAGATCGAGCAACTCGCCGCTCATCCCGGGCGATCATTCAGTTGTGCCCTCACGCACAGCACGCGAGGCAGGTAATCGGCGATCCGGGTCCAGTGATCGCCGGAATTGTTGCTTGCGAACAGGTGTCCGCCCGAGGTGCCGAAGTACACTCCACAGGGATCTCGACTATCCGTGTCCATCGCCTCACGCAACACGGTGACATAGACATGCTCCTGGGGCAGGCCGCTGCTGGCCGATTCCCAGTCCGCACCGGCGTTACGGCTGCGATAGACGCGTAGGCGTCCGTCAACGGTGGTCCGGAACTCCGGTCCCGTCTCCGGGATCTGGAACACCGTGTCGGGATCCTTGCGATGAACCGCAATCGCGTAGCCGAAATCGCTTGGTAGTCCGTCAGTGATCTCTGACCAGGTCCTTGCCCCGTCGTCGCTGCGGTAGGTGCCGTTATAGCACTGGCGATAGAGCCGGTCCGGCACCGTCGGGTGCATCACGAGCCGGTGGATATTGTGGCCGGCGTGCGGGGTGTCCTGCGGCAGATTCTCCGCGCGCACGCTGGTGTTCGCGGCGTGCCAGGTTGTTCCGCCATCGCCGCTGCGAAACGCGCCACCGGCCGAAATGGCTGCGTACATGCGCAGGGGCTGCGCGGGATCGATGTAAACGGAGTGCACCGCAAAGATGCCTTTCGAGGGTTCCCAGGCTGGCTTCGTCGGATGCTCGTTCAGTCCCTCCATCGCCACCCAGGATTCTCCCTGATCGTGGCTCACGAACAGGCCTGGTGGATCGATGCCGGCATACAGCCGACTGCCGTCCGGGGCGGCGGCAAGGAACCAGATCGCCTTGAGGCTGGATGCGTAGCGGGCGGGTTGATGGTGTGGCGTGCTGTCGAGCGATGCCCATGTCGCGCCGCCGTCCGTGCTCCGATAGATGTGAGCACCCCAGACGGAATGCGCTGCGGCAGCATAAATTGTACCGGGTACGCCGGGCATCCGGCAGGTGTGGATCACCCGGTAGCCGCGGAGATGGGGACCATCCAGGGTCCAGCGCTCGCGCTGCGCGTCGCTCATGACCCGGAACAGGCCCTTGTCGGTGCCTACGAAGAGAGTGACGCTGTCCGCGATTTCGTCGCCCATGCCGATCCCGGTCCGACGCCGGCCTCAGGACTCCAGCAATCGCGGCATCAGTTCGACCAGATTGCAGGGCCGTGTCCGGTAGTCGAGCTGATGCCGGATGATCTCGTCCCACGCGGTGGCGCAGGCGCCCGAGGAGCCCGGCACGCAAAAGATGTAGGTGCCGTTAGCCACCCCGGCAATGGCCCGGGACTGGATGGTCGAGGTGCCGATCTCGGCAAGAGAGACGGCGCGAAAGGTCTCGCCGAAACCCTCGATACATTTGTCGAGCAACGGTGCGACCGCCTCGGGCGTGCCATCGCGGCCGGTGAGCCCGGTGCCACCGGTCGTGATCACCGCCTGAATGTCGTCGTCGTCGATCCACCCGGATACCACCGCACGGATGCGGTACACATCGTCAGGAACGATGACCTTGCCGGCAGAAATATGTCCTGCGTCGGTGAGGCGCTTCACCAGCCGAGCGCCTGACTTGTCCGTATCGTCCGTGCGTGAATCGGACACGGTCAATACGGCGATACTGACCGGGATGAAAGCGCGTTCCGCGTTATCGTGATCGTGTGCCATGCGGTCTCCGTGGCTGAACGGGATGGCGTGCCCGCGTGTATCGGTGTTCCTGATTCGAGTTACGGTGACGGGTCGGGATGCGTCACGCAAGTCCCCGGAACGGTTGCACTCTCACGTGGTCGCCAGGCCTGACCGTTTCTTGCTCCATCGGCAGGAGAATGAAGCAGTTGGCCAGGCTCATCGAACTGAGTACGCCGGATCCCTGGCGACCCGTCGTCCGGACCACGTAGGCGCCTTCGGAGTTGGTCTCTAGAACGCCGCGTTGCACCTCCAGCCGTCCACGTTTCTTGCGCAGTTCGCTCTGGCAGATCGCGTCCACGCACACCGTCGGATCCACATGGTCGATACCAGTCAGACGCTCGAGCGCGGGTTGCACGATCTGGTAGAACGTCGCCATTACGGATACGGGATTGCCCGGTAGACCGAAGAACAGGGTGCCCGCGACCCGGCCGAACGCCAGCGGTCGGCCGGGTTTGATGGCGACCCTCCAGAAATTCACTTCGCCGATGCGTTCGAGGGTCTCGGTCACGTAGTCGGCGGCGCCGACCGAAACGCCACCCGATGTGAGCACTACGTCAGCGGCCCCGGCCGCCTTCCGGAACGCCTGCTCGATGGCGTCGCGATCATCCGGGACGACGCCGAGATCGACCGTCTCGAATCCGAGCCGCGCAAGCATGGCGGAGAGGGTGTACCGGTTGCTGTCGTAGATCTGGCCCTTGGCCAGCGGCGTGCCGACGCCGCGCAGTTCGTCGCCGGTGGAGAAGAACGCTGCTCGCGGACGTCGCCGGACTATGACTTCACCGACGCCCACCGAAGCGATGAGGCCGAGTTGCGCCGGCCGCAGCAGGGTGCCGCGGGTTACGGCGACCGCCCCCGTGGCGATGTCCTCGCCTGCCTGGCGCACGTGTTGACCGGGCTTGTGGCCGGCGCGGATCGTCACTTTGTCGCCATCGTGCTCGGCATACTCCTGCATGATGACCGTGTCGGTTCCGTCCGGCATCGACGCGCCCGTCATAATGCGGGCACACTGCCCGGAGACCACGCTACCCTCGTAGGGTCGGCCTGCCCACGATGTGCCGACCAGCGCGAGAACGGCATCGCCCGCGACCGGCAGATCGCTCGCCAGGACGGCATAGCCGTCCATCGCAGAGTTGGTGTGTGACGGGACGTCCACGGTCGAGATGACATCGTCATCGAGGATGCGACCCAGCGCGTCCAACAGTGGCAGCGTTTCGCCACCCTGTACGGGCTCGATCTCCGCGAAGATTCTCGCCAACGCCTCGTGGACAGGGATCGCGGAATCGGCGTGCGTGTCGTCGCAGCCGGATCCGGCGGTGGTGCTGGAGGGATTGGTCATTGGGCTCCTCTGGTGGCATCCTCGCATGCGGGCTTCAAAATCGAGATATCGCCATACATGAGATCGATCATCAATCAGTTTCCGGGCGGTTGGCAACACGCGTCTCGAGTTCGGCGAGTTCGCCCGCCGTGTTCACATTGACGAAGCCTTCCGGACGATCGCCGAACTCGACCTCGATCAGTCGGTGCCGGTTCATCCAGTGGAGGATCTTGCGCTCGTCGCCCGCCAGGAAGCTCTCCAGGCTTGCTCCGAGTTCGACGCGCATCAGAGCGAACACCGGGTGCAGGCGTTCTCCATCGTGAGGTATGGCGATCTCGGCGTCGTGTTCGATGGCCGCCCGATAGAGGCGGCTCGCCAGGTCGTCCGGCAGCAGGGGTGAGTCGCAGGGCACGGACAACATCCACGGAGTGGACGTGACGGCGAGTCCGGCAGCCATGCCGGCCAGCGGTCCCGGGTAGCCGCCGGCCGCGTCGGACACGACCTTGCAGCCGAACCCGGCATACGCTTCGATATTGCGGTTCGCATTGATCACGACCCGTTGGACCTGGGGTGCGAGCACCGCCAGCACGCGTGCGATCATTGGCTGGTCAGCCAGGCGCACGAGGCCCTTGTCCTGGCCACCCAGCCGCGAGCCGCGACCACCCGCCAGGATAAGGCCGGTGATCTCGCCTCGCATCGTTCGATCGGAACTCGAAGGCTTCACGGACGATCGCCGGAGATCCCGGGTTCGTCGTCGCCGACGGCCGCATGATCGCGCTTGACGGCGCGGGCGTCAGGGAAGAACGCCTGGGCGTCCATGATCCGGTAGTCGGCGATCAATTTCTGACCGCGCTCGGAGGCGAGCCAGTCGATGAACCTCTGGCCATCGTCTTTATTGATATGTGGATGCCTGCGCGGATTGACCAGGATGGCGGAATAGGGGTTGAACAACCGCTGGTCCCCCTCGACGAGGATCTCCAGCGTGCCCTTGTTCGCGAATTTCATCCAGGTCGCCCGATCGGATAGCGCATAGCCATCCATGGCACTCGCGATGTTCAGGGTCACGCCCATACCGGACCCGCTTTCCCGGTACCATTTACCGCTGTGCCCGGTCGGGTCGATCTCCGCCGCCCGCCACAGTTCCTGCTCCTTGGAGTGGGTGCCGCTATCGTCGCCACGAGACACGAAAACACTGCGTGTCGCGGCGATCTGCGTTAGCGCTTTGGCGATATCACCCTCTCCCCTGATACCAACGGGATCGGCCGCCGGTCCGACCAGCACGAAATCGTTGTACATGACCGGGAAGCGCGCTACGCCGTAGCCGCCCTCGACGAACTCGATCTCGGAAGGCGCATGGTGGACGAGCAGCACGTCAGCGTCGCCGTTACGCCCGATACGCATCGCTTGCCCAGTTCCGACGACGATAACCCGCACGTTGATCCCTGTTTCCGCCGTGAACTCGGGCAGTAGATACGCCAGCAGGCCCGAATTGTCTGTCGACGTCGTCGACGCAACGGCGATGCTGGATTCCGCGTCGGCCGCGTGCATGGCTGGCGTGACCGCGGCGCAGATGAACAACGTGATGCCGGCCGCGAGATATCGGATTGATGCGCGACAACAAGTCATGGGCGTTCTCCGGCGCCGGGATGAGCAAGTCGATTGCAATGGCAAGACCATGGTGCGACGCCGGTCGAGCCGCCTGCTCAGGCGGGCAGGATACCCTCGAGAAACCGGGCGGCGACACGATCTCGTGGACCGTGGAAGAATTCGGTCGCGGGCGCATGTTCCAGCAGACCGCCCCGATGCAGGAACATGATGTCGTCGGCCAGACGCCGCGCCTGGCCGATGTCGTGGGTGGTCATGATGATCTTGGTGCCGGTGCCCTGTACGGCGCGGATCATTGTCTCGACGATGATGGTGGCAGACGGGTCAAGGTTGGATGTCGGTTCGTCCAGCAGCAGCACGTCCGGGCGCAACACCCAGGCGCGGGCAATGCTCAATCGCTGCTGTTCGCCGCCGGAAAGAGTGCGGGCGGAGCGGCTCGCGAGTTCGCTGAGCCCGGCGACTGCCAACGCATCGCGTATCAATTCGGCACGACTCGGGCGCGGGATCTTGCGCAGCCTCAGGGCGTGGTCGATATTGGCCGCGACCGAGCGGCGCAGGAGAATCGGACGTTGCAGCACCATCGCCTGACGGCGTTTGACGACGTCCGGAGAGGCGCCGTTCCATGCGATACGCCCCCCGGTCGGTTGCAGCAGACCATGCAGCAGCCGCAACAGGACGCTCTTGCCGGCGCCGTTAGGCCCCAGGATGACGGTGCGCAGGTCGGTCTCGATCCTGAAACTGACCTGATCCATCAACAGCTGGTTGCCCGCCCGGTAGGTCAAGCCGTCGACGACCAGCGGCAGCAGCGGGTGCTCCGTCGCAGTCCCGTCCGACCTGTCGGTTGCGGCTCGCTCCGCGGTAATTTCAGCCGTAGCGACGATCGGCGGCATCTCCTATCAGCATGACCGCGGCGTTGATACTGGCCGCTATTGTAATCAGGATCAGGCCCAACCCGAGGGCCATCGCCAGATTTCCCTTGTTCGTCTCCAACGCAATCGTCGTGGTCATCACGCGGGTCGAGTGCAGGATATTGCCGCCGACGATGAGGACCGCTCCAACCTCCGCGATCGCGCGGCCGAAGCCTGCAAGGACCCCGGTGGTCAGCCGGAAGCGCCCGTCCCAAAGCAGTGTCCCGATCATCTGCAGCGGTCCGGCGCCCAGAGACCTTAGTTGTTCATCGTACTCCTCGTAAAGGTCGGAGATCGTCTGACGCGTCAGCGCGGCGATGATCGGCAGCACCAGGATCGTCTGCGCGATGATCATTGCTGTCGGCGTGAAAAGAAGACCGGCCGAACCGAGGGGGCCGGCGCGGGACAGGAGCAGGTAGACGACGAGTCCGACGATGACGGGCGGCAAGCCCATCGCGGCATTCAGCAGCACGATGAGCGCGCGTCGACCCGGGAATCGCGACAGGGCCACTGCCGCGCCAAAGGGCAGCGCGATGGCGGTCGCGATGAGCACCGCGCTGAGACTGACCCGCAGCGACAACAACACGATCTCGGCCAGGTCCGCGTCCATTGAAACCACGAGCTCGAAGGCCGTCTTTGCAGCGAGCCAGAAACTGTCCATCGGCTGGCATCCCTCCGTCGCAAAATCGAGGGCAGCCGACCGGGCTGCCGCCTCCGAATAGTCTGGCACAGACTCGGTCGTCTGCGGCGGCAATCCGCCTGACTGTCATGTCCGCGGGTCGCGCCAGGCCCGGGCCCGGTTGCCTGTGGGGCGGCAATAGAGGATTCTAGGACGGTCGAAAACCGGGCAGTCAGCAAACCGAGCTTGCGGATCCAGGTCCCGACGCTAGCGGTCGGCGAGGTGATGATGGTTACAGGAGGTGCAGCGATGGGGACGAAGCAACTGGACGAAGATCGGCTGAACATCGAGATCCGAAAATTTCTCAAGAAGGTCGGCATCAGCTCGCAGCGCGAGATCGAGACTGCTGTCCGACAGGCCGCCGCCGCCCAGACGCTGGCGACCAATGGCAAAGTCGCGGCGAAGGTGACCCTGGAGCTGCCGGAACTCGGTGTGGCGCACGTAATCGAGCAGACACTGGAGCTCGGCTGAATCTGTCTGGCTCGAATGCGGTCGGGAGCTCAATGCATGATGGGGCGAGGGAGACTGCGACGTGTCGGCGGCACTACGCGTCGGAAACCGGGGCAGAGGTGCTTCCCGTGAACCGACGTCTCGAGATACCGTTGGCCGTCCTTATGGAACGCCGGGAAGTCTCGCGCGGCCGATGGTCGGTGCCGAGCTGGCAGGCGATCGCCGTCGTGGCGGGCGAGAATATTGTCGGACGAGAGGCCCGCGCGACCCTGCTGCCGTCCGACGAAGGCCGCCACCAATACCTGTGGAGCGGGATTGTCCTGACGATGTTCCGGGACAAGGCGGAATGCTATCGGCAAAACCTGATCGGAGAGCAGCCGGCGCTGTACGTGATCTGCCAGCAGTCCGACGGCAATGACCTGCAGCCGGTGGCGGTGACCGCCGACCCCTACGAGGCGAGCGGACACGTCGAAGGTGACGATCAGGTGTTCGCGGTCGGCATACCGCCCGAGGTGTATCGTCAGATCGAAGCTTTCGTCATCGAGCACAACGCGCCTGAGCCGAGGCGGAAGCGCAAGCGTCAGAAGTGGGCGGAGTCCAAGGACCGATGAGCAATCGCAAGTCGCGATCCGGAACCGAAGAGCAGCCCGACAGTCGAGAGGACGAGGGCTTCCTCGAACGCTGGTCGCGCCGCAAGGCTGAATCCGGGCGGGCCGATGTCGAGTACCAACCCACCGAGGACCTTGCACCGGCCGCACCAGAGTCGATCGAGGAAGTCGCACCGCTGACCGACGAAGACCTGCCCGATCTGGAGAAGCTCGATCAGGATTCCGATTACAGTCTGTTTCTCGGCGCCGGGATCAGTCCCGATCTGCGTCGCAAGGCGCTGCGCCAGCTGTTTCACAGCAAGAAATTCAACGTCATCGACGGGCTCGACGACTACTGTGAAGATCTGACGACCTTCGAGCCACTCGGCGATATCGTGACCGCCGACATGAAAGCGCGCGCCGAAGCGCTGATTGAGAAAGAACTGGCCGGAGATACGCCAGCGGATGCGCCGGACCAGCCGGCAGAGTCTCAAGAGACAACGCAGCCGCTGCAGCGTGTCGCGGCGGCGGACGACGCGGACCACGGCGGTGATCATGCAAGCGCAGCGGACGGCGAGTTGGTTCGCGGGGAAAGACATGAGCCTGATGACGCCTGACCTGCCCGCCGCGGGCGCCGATGGCAAGGCCCGTGCGATGGCCCTGGAGGCGCGCCGGGTTGACGGGATCACGCCGACGTCCGCCGTCAGCTACCGGTCTCTCGGCCGCCTTTTGATCGTCGGTGAGGAAACCGCTGCGATCGCGGCCGCCAGGCGGCTGGGCGGCGACCTGACCTGCACGTTGTTGCTGCCGTCCGATGAGGACCCGGTATCCGGTTGGTTGGAAGAGCTGAAAGTCCTGCGGGGTGGCGGTCAGCCGTCGGTCAGCGGCTATCTCGGCCAGTTCTCGCTGCAGCGCAGCTGGACCGGAGCTGACGATCCGGTCGAATTC
>Ga0265303_10002878_pt1 | contig 10727 bp, 8 predicted proteins | sample Helome_2_FD_192494 | JGI IMG/M metagenome (GOLD analysis project Ga0265303, IMG submission 192494) | Marine sediment microbial communities from subtidal zone of North Sea - Hel_20160317 (Illumina Assembly) | ecosystem: Environmental > Aquatic > Marine > Subtidal zone > Sediment ...
TCGAAATATCCTCGTCATCATCGCCTTCCTCGTCATCGGGCAGATCCAGTTCGCCCGTATCAAGATTCAGCTCGGCGGTTTCAAGATTTACTTCGGCGGTTTCAAGATTCAGGTCCCCTGTATCGAAGGAAGTTTCATCGAGATCGATCACCCCGGTTTCGTCCATACCAAGATCAATGGCTTCATCATCGTTGTCACCCGCACCACTTTTTAGATCGGGGACAACCTCGGTATCTTCGTAATTCGGCGTGATAATTGCCGTCTCGGTATAGCCTTCCTCGTCTAAAGACTCGGCGTCAAGCTCGACTGCATCATCGTCGACTTCGACTTCAGCAGACGCGGATTCATCAAGATTCAGCTCATCAGACTCGTCGAGAGATTCTTCAAATTCGGTTCCGAAGTCGACTTCGGATATATCTTCTGACACGGCTTCTTCCTCGCCGATATCAAACTCCATGGCCATGTCATCCAGATCGACTTCTTCTGCCGCTGCAGGCTCGGCAGACTCTTGTCCTGCTCCATCATCCATTGAAAATTCGAGTTCCTCACCCACGTCATCAGGGAGTTCCAGGTCAACCTCGGCCTCGGGCTCGGCGCGTAAATTTGTATCGTCTTCATCACCGAAATCAGGTATCTCGTCAAGCTTGGGGATTACCTGCGTGGAGGCAATCTGCCCCGCTTCACCCGCCGAATCTGTATCGCTAAAATCACCACCGGTGTCGTCTTCACCAAGATTAAAGTCTGTAGTCGAAAAATTTGTCGTATCGTCATCAGACGCACCCAGGTCAAAATCCGCTTCCTGGGGTTTGGATATCTCGAGATCGGCAGCGCTCAGATCGCTATCCTTGGCATCTGAAAACAAGGCGTTATCGGGTGCGAGTTCGTAGCCCATAATCTGCACCCGATCCCAGTAACCAGCTGCTGAATCGCCCATGGATTTGAGGTTTTCAGCTTCCTTGACGAAGGCCTCTGAATTTTTAGTCGCAAAATAAGTGTCAAGCAGCTTGGAACGATAATCGGCGCGCTCAGGATTTTCAGTTATACTGCTGCTCAAAAGCTCTTCGGCATTATCATAAAGCCCGTAAGCCAGGTATACGTCGACCTCGTTTAATACGTCATCCTGCTCGGCGGTAGATGCTGCAGGAGCTTCCACCTCTGCTTCAGGCGCTTCAACTGCTTCAATCACCGCGGTCTGTTCGATATCTTCCTGGGGTTCGGCTGCGACCTCGGTAACAGGCTCGGCAACGGGTTCTTCGACCGGTTGCTCCTGAACAATATCTTCTGCAGACGGGGCATGGATATCGGTTTCTTCGGCCTCAGTGCCATCCGCGAGGTGAATCGGGGTTAATTCATCCTCGTCATCTCCGGCAAACAAGTCTTCATCGTCACCGGCGATAATCGCTGATTCTTCGTCAGGTGATCCTTTCCTGCGTTTAAGAAATAACAGGATAAGCAGCAGTAAGAGAACACCTCCAACCGCCGCAAGAATTATCGGATCACCGATAATACTGTCCATAGACGGAATCATGTCGACTACTTCCGGAGGTAACAGGCCGTCAAAAATTGAAGGTGCCCGGGTAGCTGTTTCAGTCACGATTACCGGAGCTGGCGGTGGAACCACCTCATCAGATTCCGCATCTTCTGCGACCATTCCATCGGTCCCGGTCTCCGCGGTTACGGTCTCCTCAGACATGCTATCGTCAGACATGTCATCGTCTGTCATCATGTCGTCGTCAGAGGCCGCTTGCTCGGTTACAGCTTCATCAATAACGGCCTGCTCCTGTGCCTGGGCCTCGGCCTCCTCGGCGAGCAATTCTTCAAGCAATGCTTCCTCGTCGGCCTCGATCGCCTCGGTTACTGCTTCTGTAGCTGCCTGTTCCTCGACTGGCTCAACCATTTCTTCAGCTTGCTCTGATTGCTGCGCCTGGTCGGCCTGTAACTCGGCGAGACTGTCGTCTTCGATCTCGACCATTCTCTGCAGCTCTTCAAGCTTGGCGAGCCTGGCCTGAAGTTCAGATATACGAGATTCGAGTTCCTGGTTTTCGATGCGAGATGCTTCAAGTTCTTCTTCGGCCAGGGCCAGCTTTGTGCGTAAGCTATCAACATCACCAGTATCCCCCGTACCCGTCGATTCACTCTCACCCTCTGTCGGTAACAACAGGCTGAGTTCACCATCGGCGGCCTCGGCTTCACTTTCCTGGGCCACCGCTTCGGAGCTGCCGTCTTCGATTGCAACCGCAGGTGACACTCCGGTTACGCGGGCAACGTACTCGTCCCAGAGTCCATTTTGCACCAGTACTTCGGCATACGACTCCTGCTCTCCAAGCGCATCGAGTTCTTCGGCGCCGGGAACGCGCAGCACTGTACCGGCCTTCATGTTATTTATGTTGCCGTCGTTAAAGGCGCCCGGATTAGCGCGCTGAAACGCCAGCATTACCTGCGACATACTATGATCATCATCCTTGTAGCGAGACGCGATGCTCCATAATGTATCTCCCTTAACGACCGAAACGTCACCCTGGGTGACGCTTCTGATTTCATCTGATACATATTCTTCTGTAAGGGGTTCGGGTGTAAGGGGTTCGGGCTCTGGGACGGTCGCAGAGGAGGTGTCTTCTGACAACGCAATCGGCTCAGTTATGCTTTCACCTATTTCGGCAGGCTCAGTGGTATCGACCGAGCTAGTTACACCCGATTGTTCTACGATTTCACTAACACTGGCCTCTTCAACACTGGTCTCTTCGCTTACCGGTTGTTCAACTGGCTCTGCGACCGGTTCAGCCGGCGCGGGTTGATTCGCGTAAAATGGAGGATCGAGAAGTACCGTAAATTCGCGCAGTACCCGACCCTTGGACCAGTCGGCTTCAATCAGAAAATTCAGGAAAGGTTCTTTGACCGCCGACTTGGTTGAGACAATGATGACGGCCTCATCTCCTTCCTCATTTTTCTTGACCGAGAATCTGAGGTTGGAAAGATGGCGAGGGCGCGCTAACCCGGCACGTGTAAAAGCTTCACTCGATGCCAGGCTGACAAGAAGATCATCGATCTCGCCGGGACGTGCGGAAATAACTTCGATTTCAGCATTAAGCGGTTGATTCAGGAAGGAATTGACTTCGATCTCGCCCAGGCCTAAGGCAAGACTGCTCGTTGGCAAAAGAGTTGCCAACCAAAATGCTACAATTAGTCCCAGATTACGCACGTTTAGTCTCCCAGTTCCCCAACCTGAATTCTTATATAAAAGTGCCTAAATCCATGCACCTATGATTGCAGCTAGAGAATTTACTTTAAAGAAAACACTTTCACAAGCAGATGTAACTATAGATTACAAAAAAGATTTTAGCAAAAAGTCTGTAACATTCACGTAATTATTAGCCAAACCATATCTCATGGGGTCAGAAATCACCCAGAATTGGACGCTTGAGGGTTGCTGAAGCGGCTGTTCCAGGCCGCTTATAACACAGCTAAATGATTGATTACAATCAGTAATTGGGCTAACAGGACCTTTTTTAACAATCACCTTTTCAAGGCCTTTCAGGCGACCCTGGCAGTCGTCAATACTGACACTGGATTCGAAGCGGAGCTGCAGCGCTGCGACTAGACCATGGAATACGGGCACATTAACGGATTGCAGTCCCAAATTATATGAATTATTTCCCATAATTTGCCTCAGGTCCGACTCGATCAGGGGGTCAACAATATCGGGCAACAGGTTAAAGGCAATTTGCTGCTTAAAAACACTGGATTCGGCCGCCCTTGAGTTCAAAAGGTTAATGGTTTGAGAAGCCAGTTCGTCCACCCCCGCCTTACCATGAAATTCAGCGCTTCGTAGCAGCGTCACATTCAATTGCTCGAGCGGACACAATCGATTCAGCTCGTTCAGTGCCGGCAGCAGACAGGAAAGCTCGGGCCCCGTCAGGCGTAAACTCGTCTGGGTGTAGGAAAGCTCGGGGGTGGCAGTTTTATCAGCAATAAAAACTGGCGGCATGTCCGACTGGATGGCGTGGCTAACCAGCAGGCACCCGTGATGCAGCGCTGCTGATTCCAGTTCGACATCAGCTTCAGGCATCAACAACAAGGCGCAGCTCGACAGATCGAAGCTGCGTTGATCCTGCAGGCTTAGATTACCGCCGGCAAATGGCAGGCGCTTGCCCAGGTTCGACTCATGGTCCAATAAAATCAACGAATCCTTTGTAACACCGGCTTCGGGTAATTTTTCGAGGATGGCCTCGGCCGCGACTCCGCTGGCATGTGATAACGCGATACGATGATCCATGCTAACGTTCGTGTAAAATTTTCAACATACGCCGTAATGGTTCAGCGGCACCCCACAGTAATTGATCGCCGACGGTGAAGGCAGCCAGGTATTCGTCACCCATGCTCAACTTACGCAATCTTCCTACCGGCACATCCAGTTTGCCGGTTACTGCGGCCGGTGATAGTTCTTGCATAGAAACCTGCCGGTCATTCGGTAGAACTTTAACCCAGTCGTTCGACGCCGCAAGTGTCTGTTGAATTTCATCCAGCGGCAGGTTCTGCTTGAGCTTGACAGTTAGCGCCTGGGAATGGCATCGCATCGCCCCAACGCGGACGCACAATCCATCGATAGGAATCATGTCCATTCCGCGACCCAGGATTTTGTTGGCTTCGGCGCCGGCCTTCCATTCCTCACGACTTTGACCATTGTCTAGTTGCGCGTCGATCCACGGGATAAGACTACCGGCCAGGGGCACCTCGAATTCCTCGCATGGAAAACTGCTCGAACGCAATTGCCCGGTTACGCGGCTATCGATTTCCAGGATCGCCGACGCGGGATCGTCAAGCAAATCGACCACGCTCTGATGAAGGCTACCCATACCGGCTAAAAGCTCGCGCATGTGGCGGGCGCCTCCACCCGAGGCGGCCTGGTAAGTCATGACACTGATCCAGTCAACCAGGTCATGTTCGAACAAGCCACCCATGGCCATCATCATCAGGCTTACCGTGCAATTACCACCGATAAAATCCCGGCAATCCGCGTCGAGTGCAGCATCGATGACACCGCGATTAACCGGATCAAGAATGATTATGCTGTGCTCCTGCATACGCAATGCCGAGGCGGCGTCAATCCAGTAACCATCCCAGCCACTGCGACGAAGATCTGCATGCACCTGCTTGGTATAATCGCCACCCTGGCAGGTGACGATGGCGTCCATCAATTTCAGCTGCTCGATATCAGTCGCATCCTGTAACGGCGGAATATCCCTGCCGATATCGGGCCCGGCCTGTCCGGTCTGCGACGTTGTAAAAAACAACGGTTCGTCAATCCACTCAAAATCCTGCTCGGCGAGCATGCGCTGCATCAACACCGAACCAACCATGCCACGCCAGCCGACAAATCCCACTCTTTTCATAACCTTCTCCATTAAACCACTATCGAGCGAGCGCACGCAGCGCCGTCACCACCGCATCTCCCATCTCCGATGTGCTCGCACTTTGTGCAGCCCCGGCAATATCGGCAGTACGCAAGCCCTGGTCGAGGACATTACCCACGGCGATTTCGATCTGCTCCGCCAGGTTCGGCTGCTGCAGGCTGTAACGCAGCATCATCGCCACTGAAAGAATAGTCGCCAGTGGGTTCGCCAATCCCTTGCCGGCGATATCCGGCGCAGAGCCATGCACCGGTTCATAAAGGCCCTTGCCATTTTCATCGAGCGAAGCCGACGGCAGCATACCTATAGACCCCGTCAACATCGCAGCCGTATCCGACAGGATATCGCCAAACAGGTTAGTGGTAACGATAACGTCAAATTGCTTGGGAGCCCGCACCAGTTGCATCGAAGCATTATCAACATACATGTGGCTTATTTCGACGTCGGGGTATTCGCCGGCTACCCGGTTCAAAACCTCGCGCCAGAGCTCGGAGACTTCGAGCACATTGGCCTTGTCGACTGAACACAGTTTGCGATCACGCAGCATCGCGATATCAAAGGCCGAACGCGCAATACGCTCGATTTCGTGTTCAGCGTACACCAGCGTGTTGAATCCCTGGCGTTCACCATTTTCGAGTTCACGTATGCCGCGAGGCTGTCCAAAATAAATACCACCGGTAAGCTCGCGCACAATCATGATATCGAGACCAGCAACCAGGTCAGGCTTCAGGCTGGAAGCATCCGCGAGCTGGGGATAGAGAATCGCCGGGCGCAGGTTGGAAAACAGTGACAGCGACGAACGCAGGTTAAGTAAACCTTTTTCCGGACGTAACTCGCGCTCGAGCTCATCATATTGAGGGCCGCCTATGGCGCCGAACAGGACTGCATCCGCCCGCTCACAAAGCGCAAGGGTTTCGTCGGGTAATGGCTTGCCCGACTGGTCATAGCCGGCGCCACCGATTGCAGCAGCTTCCAACTCGGTGTCGAACCCAAACTCCTGTTGCAGACAGTGAATTATCTTGACCGCCTCGGCAACGATTTCAGGACCGATGCCGTCGCCTGCCAGTAGCGCAATATTCTTAGTCATTTATTGGACCCCTATTTCAACCAGGGCAGCTTTTGGTAATACTGTTGCTCGAACGCCTTAATTGTTTCAGCGTACTGCATTGTCAGCCCAATATCGTCGAGTCCGTTCAACAGGCAATACTTGCGAAACTCTTCGATTTCAAAGGCCATTTCAGTTCCGCTTGCATTGCGCACCACCTGGTTTTCGAGGTCTATGCTTAACTGACAATCCTCGATGCCTTCAAGTTCGCTAAACAATTGGTCAACCAGTTCGCTGCCCAGTGCAATCGGTAGCAATCCATTCTTGAAAGAATTGTTATAGAAAATATCGGCAAAGCTCGGCGCAATGACGGCTTTAATTCCAAAATCCAAAAGTGCCCAGACCGCGTGTTCGCGCGAAGAACCGCAGGCAAAATTTTCACGCGCCAATAAAATTTGCGCATCTTTAAATGGATCTTTATTAAGCACGAAATCAGGGTTGATACGACGCCTGGAGTGATCCTGCCCGGGCTCTCCAGGATCAAGGTAGCGCCAGGCATCAAACAGGTTCACGCCGAATCCCGAGCGCTTGATCGATTTCAGATATTGCTTCGGGATTATTGCGTCGGTATCGATGTTAGGGCGATCGATCCCGGCGACAATTCCAGTAAACTTTTCAAACTTTTCCATAACGTCTCCTAGAGTTCTCGCACATCGGTAAAATGACCTTTCACCGCTGCTGCGGCCGCCATCGCCGGTGACACCAGGTGAGTACGTCCACCCTGCCCCTGGCGCCCCTCGAAATTACGATTCGAGGTTGAAGCACAACGTTCGCCCGACCCCAGCTGGTCGGCATTCATACCGAGGCACATTGAACATCCGGGTTCGCGCCATTCGAATCCAGCCTCGATAAATATCCGGTCGAGTCCCTCATCTTCAGCCTGTTGCTTGATCAAGCCTGAACCGGGTACGACCAGCGCCAACTTTACACTGTCAGCCACCTTGCGCCCTTTGACGACACTGGCCGCGGCACGCAAATCCTCGATTCGCGAATTGGTGCACGAACCGATAAAGATCTTGTCAACAAAAACCTGGTCCAACGGCGTATTGGCTTTCAGCCCCATGTAATCGAGGGCGTTCTGCATTCCCCCGGCCTTGATCGGATCCGGTTCCTGGGCCGGGTCGGGGATGTTCTGGTGAACCGCGCAAACCATTTCCGGAGAAGTCCCCCAGGTGACCTGTGGCGCAATATCCTGCGCGTCGATTACGACTTCACGATCGAAACCAGCATCCGGGTCGGAATGTAAATCAGCCCAGCAGGTGATTGCCTGCTCCCAGTTTTCATCCTGAGGCGCAAATGGACGTCCCCTGACATAATCCAGCGTAGTCTGATCACAGGCGATCAGCCCGGCGCGGGCGCCCGCTTCTATTGTCATATTGCATACCGTCATACGGCCTTCCATGGAAAGATTCGTGATCGCCTCACCGGCAAACTCGATGGTACAGCCGGTGCCGCCGGCGGTACCGATTTCACCGATTATATGCAGCACGATATCCTTCGCGGTAATGCCTTCAGCCACCTTTCCGTCGACCGTTACGCGCATATTTTTCGATTTTTTCTGGATCAGGCACTGCGTTGCCATGACATGTTCGACCTCGGAAGTGCCGATGCCAAACGCGAGTGCGGCGAAAGCACCGTGGGTTGACGTGTGCGAGTCGCCACAGACAACGGTCATACCCGGCAAGGTTGCCCCCTGCTCCGGACCAATAACATGCACGATGCCCTGGCGTACATCTCCCATCTTGAATTCGGTAAGCCCGTACTTGTCACAGTTTTGATTGAGTGTATCAACCTGCAACCGGGCTACCGGGTCGGTAATACCCAGTTCAAGCCCGGTGGTGGGCACATTGTGATCAGGCACCGCCAGAATAGAACGCTTGCGCCACAACGAACGCTGTGCGATCTCAAGACCTTCGAAGGCCTGCGGTGAAGTTACCTCGTGCACCAGGTGCCGATCAATATAAAGTAGCGCGGTACCGTCATCGTCACGACGTACCTCGTGCAGTTCCCAAATCTTGTCGTAAAGGGTTTTCCCAGCCATTTTTCGTTTACCCCATTTTTATCTACCCGAAAAAACTTGTTCGATTTTACGCCCCCGCCTACAATAACACTAATTCATAATTTTCATTATTTTGATTCTATTTAGGAATACATGTGCAAATAAATCAAATAAACGCCTTCCTCGCGGTTGCCGAACTCGAATCCTTTTCACTCGCAGCTGATAAACTGCATATCACCCAGCCCGCGGTCAGCAAACGCATACGGCAACTGGAAATCAACATGAATGCTGAATTGTTCGATCGGGTCGGCAAACGCAGCATCCTGACGCCCAACGGAAAGGCTTTTAAACCTCATGCCGAACGTATTCTGCAGGAACTGAAAACCTATCGATCAGGGCTGAGCCAGCAACAGGGCACGCCGTCGGGTAGCCTCAGCTTCGCTACCAGTCATCATATCGGTCTGCATCGCCTGCCGCAGGCCCTGCGGGACTTTAAAATCCGTTATCCACTGGTTGACCTGGACCTGCATTTCATGGATTCGGAAGACGCCTGTATCGCAATCGCTAATCACGAGCTTGAACTCGCAATAGTGACTCTACCGGAAATCGCCGACGATAAACTCGATTGCGAGCCGATTTGGGTAGATCGACTGGTTGTCGCCATGGCAGCCGACCACAGCCTCGCGAATCAACAGGATATCGATCCAACGGATTTACTGGATCATGCCGCGATTATGCCTTCGAATGGAACCTTTACCCGCAAAATTATCAACAACCTTTTCGCCGGCAACCAGGACCAGCTAAAAATCGTACTTGAAACCAATTACCTGGAGACGATCAAGGTCATGGTATCGGCCAACCTGGGCTGGAGTATCCTGCCGCAGAACATGATCGATGACAGCCTCGTCTGTCATGGCTTGAAAGGACTCAACGTACACCGTCCGCTGGGCATCGTGACCCGCAGAAATCGTACCCTGTCGTTAAGCTCCAGCGCAATGATCGAGCTGCTGCGCAGCTACCGCCACGAGGAGCCCCGGTGAAGCTCCAATACAGGTTTTTGCGACCCTGCAAATAGGCAAAATTGTTGCTATAGTCAGGGCAAACACAGTCAAGGAGACCTTCATGCGTCTTACAATGAAATCACTGATATTGCTTACTTCCCTGGGATTTGCCGGCAACAGCATGGCCGGAGAAGTGAGCCGCGCACTGTTCACCATTGGCGTCGACAACCACGAACCGGTTCTGATGGTCGATAGCATCGACAGCACTTCCTATACATCGATCTCGTTTTTCACCGAATTAAACGACCTGTCCGGCCACAACGTAATTCACCAGTGGACTCACAACGAACAGGTCATGTTTGAGAAAACCTTCGAGGTAAAGGGCTCGCGCTGGCGCGTCTGGACCAGTAAGACCCTGATCCCCTCGTGGACAGGTACCTGGACCGTCAACGTACTTGATGATGATCGTACGCTACTGGCCAGCAATTCTTTCGAATATCAATAAACTGAATCAGCAACTTTTTCACCCCGCCATGGTGCGGGGTTTTTAAGTCAGTCAACCCGTGCTGACCGTATCGAAGCCACTAGACACGGCACTAGTGCTCATTTAGAGTTCATTTCTTTCGCTGCTTTCTCTGCACCATGATCTGGTTAAAGCGATCATTCCTGGCGCTGATTGCGTTGGCAATAGTACAAATCATTTACTACTACCCGCAGATGCCGGAGGTAGTCGCGTCGCATTTCGACGGACTGGGTGCGCCCAATGCCTGGTCAAGTAAAAAAGGGTTTTTTGGATTATACGCAGCGATATTGTTGATGCTGGTCGGCATTTTCATTTTCATTCCGAGCTGGTCAGAGAAGCGCGCCAGTTTCGGGATGAAAATACCGCACCGCGAGCACTGGCTTGCGCCTGAACGTATTGAAGAAACCAAGCTATTTTTCCGGCGCCAAATGATACTGATGGGTGTCGTGCATTTATCCCTGGCGATATATGCCATTCAACTCGCTATCCTGGCGAACTTTAATCAGCAACCGCGCCTGCACCCCAGCATTGGTTGGGCCCTGGCTTTGTATTTCGTATTTCTGATCGCCTGGCTCATACATTTCTATTTGCATTTCAGGAAACCATGAGAAGCAAAAAAATTATCCACATGGTTTCCTGTCATGCCGAGGGTGAAGTCGGCAACGTAATCGTTGGCGGAGTCAGCCATCCC
>Ga0265303_10002879_pt1 | contig 10727 bp, 9 predicted proteins | sample Helome_2_FD_192494 | JGI IMG/M metagenome (GOLD analysis project Ga0265303, IMG submission 192494) | Marine sediment microbial communities from subtidal zone of North Sea - Hel_20160317 (Illumina Assembly) | ecosystem: Environmental > Aquatic > Marine > Subtidal zone > Sediment ...
GAAAATCTTCCTGGTCTCGGTGGCGATATTCGATGACGTTGGCGCGATAGTGATCATCGCCCTGTTTTATTCCAGTGACCTTTCGGTTGCAGCGTTGCTAACGGCGGCTGCCTGTATACCGGCACTGTTCATGCTCAATCGGCGAGGTGTGCTCGAGCGGGCACCGTACATTTTCATCGGTATCGTCATGTGGATTGCGGTGCTCAAATCGGGCGTCCATGCCACGCTGGCGGGCGTCTTATTGGCGTTGTTCATTCCGCTGCGTGACGAAAAAGTAGAGCGCTCTCCGTTGCACGAAATCGAACACGACCTGCATACCGCCGTTGCTTACGGCATCTTGCCGGTATTTGCATTTGCCAATGCTGGTATATCGCTCAGCGGTGTTTCTGTCGATTCGTTTTTTCACCCCGTGCCACTTGGCATCATGACCGGTCTTTTTGTCGGCAAGCAGGTGGGCGTCTTTTTGTTCTGCTGGTTGGGCGTTCTCCTCGGGGCCGCCCGCCTGCCTGAGGGCTTACGTTGGGGACATATCTACGGCGTGGCGCTGATCTGCGGAGTCGGATTCACGATGAGTCTTTTTATCGGGTCGCTTGCCTTCGAAGAAACGGGCGTGAACTTACTGTTCGACGAACGACTGGGGATAATCGCGGGTTCTGTCCTGTCCGGGGCGTGCGGCTACATCGTCCTGCGAATGACGTTGCCGAAGAATCCACAAGCCGAGTCCTAGGGCAGGCTGTCCAGCATTTTCAATGCGGATTGCCGGATCGATGCGTTGTCGCCGATCTCCGCTGCTTTCGCTAGTGCGCTGCGCGCTTCTTCTACGTTGCCCAGCTGGCTATTGACGTAGCCCAGTGTCAGCCATATCCGCTGGTTGTCGGGGCTTGCCGCGACGCCGTCATTGAGTCGGCGCAGTGCTTCATCGGATCGCCCAATGTAATGCAGCGTCAGGCCCAGATTATTCAGTACTTCCACGTTTTTCGGATCGAAAGCGAGCAGTTTTTCGTAGGAATTGGCTGCCTGTTCGTATTGCCTGTTGCCGAAGAATTGATTGGCGCGACGGGATATTTCGACTGGGTCCTCAATATTCGATTCGCCGATGACTTGCGGAGCGAGCCGTGAAATATCCGATTCGGAAATGCCCTGCCACGGGCTGGCCGACGGGCTAAGCGTCGCCGGGTGTGCAGTTACCCTGACCGGCTCCTGCTTATAGTAGTCGCGTGTAATGGCAAAAACGGCGAACCCGAAGAGAATTTGAAATACGGCCATCGATAGCCAGAATTTGATATCCCGTACCATGATTGTCGCCGTTTCCTTTCTATCTTTCGCTAGTCGAGATGGAATGATGCCGGTAACAGGTCTTCAATGGAGTATTCCTGCCATTCCGTGCTGTCATCGATGACAATAATGATTGTATTGTCGTCCGCGAATTCGCGAATTCGCTGCCGGCAACCGCCACAGGGCGTACAGGAGCCGATCTCGTCGTAGCCGCCGGCAACGGCTATGCGGCGAATACGTTTGCCGCCTTCCTGAACCATCGCCGCGATCGCGGCCGCCTCAGCACAATTACCGAGGTTGTACGCGGCATTTTCGACATTGCAGCCAACGTGCAGGCGACCCTGTTCGTCGAGGATTGCGGCACCGACGCTGAAGCCGGAATAGTGACAGTACGCCTGCTGGCGTGCCTCCCTGGCAGCGTTTACGAGGTCTTCATCCGTTATGACCATCTCAATCTCTCTTTCGCATCGGGTTATTGGGGTGCGTAGTCCAGTTGGCTTTGACGTTCGAGATTGCCTGCCCGGTTCTCGGGTCGACACCCTCTGTTAATTGCTGCATCGATATGCAGCCATCGACCGGACAGACGCTAACACACAAATTGCAGCCGACACATTCGGCGTCGATGACTTCGAAATGGCGTGCACCATTGACCGTGTGTGTAATGGCCTGGTGTGACGTGTCTTCACAGACGACGTGGCAGCGACCGCACTGGATACACAAGTCTTGATCGATGACAGCTTTCTCGACGTAGTTCAGGTTCAGGTACTGCCAATCGGTAACGCTCGGCACCGCTTTGCCGATGAGTTGGTCGAGCGTCAACTGCTTGTCGTCCAGAAAGTCGGACAGGCCATCAAGCAGGTCATCGATAATCTTGAAGCCATAAACCATCGCTGCCGTGCATACCTGCACATTGCTCGCACCCAGCGCCAGGAAATCGACAGCGTCGCGCCAGTCTGTAATCCCGCCAATGCCGGAGATCGGGATCGATCGCGTCTCTTTATTGCGGGCGATTTCGGCCACCATGTTCAATGCGATAGGTTTGACGGCCTCGCCACAATAACCGCCATGAGTGCCCATGCCGTCGGTGGTCGGATACATGGTCAGGGAATCGTAATCGACACGCATAATGGAATTAATGGTGTTGATCAGGGACACCGCGTCAGCGCCACCATCTTGCGCCGCTTTGGCGGGCGGCAGAATGTTTGTTACGTTCGGCGTGAGCTTTACGATGACGGGTACAGACGCAGCCTTCTTCGCCCACTCAGTAGCCATCTGGATGTACTCGGGAACTTGCCCGACGGCAGCACCCATGCCGCGCTCTGACATACCGTGTGGACAGCCGAAATTGAGTTCGAACGCGTCAATGCCGGTCTCTTCAATCATCGGCAGGTATCTCGCCCAGGTCTGTTCATTCATCGGCAGCATGACGGACGCGACCAGCGCACGATCCGGCCAGTCTTTCTTGACCTGCCGCATCTCGTCGAGGTTAGTCTTGAGCGGCCGATCGGTAATCAGCTCAATGTTGTTGAAACCAATGACGCGGCGCTCGTTGCTGTGAAGCGCACCGTAGCGCGGGCCACTGACATTCACGATGTGCGGATCTTCGCCCAGCGTCTTCCAGACAGCGCCACCCCATCCCGCTTCAAACGCCCTGTTAACGTTGTAGGCCTTGTCGGTTGGTGGCGCTGATGCGAGCCAGAATGGATTGGGCGAGGAGATGCCAAGAAACGTTGTCTTGAGTTCGGCCATGTTTATCGCTTCCTCAAGTGGCGGTCGATATCGATAGCCGCCACCTTGCCTTGTTGAACGGCGGTTACGGTGAGGTCGTCCCCGCCGGCGACGCAGTCGCCGCCCGCCCATACATTGGAAAGCGAGGTCCTGCCAGCCTCGTTGATCACAATGCGGTCGTGCCGTATCTCGAGCCCGGCCGTATCGGCACCGAGCAGGCTGGTGTCGAGTACCTGGCCGATTGCCTTGAATACCGTGTCAGCCGTTAGCTCGAACGGATCACCCGCCGACGAGAGCCGGCCGTTGCTATCGAGCTCGGTTCGCTCAAACCGGATGGCCTGGACGTGTTGCTTGCCGACGAGCTCGAGTGGCCTGGCCCAGTGGTGAATCGTCACGCCGTTGGTTTGGGCCAGGTCCTGCTCGTATTGGCTGGCGCCCATTTGCTCGGGGCCGCGCCGGTACACGAGGTCGACACGTTGCGCGCCCAGGCGCTTGCTTTGTACCGCAATGTCGATGGCCGTCATTCCGCCTCCGACAACCACGACCCGGCGGCCCACGGGTAACTTGCTGAGATCGTCGGCTTGTCGCAATTCCGCGATGTATTCAATGGCGCTTTCGACACCGGGAAGAGACTCATTGTCGAGTCCGAGTGAGTTGGTTGAGCCGAGGCCTACACCGACGAATACCGCATCGTAGGTGTCGCGCAGCTTATGCAGCTGGAGATCGTCGCCGAGGGAGTGGCCGTTCTTCAGCTGGATACCGCCGATCGACAATATGTACTCGGCTTCGCGTTGCGCAAAATCATCGATCGTCTTGTACGCGGCGATCCCGTACTCGTTGAGACCGCCGGGCTTCCTGTCACGATTGAAGACGACGACGTCGTGTCCGAGCGTCGCGAGCCGATGCGCGCAGGACAGGCCCGCCGGACCAGCGCCAATCACGGCGATCTTCTTGCCTGTGGCCGGCGCTCGTGTAAACAGAGGCGGCTGCGCGTCGAATATCGGGTCCGTTGCATACCGTTGCAGCAGCCCGATCGCCACCGGTTGTTCCTCGTGCGTGTTCCTGACGCACGCTTCCTCGCAAAGGACCTCGGTCGGACAGACACGGGCGCACATACCGCCCATGATGTTTTCCTGGAGGATGGTGCGAGCGGAGCCGCGCAGATTGTCGCTGCGTATCTTCTGGATAAAGCCCGGAATATCGATGCCGGTCGGGCAGGCCGTTGTGCATGGCGCGTCGAAACAAAAGTAACAGCGGTCCGCGGCAATCAGTGCTTCCGATCGGGACAGTGGCGAATGCAGGTCGCCGAAGTTACTGGCGAGCTCATCTCTGTCGAGACGGTTGCTGCGAATGTCCGGCTGTCGTTCGTTGCTCATCGAGGTGTCATGCCTCGCGGCGCACTGCGACAGGCTCAGCTTGCTTTGCCTGAATCTTGAGTGCGTCGTAGAACGGTGCGAAGGGCGGGCGGTCGACATAGCGACCTGCGCCGCGCTCAACGTCGAGCTGACCGTCAGCATAGACCACGCGGCCCCGGCTGATCGTGTGCGAGGCACCGCCGGTCACCGTCATGCCCTCAAAGATGTTGTAGTCGATCTTCTGGTGATGCGTTTTCGCCGAGATCGTCTTTGTCGCCTGCGGATCCCATACGACGATATCGGCGTCGGCGCCAACGGATACGCTGCCTTTTCTCGGGTAGATGTTGAAGATCTGCGCGGCGTTCGTTGACGTGACCTTGACGAATTCGTTCATCGTCAGTCGACCGGTGCCGACACCGTGATGCCACAACACTTCCATACGATTCTCGATGCCGGCTGTACCGTTCGGTATAAGCCGGAAGTCGTCTTTACCGGCCGCTTTCTGGTCCGCGCAGAAACAGCAATGGTCTGTCGCCGTCGTCTGCAGGTTTCCTGCCTGCAGGCCGCGCCAGAGTGCTTCCTGGTTTTCTTTGGACCGGAACGGCGGGCTCATGACGTGCGCTGCCGCCACCTCGAAGTCGGGATCGCGGTAAACGGAATCATCAATCAGCAGATGTCCGGCCAGCACCTCTCCAAAAACGCGTTGACCTTCATTGCGCGCCCGCGTAATCGCCTCGAGCGACTGCCGGCAGGAGTTGTGGACCACGTAGAGGGGTACCCGCAGTACTTCGGCGATCCGGATCGCCCGATTCGCGGCTTCGCCTTCGACTTCCGGTGGACGTGACAGCGGATGGCCTTCAGGCCCGGTAATGCCTTTTTCGAACAGTTCTTTTTGCAGGCGAAATACGAGTTCGCCATTCTCGGCGTGGACGGTTGGAATTGCACCAAGTTCGAGTGCGCGTGAGAAACTGTTCACGAGGATTTCGTCGTCGGCCATGATGGCGCCTTTGTACGCCATAAAATGCTTGAAGCTGTTGACACCGTGATCACGGACAAGCGTGCCCATGTCTTCGTGAACAGTGTCGTCCCACCAGGTAATCGCAACATGGAAGGAATAGTCGGAGACGGACTTTTCGGCCCAGTCGCGCCACTGCTGGTAGGTTTCCATGACATTCTGTTGCGGGTTTGGAATCGCGAAATCGATGATCATCGTCGTTCCACCGGCGAGACCGGCTGCCGTGCCGGTGTAGAAGTCTTCACTCGTGACCGTTCCCATGAAGGGAAGCTGCATATGTGTATGGGGATCGATACCGCCCGGCATCACGTATTGGCCTCCGGCGTCCACGACCGTTACACCGGTGGGTGCATCGAGATTCTTGCCGACCGCGGTGATTGCACCGTCCTGGCAAAGTACGTCCGCCCGATACGACTGTTCCGCGTTAACGACTGTGCCGCCCTTGATGAGTATTGTCATGATGAACTCCCGATTTCGCCGCGCGCGGCGAAGTAGTAAATAAAACCGCCGAGAATTGATCCCGTGAACCAGCCGTAGTCGTAAAACCAGCTGAGCCAGCCCGTGGTAATTGCGACGATTGTCAAAGCAACAGGTATCAGGAACGCCATGAAGCCCGCTTTGTTCCAGGCCGGGTAACCCGCGTTGTCCTGGTACAGGGCCAGCAGGTCGTAGGACTGTTCCTTGATCAGGAAGTAGTCGACGATCATGATGCCGGCGATCGGCCCGAGCAGGCTGGAATAGCCCAGTAGCCAATTCGAGTAGAGGCTTTCCACGCTGACATCGGTCTCCAACCAGCCCATCTTCTTCAACAACTCCCAGCTCATGAGTGCGATGCCAATGAAGCCGGTAATCAACACGCCCCGGTCTTCGTTGATGATTTTAGGGGCGACGTTCTGAAATACATTGGTCGGCGACACAATGTTGGCCGCTGTGTTGGTCGAGATTGTCGCGAGGATGATCATCAGCATCGCGATGACGACCAGGACATCGTTGTCGATCCGGCCGATCAGGTTGATTGGGTCGGAAATCGTCTCGCCTGTGAGTTCAACGGATGCCGCGGTAAGGATCACGCCGAGGCCCGCGAACAACAGCATCGTCAGCGGCAGGCCGATTATCTGACCCAGTACCTGGCTGCGCTGGGTTCTTGCGTAGCGGCTGAAATCAGGGATGTTCAGCGACAATGTCGCCCAGAAGCCCACCATCGCGGTCAGGCCCGCCATGAAATAGCCGAAGACGGGCGCCCCCTCGGGCCGGGTTGCCGGCGTGGCCAGCACTTCGCTCAGGGAGATTTTCGGCATGGCCCAGATCACCAGGCCGATAGCGACGATGAGAAGCAGCGGTGCCGCCAACGCCTCGAGGTGTTTGATGGATTCCGAGCCACGAATCACGACCGCCAGGTTCAGCACCCAGAAGATGAAAAACCCGAGCACCTCCCCGACACCGCCCAATGTGGCCCAGGTATCGAACATGGCCGACATCATCAGGTGTATCGCTATGCCACCGAAGAGCGTCTGGATGCCGAACCAGCCGCAGGCAACAATCGCGCGAATCAGTGACGGTACGTTGGAGCCAATGATGCCGAAGGATGCGCGCAGCACCACAGGGCAGGGGATGCCGTATCGCGTCCCGGGAAACGCATTGAGCGTCAGCGGCACCAACACCACGATGTTTGCGATGAAGATCGTCCACAGGGCTTCCGAGACCGATAGTCCGAAGTACGCCGTCAGAACGCCGCCCAGGGTATACGTCGGTACGCAGATGGCCATGCCGACCCACAGTGAAGCGACATTCCAGCGAGACCAGGTTCGTTGCGCGGCGCGCGTAGGCGCGATGTCGTCGTTGTATCTCGGGCTCGAGGCAATGTCGTCGCCGACATCGAGCTCAATGTGCTCGCCAACGGTGCGCAGCTTGCTGACCGATAAAGCGTCGGACATGAATTCCTCTCGCTAGCTTTCTGTCAGGGGGCCGTAAGTTTCCGGTCTGCGGTCGCGGAAAAATTGCCAGGTGTTGCGAACTTCGCGAACCATGTCGAGATCGATCTCGTGGACCAGCAACTCGTCGTCGCCGTAGCTCGCCTGGGCTTCGATCGTGCCACGAGGATTGACGATGTAACTGGAACCGTAAAATTCACCCATCCTCTCGGCCCAGGGCTCTTCGGTACCGATCCGGTTGATCGCACCGATAAAAACGCCGTTTGCCGCCGCGGATGCCGGTTGTTCCAGTTCCCACAGGTACTTGCTGAGTCCCGCCACGGTTGCCGACGGGTTGACGATGTACTCGGCACCATTCAAGGCGAGCGCCCGCCACCCTTCCGGGAAATGCCGGTCATAGCAGATGTACACACCGAGCTTCAGGTAGGCCGTATCGAAAACCGGGTAGCCGCTGTCGCCCGGTTTGAAAAAGAACTTCTCGTAGAACCCGGGATCGACCTGCGGAATATGCGTCTTCCGGTACTTGCCGAGGTAGCTGCCGTCCGCATCGATGACGGCCGCCGTGTTGTAGTACACGCCGGTCATGTGTTCTTCGTAAATGGGCACGACGATGACCATGTTGTGTTTTTTCGCATAGTCCTGCATGAGTTTCGTCGTGTGGCCATCGGGAATTTTTTCCGCCGCGGCATACCACTTCCTGTCCTGGCTGGGGCAGAAATACGGTTGCGTGAAGACCTCCTGGAAACAGAGAACCTGCACGCCCTGTTGGCCGGCATCTTCTATGTAAGGAATATGAGCTTCGATCATCCGATCGCGGATTTCCAAAGGACTCATTGAGCCATCGCCCTTGAGCGCCATCTGAATCAAACCACACTTGACTTTAGCCATGTCAACCCCCTCCACAAGACCGCCACTGACGTGATCAATGATGGCGAGTTCTTTTTCTTTTCAAGGTGTTAGCAGTATTTCCAACGGTCTCCAGCATACGCCTTTTAGCGAACGGAAGTCCATGATCCGTGCATCGGATTCGGCAGGACATACCAACCGTTGCCCCAGAACTCGGCGTACGTGTCCAGGGCCGCATGGCGTGACGTGCGGGTCGCGCCTTCGGTGCACGGCGCCAGCGGTTTGGCGCGCGTACAGTGGACGAAGTCGCCGTAATCGTCGCCAAACAACATGATGACTCGATGCGTCCTGGCAATATGCTCGCGCCGACTGAGCTTCTCCTTTTTCCAGCCGGGTTGCTCCCATGCCATAAGGACATGTTCGGCGTCAGTCTGGATGCCGGCCTCACGCAGGTCGTCGATCGTTACCTGCTCGTAAGGGCAGTCGCCGTCGATATCTTCAAATCGCTCGCAGGCCCGGTTGGTTACGAAGAACACCTCGACCCCCGCAGCTCGTGCGGCGTCAATCGTCTCGGCGGCGCCGCGGATCGGCACAGCCTTGTGCTTGCGCATCCAGTCAAAGTGACCGAAGCGCGAGTAAGGCTCGATGGAGAGTGTCTCCTGGTAGGCAGCATTGCTGACGACAGTCTCATCGACGTCGAGGATAATAGCGGGCGGCTTGCCCGCGACGACTGTCTGTTCGGGAACAGCGGTCCAGTGCGCGTCAGCCAGCAGCTGCGGCAAGTCCCGGCGCGCCTGGGCATAGACCTGCGCCGTGACGGCCTGGTACTCCGCCGAGTCCCGCACCCAGAGTACGCCTGCATCAATGTCGTGCAATGCAGTGTGCGACGGCATTTCTTGCTGTGATTGCGTGGCGCATCCTGTAAGCAGCAGGGCTGAGAGAATTACGTAGTGTGTTTTCATAAAATCAGGTTAGCATGCCGGTATCATGAAAAGACTGTTCATTGTCCTGATTTCGCTGTCGCTTGTCGCGTGCGCGACGGCGACGCAGTCCCACCAATCCGAACGTGGGATTACCTTTATCCACCTCAATGACACTTATCGTGTTGGCGCTGTCGAGGACGGCAATGCCGGCGGTTTCAGTCGCGTCGTGACACTCGTTCGGCAGTTTCAGGACGAGGGCAGGGACGTGCGAATTCTGCACGGCGGGGACTTTCTTTATCCGTCGCTCGAAAGTCAGTTGTGGGATGGCATGCAGATGGTCGATGCGTTCAATTTTATGGATGCCCTGGCCCCCATGTATGCCGTTGCCGGGAATCACGAGTTCGACCGCCGTGGTCCCGCTCAGTTGATCGCGGCTGTGAAAGCGTCGCAATTCGATTGGTTAGGTGACAATTACGCGTTCAAGACTGGAGACGCCGAGGTCGATGGCGCGCTGAAGTCCGCTTTCACATTTCAGGCTGGCGATAAGAAAATCGGTGTGATTTCGCTGACGCTAAACCCCGTCGATGGTGGTAATGAGCGGGATTACCTGCAAAACAATGGTGACTACAAGGGTGTTGCAGAGCAGACGATCGAAATGCTGGAAAAGAACGGCGTCGATCTGATCATCGGCGTCACGCACCTGCACATGTGGCAGGACGTCGAGATCGCGCGTTTGAAAGCGCAGCATCCGAAGCTTGCCTTCGTTGTCGGTGGGCACGAACACGAACCGGAGTACAGTCCGGGCAGTGATGGTTCCGCCACCGTTATGAAAGGGGCGTCCAATGCGCGCGTCGTCTGGGTTATCGACGTCGATTTTGACGACGCGGGACAGGCCGTTCTCCGCGAACGACAAGTCGAGCTTGATGAGACTATAGCGTTCGATCCGGATTACGAGTTGCTCGCCAACAAATGGCGAGGCCGTTTGCTCGAGAAGTTTCCGTTTCTCGAAGCTCGCATCGGCACGGCGGCATTGCCACTTGATGCTCGCGAGGTCACGGTTAGAAATGAAGAGAGCAACTGGGGCAACTTCATCGTTGATCAGATGCGTAACGCGTTTGGCGATGAATCGGACCTGGCATTCATCAATGGCGGCACCTTGCGAATCGATGATTTCGTAGAAGGCGACATCCTGTTCGAAGATATCGGCAGGACATTCGGGTTCAGCTCGTACCTGCGTCGTTTGACAATGACCGGTGCGGAATTTCGGCAGGTGCTGGAAGCGGGCTATCGCGGTCACGGTCCAAGCAAAGGCTATTTCCCGCAAGTCTCGGGATTCCGTGTGTGTATCGATCGCAGCCGCAACGAAGGTGATCGAATCGTCAGCCTGCAGGTCCCTGTCAATGACGGCTGGCGGGAAATCGTGGCGGATGCGGAGTACAGCGTTGTCGTTCCGGACTACCTGTACGGTGGCGGTGATGGCTACGAGATTCCAAAGGATCGACCGGCGACGCCACCGGGATCGGAACTCAAATACCTGGTGCTCGACAAGATCCTGCAAATCCAGGCCATGGGAGGGAAGGTCGGGGAACCGGTCGATCCGGCAAGCCCGCGGTTTCAGGAGTTACTCGAAGGCAAGCAACGCTGTTTCCGGTAG
>Ga0265303_10002880_pt1 | contig 10727 bp, 11 predicted proteins | sample Helome_2_FD_192494 | JGI IMG/M metagenome (GOLD analysis project Ga0265303, IMG submission 192494) | Marine sediment microbial communities from subtidal zone of North Sea - Hel_20160317 (Illumina Assembly) | ecosystem: Environmental > Aquatic > Marine > Subtidal zone > Sediment ...
GGCAAACCCGGTTCCGATAGTGTAAGTTTGAATATGCCTGTGACCGGGTTTGCCTTCATGGTCGTGTCTGTGACGGTGAAAGTACAATATAACAATCATTACGCCTACCAACACACCGAGCATCAGGTAGGAATCCACGTAGCTGGATCGCTCGCTGACCATTCCATAGATTTTGGATCCAGCCGAATGCCCGAGGTTGGCAACCGACATGTATACGGCGAATTGTGTGGCCGAATTACTGCTGGAACAGATAGCCATTGCCAGCGCGATGATACAGACCATCACCACGGGCGACATCATTACCCACACCGACAGCATCACCCTGATGTAGGTTGTGTCCTGCCACATGCTCTGGGTCTGCGCAATCAGGATCGCATGAATACCGACCAGCGATATTGTCACGAAAAGCATGCGCTTTGCGCCAATACGATCAATCACCGGGCCCAGTGACAGGGCGACAACTGCACCGATCAGCCCCATCATGGCAACCAGTTGCGACCACTGCTGTGTGGTATAGCCAAACAGTTTCACCGCGGCGATCGGCATCAGTGCATGGCCAAAACCGGAGATCAGGCCGTCAAAGAACATAATCAGCAATACGACCAGGCTGGTACGTGTCCAAAGTACCTTGTTGACACCGCTGAATACGGCCCCGAAAGAACCGGGTGGCTTAGCCTTCAAGGCCGCTTTGCCATCACTCCAGGGCAGCTTGCGTTCACCCTGACGTTCCACCACTGTCGTGAAGGCAAGAAATATAACAGCGGAAACCACGGCAGCAGCAATGGCCGTGACATGCATGCCATAATTCATCAACAGGAAACCCGACAAGGCCGATGTCACGCCCCAGCCGATCGCCTTGCCGAAACTCATGAATGCATTGAGACGGCCCTGCTCCCTGACAGGCGTAAGGTCGATCGACATGCCATCGACCGCGACATCCTGGGTGGCTGCAAAAATGTTAATGAAGACACCGATCAGCATCAACAGGCCCATTTGTTCAGCTGGATTCTCAATCAACATGAGTGCAAGCAATGAGAGTGACAGACCCAATTGCGCTGCCAGCACCCAGGGTCGGCGTTTACCCATGGGCCGAAACTGGTAGCGATCCATCAAGGGGCCGGTCACCAGCTTAAACGCCCAGGGTAAAATAATAACGGCGAGATAAGAGCCAATATCCGCGGCACTGACACCCTGGCTCGCCAGCCAGGCGGGTATCGTGATGCCCAGCAGGCCATACGGAATGCCCTGCGCGAAATACATCATCGTACCGGTTGCATAACGGATGCGGGGACTGTCGGTCAGGATAAAAGTGGCTGCCATTATTATTCTCTATTATTAATAACCGAAATCAGAATCAACACATTGAACCTGTTAAAAAGAGACCAGGCTCTTCGATTTGGTAACGATTCATCAAGGTATGGAAATACGAAATACCGATTATCAATTTTGAACCAAAATTAATGATCGGAGAAACACTGCCTTCAACAGTATAGTTCAGGAAATGGAAAAGCTCTTTGAAAAGGGGTCTGAAAAGGGGTTGAAAAAGGGCCGGATACATCTATTCAGCAGCGGAATATTCCAAAAATGTATCCGGCCCTTTTTTACTTTTTTTATGCGGGGCTCGTCGAATAACGAATATATGGGGTCACCGGGATGGTCTGCGCTTCGGCGTCCACGACTCCCGATACTCCATGAGTTGTGCGCGCTGTGTGTCATTCATCATGTTTTTGAGCCGCACCAGCATGGCCAGGTGGGTACGCTTGACCTGATGTTCCAGTCCCATAACTTTGTCAGCCTGGCTGAGCACAGCCGCCTCGTTGATGGGTGTGGCCTGCAGCATTTCCGCCAGGCGTTCGCTTTCATCCTTCATCTGCCAACGCAGGTCGAAGACCACGGATTGTGTTTCCCGCAGTTCTTCCCGGATCGTATTCTCTTGCTGTTTGTCCAGTTTCAGCTCTGAGCGGTAATTCATGATCAAATCCGGCGGGTACAGCAGTTTCTTGATCGGGTCGGCCGGATCGGCGCTTAGTCCCGCGAGGGGCGCGAGCAAGGTGGCGGCAATTGTTGAAAGTAACAGTGTTTTAAATCTCATCGGAAAGGTCCTCCGTGATGTCGTATTGTGGGAATTCAAAGTCAAAATCCGGTGTTGTTCGGGCCAGTTCAAACCACGGTGTATCGAGCAGAAAGTCGGTCGGCATTTCCAGAGCGACGACCAGGTCCACTTCTTCCTGTGCCGGAAGTGCAGTCTCTGCCGTTTCAGGCATGGACTGATCGAGACCTGTGTTCAAATATACGGTGATCGCCACAGCCAGCATTGCGGCAACCACGGTGAACTGCATCGCCGGTCGAAACAGCCTGTTTGGCACCGCCCGGGTGGGGCCGGACAGTGATTGCCGGTAGTTCGGAGCAGCCTGGGTTTCGGTCTCGCGCAAACCCCGGAAATCAGCTTTCAATTGATTGTCATTCAGTGGTTCAGTCATTGCCATTTTTTCCTTTCCCGGGCATCCGCAACATGCGTGCCAGGTTCTGCTTGCCCCGGGTGTAGTGCGTGCGGGCACTGCCGATCGACAGGCCCAGCACCGCGGCGACCTGTTCGATGGTCATTTCATGATAAAAAGCCAGTTGCAATACTTCTGATTGTCGTTGCGAGAGCCTGTTTATTCCGTCTACCAGCTTCTTTGAGCGAGCCGAGTAATCGATCTCGTTTTCCGGGCCGGGGGTTTCCGTTTCGACTCTGCGCACAAACAAGAGCTTCAGCAGCCTGTTTCGCACTGCATACCGGCGCCGACGTTCCGCAGCCGTGCGGCGCACCACGCCGAACAACCAGGTGCGAAAGCTTGATCGACCATCGAATTTCGCGCTACCTTCCAGCACTTTCACGTACGTGAGCTGCATCACATCCTCCGCGTCGCAGCGGTTGCGACCGCAACAAGCCAGCGCCCAGCCAAACGTCTCCGGGTGAAGGCGCTGCAATTCAAATTCAATTTGATCATGTTTCATCTGCCTTCATTTAACCACGTGCGACACAAAAGCGGCCACAGAGTCAGGTGGCAAACAGCTTGGCAAGACTGACGCCCGGTTCGAGGCCACCCTGCGCGCTGTTCGGAAATACCGTGTCACCCAGTCCGTTGCCGACCCAGTCCACGGCGCGGGTCAGGATCCGGTCTGTCGAAGTCAAACCCTCGATGTCCGCACCGGGGGTTTGCAAAGGAATCAGACCCTCGCTGCCGGGACGGCTTTCGCGCTCCGGAAACATTTCGCCATACACTCCACCCCGCACGGCGTGGCCCAGAAGCATGCTGTAGGTGCCGCTGCCATGGTCAGTGCCGGCGGTACCGTTGGCGATAATCTGGCGGCCAAAGTCGCTCGCGAAGTAAAATACCAGCTGCTCGGTTGCAGGCCGTTCGATGGCCGGCAGGGTTTCGATGGCCGTTAACGCAGTATCGAGTCCGCCTTGGCTCCCGAAAACTTCGCTAAGGTTCAAGCCTAATTCGGCGGCCTGGTTATTGTGGGTGTCCCAGCCGCTGTAACTCATCGATACCACACCGAGGCTTAGTTCGGACGGTACCTGGCAGATATCGAACAAATTTCGCGCCTGCTGCGCAAACTCCGGATTCGACAATTGCAGTTCCAGCAATTCGTCCGGCAGCGGTTTGCAGGAGGCAAGCTTTTCGTCGACCCCGGCGGCAAATGTCCGCAGCGCGGTGTTGTGCTGAAAGAACCTGTGGTAAGGCCAGTTGCCCGGTTTGCTCACGTTCACCTCCGGACCCCGGGCCTCGTAGTAGGCGCGCAGTGCGCGGGCGAGAATGCTACGCGTACTGGCCGGCGCCTCCGGGTCTGCCTCGGGCAGTGCCAGTGATCTCATGTCCTGTGCGTGTAACACACGTGCGAGCCTGTCACCCTGCACAGAACCCTTGTTGAAGGTAGTCACGCTGCTGCCCAGTTCAACCGAATTGGCGGTGCCGCCCAGTTGTTCAACCAGGCGACCACCCCAGCCATCACGGTCAAAATTAAGCGCCGCTAAATCGGGCTCACCCGCGTCTGCATTGAGAATGGACTGGTCATGGCGGCGATTCCGCCCACAGTAGGCATTCGCCACAATGGCCAGCCGGCCGTCGTTGAACCGGCTGTGCAACCAGGCCGCCCGGTTGTGGATGCCGAATTCCTGCCCGGTGTGAGGATCGGTGGTCAGCAGGTATTCGTTTTCAAACATCTGCTCATAGTTCGCATAGGCTTCGGCGTACAGAGGCCGCCGACCCGACCACAGCAATGACAGGTAGTTGGTGTCAGGGTGGCCGGGGGATGGCATGAACAGGTAGCGGAAATCAGCACCACCCTGCAGCATGACATTGACCAGGGTTCTCGGCATAGCCTGTGGGATGCAGGCTTGATCCTGCGCCAGCAGTAATCCGGGCCTTGTCGCGACCACACCGGCTGCCAGTGAGGCTGAAATGGCCCGGCGCAGGAACGACCGTCGACTGATGGAATGATTGAGCGAATTCATTGCGACTCTCCTGTACGCGCAAAAGCATAGGGCAGCATGGTGATGAAATTGACCGCCTTGCCAACCCGGATTTGTTCCTCCTGATCTGCGAAATTCATGACGGTGGCGGCCAGTTCCCGGTCGACCTCGGCTGCGAATCCATCCCTTAAGTCTTCGGAGCTGTAGAGCGCATCGACATTGTTACGATCCACGACGGCCGCGAAATCAAACCCCGTGGCCAACAGCGCATGCACCTGGGCTTGTGCAATGGCGTCGAAATTGACGCCGCCATCGGCGATAAAGCGCTGCCATAGCCATTGGGCCACCTCGCCCACGATGTGGTCTCCGGCGGCATTGGGCGGTATCACGGTGCTCCAGTCTTTACGCCACAACTTCGGCAGGCCATCTTCCGCCATCCGGTAGTAGACCTGGGTCGTGCCCAGTACTTGAGGGTTATCGACGTTCACGCTCCAGGCATTGCGGAAGCCGTAGCGGTCATTGGCGGCGTCGTTACCGGTCTGCCCGCCAAACACATCGCGAATTGGCGCGAATACCAGTGCGTTCTGTTCCAGCATTGGTAACACGGGGCCGAGGAAGAACGGTTTGGCAAATGATTCCTCGTTATCCAGCGTCGTGGCGTTATGTATGATCAGGTTGCGCTCGAATGCCGACCAGTATTTGAATGAATCATCGGCGTGAAACTGCGTCGAAATGGCGTAGCCCCGCAAGAACCTCAAAATGTCGAGATCGGCCGCCTTCCAGGCTGCCTGCAATCCTTCGGCTTCTTCCCGGGTGATGACGGTGTCACCAAAAAAGCGCACCAGTTTCAGCGGTATATTGGCCATGGATTCAGGGTGAAACGCCGCCACCTGGCCCAGTGCCCTGAGCTTCGCGTTGGCGGTGGCGCCACAGATGTTTTGATGCAGAATCTCCAGGCAACTTTGCGGCCCTTTTCGGAAATCTATATGGGCTGTGCTGTTGTAGATCTCGCGGCCGGCTCCATCGAGGTGGTCTGAAAAGTCGATCCCGGTCAGCAACCAGTCCCGTCGCGCAACCGAGCCGAAGCGACCCGGATCGACATCAAGCATCATGCCGGTAAGGAGCTTGGCGTTGTTTTCGATGGTGACGCCTTCATGGTATTCCGGGTCTTCCATCGTGCCCTCTATCCCGAATAGTAACTGGAAATATTCGCGCGCGAAATCGTCATTACCGAAAAACTCACCGGTAAAGGGGTTTACATAGGAAGTAAAGTGCCCATAGGCCAGGGCAACCGCGCCGCTGGTGGCGGCCTGGTACATCAGGTGCTGGAAATTGCTGCTTTCCATCAGGGCATTCACGGTGTCGTCGTAATAGTCCCGGATCAGACCCACGCCTGCATTCTGCACGTGGATTGAGGCGTGATAATTGGTCAGGTAAAACGCAACCTTGTGCAGGAACAGGTTGCAACCGCGTGTATGCATGGCCCGCGGCCAGGTGAGATACAGGCCGACCGGACTCAATTGTTCAAGGTCCTCATTCAGCATCCTGTAGAAAGAGCGATCGAACTGGCGGACCGGGTTAGCCGGGTCGTCAGACCCCCAAAGTTGCTGCAACTCAGCCAGCGATGTACATTGAAATGCGGCCTCGCCGCCGTCGGGCGCAGACAAACGCTTGTTGACCGCCCTGAAGTTAAGCATCTGCACGACGGCTGTTTCCGGCCTCATCTTTGCCCATCGCTCAAGCTGCGCATCGGTGGCATGGCCGCCGAATGCGAAAGCCTGCAAAACGCGGCGCACGGAGCTTGCATTCCAGTCGCTGCGCTGCACCACTTCGAACCCATCCAGCTTGACGCCGGCCCGCACGGCCATCCAGTCCAAGGCCTCGGGCGGCAAGTTGAAGGTCTGGGCCGAAGCCGTTACGGGCAGTAGCTGGCAAACGACCAGTAGCATGCCCCCCGCCAATAATCTTTTCAGTTTCGAATGCATTGTCCTTTTCCTCTCGAACATGGAACTGGCAACCTGGCTGCAACCGGTGCTGACCGGGCAATTCAGAACAGTCTCTTATCTTATGGGTTGCCCAGAGAGGAGTTTTATATGACAGGCATCCTGGAACCGGACCGGATATCACACGATATCCAGAGGTTCAATCCTGCAAATAGCGCCCACATGGTGATGCGCCCGAATTGTTTGGGGTTCTCTTTCAGTAACAGGGGTGGCGCCTGCGAGCATCAGCCACGCGAAGATAGTCTCTTAATATCAGATACCTGGTAGGATCAAGCCCGCTTCGTGCGGGCTTTTTGTTTTATTCAGGCGCCGGGCGCAGATTTTCGCCGTCTTGCACTTACCAGCGGGAACCAGAACACCAGCAACATAGAAGAAAACCCGGAAAACGGCACAAGCTGACTTGGCAGGATAATGGCCAGACAGACACAGATCAGCCCAACAACTGCGGCACCTGACCACATGATTGCCAGGGTTCTGGATTCAAACAACTCGAAATCACTCAACAACAGTTCAACTTTCAGGCGCGCGGCATAGCGGTACATTTGCACAAAAACCAGAGAGAGGGCGATGAAGCCGATACCCAGGAAGATAAACATATCCCTTAATTGATCCAAACTGATGAGCCTGAAGTTTGATGGCAAATAGTCACTGGTAAACCAGGCAAACATACCCCCGGCCATAATCCGCATGGGGTAAACATAAATCAGCATCACGGTGAGCAAGGCTGCACTGATAAACACGGTATAGGTGGTATCCAGACCAAAGCGCCTGCTCCAGACATTGTGCGTATGCCATATCCATACCAGCTGGGCGACCGCGACAATAAAGGCCGGAATATTCTTAATAGCCAACATCACCTCATCATATGAGCGGGGGATGGAGTCGAAGGAAATCACCAGCATGGTTACGGCGAATGCGAAAGCGGTGTCATGGGGAAGATTTAGCCCCGCTGAGTGGGGTTTTGAGTGTCCTGATCGCGTTACAAGGCAAGTTCAAGAACCAGGTCAATCAACTCTTCTTTGGATATCACATTGTCGTGATTCGCATCGAACTGCTTGAATATATCGCTGCTAAAATTAAGCCCCTTTTGATGCAGCAAGCTCTCTGCCAGGGCAATAAACTCGCCTCTGGAAATTACGCCGTCCTTATTGACGTCAAAAATATCAAATAACTCGGCGACCATTTGTTCCGTATTCATACTGCAGAGTGTATCGCAAAAAATAGACTCTATATAGCCGGTTTGCGAGACGTCGGCGGGATGGAAAAAATAATCCTATACTAAAGAAATACAATAACGGGAGAGTCAAGTGAGTGTTTCTCTTTTACAATTATGGATGCCAATCCTTCTTGGTACGGTTTTGGCCTGGATCGCGAGCGCCATCATTCACGTGGTGATCAAGGTTCACAACTCCGATTATCAAGCGCTATCGAATGAGGAAGAAGTCATGTCGGCCATAAGAAACGGTTCGCCGGCACTTGGGATTCACACGCTGCCCTACTGCGCTGAAATGTCCGAAATGAACAATCCGGAGGTCCAGGAAAAATTTAATAAGGGGCCTGTCGCTATTGTTACTGTGTTTCCAAACGGCCTGCCGAACATGGGTAAGCTGATGCCTCAACAAATCGGGTTTTTCCTTGTTGGTTGTATATTAATTGCTTACTGCGCCACACAAGTTCTCACAGCAGGTGCAGATTACCTGGTGGTATTTCGTTTTGTCTCAACCGTCGGTTTTCTGACGTTTGGCTGGGCCATGATTCCGATGAGCATCTGGTTCGGACACTCCTGGTCCTCCACCGCGAAATACCTGGTGGATGCATTGATTTACAGTTTGGTGGTTGCAGGGTCATTCGCCTGGCTGTGGCCCGGTTGACCAAAAAGGTCAGGTACCTTTTAGAAACCTTACTCATAAATAATGGCGCGCAAAGACCCGGACATCCATGGCTTTGAATATCTGAAGTGCAGGGTGTCCTGGCTTTTCTCTCTGACTTTCTGCAGTTTCCTGTTAGTTCTGATCTACATCAACCAACCGCTATTCAAATAGGGATGACCGGTGATTTTGCGAGTTTAAGGGCCGGCTACGCGGTAATATAGTCGTCCATTGGCTATCCGCCTTGTAAAGAACCATAAATAATGAGCGGCAAAGAACAAAAGAAACTGGTTTTAGTCAATCCTGTCAACACAAAGCGGTCAGGTTTTTCTGCCAGCCATAGTTCCCGGTTCCCCCCATTGAGCCTGGGCATTGTTGCCGCATTGACACCCGGTGATTGGGTGGTGGAAATGATCGATGAGAACTTTGATGAATTTTCCTTTCGCGATGCCGACCTGGTTGGAATCACAGCGTTTACTTCCGCCGCTAACAGGGCATATGAAATAGCCGCAATTTATCGTGAAAAAAACATACCGGTCGTGATGGGCGGTATACATGCTTCCATGTGTAGTGAAGAAGCGGGGCAATTTGTTGATGCTGTTGTCGTCGGTGAAGTCGAATCGGTTTGGGGCGAGGTCATTGCAGATGCCCTTGCAGGTAGTTTAAAACCGATTTATAACGGCAGTTGGAGCGGGCTCGAACAACTTCAGAAACCATGCCGTGATATTTATTCAGATCAGTATTTATTTGCATCGGTGCAAACCTCAAGAGGCTGCCCGATGGATTGCGATTTTTGCTCCGTTTCGACATTCAATGGCCTGAGGTATCGGCGCCGACCCCCGTCCGAAGTCCTTGACGAACTGGAAACCATACCCCAGAAACTTGTCTTTTTTGTCGATGACAACATCATCGGTTATGGCAAGAGAAGCCGGGAATCGGCACTCGAATTGTTCAAGGGAATGGTTGACCGTGGAATTGACAAGCACTGGTTTTGCCAGGCTTCTATCAATGTTGCAGATGATGAGGAAGTACTTCACTGGGCGGCCAAATCAGGTTGCCGGATGATATTTCTCGGTATTGAGGCTGAGGATGTTGATGCTTTAAGCGAGGTAAACAAGAAATTAAACATCAAGCGCGGTGGCGCCGATGCCTATGGGCAGGTGTACGATCGAATTCACAATGCGGGGATTGCAGTGCTTGGTGCATTCATCTTTGGAATGGACCAGGATACGCCTGAAAAACTGGTCAAGCGGGCCCAGTATATGCTCGATTGTGATGTGGATGTTATGCAGGCAACAGCGTTGACCCCTCTTCCGGGTACACGGCTTTTCGCCCAGTTAGAAGATGAAGACCGGCTTCTTTTTACCAATTTTCCGGAAGACTGGGATCGCTATGATCTGACTGAAGTCGTCTATAAACCCAAGCTGATGAAGGCCGAGGAATTTTCAAAAACAATGCGCGGGTGCCTGAAAAAAATATATGATCGTCCCGCATTAAAAGCCAAGGCCAGGCAGACGCTCAAGTTTACGGGTCGTTGGGACGCGACTGAGTTCGCATACCAGTCGAACCAGAATTACCGGACGATTGCGATAGCCGAGACCACCTTCAGGTAGCCCGGTTCAAGCGTGTCACAGGGCAAGGCCAAAGACCGTTTATGTGGTTTTCTTTCTAGGCACCTGCAAGGTACCAAATACGCGGTCCCAGAACGCAGAGGAAACGCCATAACCCTTGCTGGAATCGCGAAAATGGTGGTCGATATGTGATTTCCAAACACGTTTGAGCCACTTTGCGTTTGGTGCTTTGAAATGATGAATACTGTAATGGGTCATGTCATAAGCCAGGTAACCGGTGGTGAATCCGGCGGAATAGGCCCAGGTCCAGGTGCCAAATAAGACCCAGGTCAGGCTGAGTAACACAACGGCAATGGCTAAACTGAGTGTAATCGGCATCACCAGGCGTTTTTTGTCGTTGGGGTATTGATGGTGCACACCATGAAACAGGAAACTGATACGTTCCTGGGTCGGGTTTTTGGGTGTGAAATGAAACACAAAACGATGCATGAAATACTCAAACAGGGTCCAGAATGCGAGCCCGCATATAAACAGAATTATAAAGGTAGTCACAGGTGTTTGAATGGCGAAACTTTTCCAGACAAAGAAAATGATGATCGGCAGGTAAACCGCCAGCACGGTAACGGGAGAAATTTTGCTCAAACGTTCCAGCAGGGCGTTTTCAAATATTCTGATGTCACCTCTTTGTGGTGCCATATGACCCGGAATTCTTTCTGTCTTTGTCGATTTCATTGCTGATTTCGTCTCTTCATTGCCCGGTGGTAATACCCGCTTGCAGGTGAATAAATTTAGCTGGCCATATTATCGCCGATTTTAGTCATTG
>Ga0265303_10002881_pt1 | contig 10725 bp, 4 predicted proteins | sample Helome_2_FD_192494 | JGI IMG/M metagenome (GOLD analysis project Ga0265303, IMG submission 192494) | Marine sediment microbial communities from subtidal zone of North Sea - Hel_20160317 (Illumina Assembly) | ecosystem: Environmental > Aquatic > Marine > Subtidal zone > Sediment ...
GGTCGGCCCTTCCTGACCGGAGTTCCAGTTCGAGCCGTGGTTGGATCCGTCCCGGTTGTCCTCGGCGTTGGCCTTATTGTGCTTGTGGTTGTAGCTGACTACGTCGGCCAGGGTAAATCCGTCATGACAGGCGACATAGTTGACGCTGGCCACCGGTTGTCGCCCCGACGTCCGGAAAAAATCGCTGGAGCCGGCGACCCGCTCGGCGAATTCGGGCACCTTACCCGCGTCGCCGCGCCAGAACTGTCTCACGGTCTCCCGGTAGCGGTCGTTCCACTCCGCCCAGGGCGGCGGGAAGTGGCCGAGACGATAGCCGGCGGGCCCCACGTCCCAGGGTTCGGCGATCAGCTTGACCTGGCCCAGGATCGGGTCCTGATAGAGCGAGGCAAAGAACGCCCCGTCGCGCTCGAAGACCGCGCCGCGCCGTGCCAGGCTGGGCGCCAGGTCAAAGCGGAAGCCATCCACGTGCATTTCGCTGACCCAATAACGCAGACAATCGGTGACCAGCCGCAGCGTCGCCGGGGTGGACACGTCCAGGGTGTTGCCGCAACCGCTGAAGTTGACATAGGCGCTGAGATCGCCGGGATCGAGCAGGTAAAAAGTATGGTTGTCGATGCCGCGGAAACTCAGCATCGGCCCGCCGGCACCGCCCTCGGCGGTGTGGTTGAATACCACGTCCAGGATCACCTCGATCCCGGCCCGATGCAGCGCGCGGACCATCTGCCGGAATTCATCGACCGGGTCGGTCAGCGCGAATCCTGGGTGCGGTGCGAACAACGCGATGGGGTTATAACCCCAGTAGTTGCTTAGATTCAGTTCCAGTAGACGGCTCTCGCTCAAGAATGCCTGACACGGCATCAGCTCGACCGCGGTCACGCCGAGGTTCTGCAGATAGTCCAGCACCGCCGGTTGTGCAAGCCCGAGATAGGTGCCGCGGAGTGGCTCGGGCACGTCCGGATGCAGACGGGTGAAGCCCTTTACATGCAGTTCGTAGATCACGCTGCGGTTCCAGGGCACTGCCGGTGAACCGACCCCCTGCCAGTCGAACCGACGGTCGACCACAACCGAGCGGGGTACCCATGGCGCGCTGTCCCTGGGATCCTTCTGCCAGGCGTGTCCTTCCTCGGGGGTATAGCCGAATATCTCCGGTCTCCATTCGAAGTTATCGGTGATGCACCGGGCATACGGATCGATCAGCAGCTTGTGCTCGTTAAAGCGGTGCCCGTGATGGGGTGCATAGCGGCCGTGCACCCGATAACCATAGTGTTGACCGGCTGCGATGCCGGGGACGAAGCCGTGCCAGACATCACCCGATCGCTCGGGCAGCGACACCCGCGCCGTCTCCGTACCTCCGTCATCAAACAGGCACAGATCCACTGCCTCGGCCGCTGACGAGTAGAGGGCAAAGTTGATACCGCCCTCTACCAGGTTTGCACCCAGCGGTGCCGGAGCACCCGGGAGAACATGGATGTCGTCGCTGCTCATGATCAGATCACGCTGTCCCAGCCGGTCCCGCTGCGAAGCCAGGCTTCATCGATCCGCGCCAGCATCGAGTCAGACAGCGGGCCCCGCTCCACCGCGGCGATATTGCTGCGAAGATGGTCGATCCTCGTCCCGCCGACAAGGACACAGGTCACGCCCGACGCGTAGGCGGCAAATCTGAGCACGGTGTCGGCCATCTCCTCCGGTGGCGGGAGAAACGCCGCCATCGCCTGGTAACGTCTGTGCAACTCGGCCTCTGGCGGCGCCAGATCAGGCGCTGACCGCCAGGGCGCTCCACCCAGCGTGCGTTTCGCCAGCACCGGGATGCCATTGTCGCGGGCAAACGTCAATCGCAACCGCAGGTTTGACTGATCGAACAGGCTGACCGACGCCTGCACGCTCTCGACCATACCAGACTCCATCGCGACGCTCAGGGCCTCATTGTCGCCGGAGTATGCGGCACAGCGGATCTTGCCCTGTTCTCTGGCCATCGCGAGCGCGTCGAGGACGCCGTTGTCGCGCAGGACATCGGCCGGGCACGAGTGCAGATGCGCCACATCGATATGATCGGTAGCGAGCGTGGCCAGCGCCCGGTCGACGCCGAGACGGATACACTCGTAGGTCCAATCCTCGCAGCCGTCAACGCCGTAGCCGAGTTTGGTAGACAACAGGAACTCATCGCGCCGCGCCGCAAGATGGCGACCTATCCGCTGCTCCGAGAGCGCATACGACCGGGCCGTATCGATCAGGCCGATACCGGCATCGAGCACTTCATTGAGCAGCCTGGCCGCCGCGGCCTCGTCGATGTCGGGATCGCCGATCTGCATGGCGCCAAAGCCCAGCGGCGTCACCGACAGCTCCGAGCGACCAAATTGCCGTAGGTCCATCAGCTACGGTGCAACGGACAAAGCGGCGATCAACGCGCCGGCTTCAGATAGATCGTGGCCAGCGGCGGCAGCATGAGTTGTAGCGAATGGGGCCGTCCATTGACCGCTTCATCCGTGGCCATCACGCGGCCGGCGTTGCCGACATTGCTGCCGCCATAGAGCTCCGCATCAGAGTTGAACAACTCTTGATAAGCGCCCCCTTCGGGCACACCCACGGGATACCCGTGCCGGACCACCGGCGTAAAGTTGGAGACCACGATCACGTACTCGCCCCGATCCGCGGTATAGCGGATAAAACTCAGGATACCGCTCTCCGCCGCGGTGTGGTCGATCCACTCGAAGCCGTCAGGCGAGCAGTCCGCCTGACTCAGCGCCGGTTCGTTGACATAGGCGTGGTTCAGATCACTGACCATACGGTGAAGCCCGCGGTGCAGGGGCTGATCCAGCAGATGCCAGTCGAGCTGCGCATCGTGATTCCACTCCCGCACCTGGCCAAACTCACCGCCCATAAACATCAGGTTCTTGCCCGGGTGCCCGTACATAAAGGCGTAGTAGAGACGCAGATTGGCGTGCTTTTGCCATTCGTCCCCCGGCATCTTGCCGAGCATCGAACCCTTGCCGTGGACGACCTCATCGTGGGACAGCGGCAGGATAAAGTGCTCGTCAAAGGCATAGACCAGACTGAAAGTCATATCGCCGTGATGGTATTTCCGGTAGATCGGGTCCATGCTCATATAGCTGAGCGTGTCGTGCATCCAGCCCATGTTCCATTTGTAACCGAAGCCGAGTCCGCCCTCGTAGATCGGCCGCGAGACCTTCGGCCAGGCCGTTGACTCCTCGGCGATCGTCATTACGCCCGCGTGTTCGCGGTGGAGCACCGTGTTCATCTCCTTGATCAGATCGATCGCCTCGAGATTCTCATTGCCGCCATGGATGTTCGGTACCCAATCACCGGCGTTGCGCGAGTAGTCGAGATAGATCATCGACGCGACCGCGTCCACACGCAGTCCGTCGACGTGAAATTCCTCGATCCAGAACTGCGCGCTGCTGATCAGGAAGTCACGCACAAAGGGCCGACCGTAATCGTAGATAAAGGTGTTCCAGTCCGGATGCCAGCCGCGCTTTGGATCCGGGTGTTCGAACAACGCGGTGCCGTCAAAACGCGCCAGACCGTGTTCGTCACTGGGGAAGTGCGCCGGCACCCAGTCGAGGATCACGCCTAGCCCTGCAGCATGACAACGATCGACAAAATACTTGAAATCGTCGGGCGGGCCATAGCGGCTGGTCGGCGCGAACATGGAAGTGACCTGATAGCCCCAGGAGCCAAGGAAGGGATGCTCCATCACCGGCAGCAGCTCCAGGTGCGTGTATCCCAATGAGGTCAGATAGGGGATCAGTTCGTCCGCCAGCTCTCGGTAGCTGAGATGGCGCCCGTCGTCGTGACGCCGCCAGGAACCGATATGGACTTCATAGATCGCCACCGGGCGGTCGTTGTGATAGCCCGCGGCGTCGCGTCGCTCGCACCAGTCCTTATCCTGCCACTGGTAGGCGTCACGATCGTAGACGATCGACGCATTGCCCGGCGGCTGCTCGCAAAAAAACGCGAACGGGTCTGCCTTGGAGGGCAACAGATTGCCCCCGGGGCCCTTGATCTCGAATTTGTACAGCGTGCCCGACCCCAGCTCTGGTATGAACAGTCGCCAGATCCCGTCGTGGCTGCTCTGCATCGGATGACTTCGGCCATCCCAGCCGTTGAAGTCGCCGACCACGCTGATCGATCTGGCCGACGGCGCGAACACAGAAAACAGCGTCCCCGAAGCCAGTCTGCCCGCCTCATCCGCAAGCTGTATCAGGCGGGCGCCGAGATTATTGTGCAGACGGATCGGATCGGGCTGATGATCGGCGAAGACCTCGCCGCGGAACGCATAAGGATCCGCGGTTTCATGGACCTGGCCATGACGCGTGACCCGCAGGCGATAGGGGAACAGTTTGCGCCGCCGCGGCAACTCGAGCACGAACAGATCAGAATCGGGGAGCCGCTTCATCGGCCCTAGATTGCGACGAGCCCGGGTGTCGATGACCTCGACCGATTCGGTGTCGGGTTGCCAGACCCTGAGCACGAATCCAGGCCCCTCGTCGCGGCCATGCAGCCCGAGGTTGCTGAATGGCACCGCACACAGGGCACCCGACAATTCCTCAAGGATCTGAACGCCTTTTTCGCCTGTCACTGTTGCCGTTCCTCCCTGCTGCAGACGGTATTGACACCGGATCAGCCGATCGGCGAAATCCCCCAGATGTTCTCCGCGTAGTCCGCGATCGAGCGGTCGCTGGAGAATTTGCCGACGCGCGCGGTGTTGATCAGCGCCTTGCGTGTCCACACAGGCCGATCGCGGAAGGTCTCATCGACCAGATCCTGAGCCTCCAGATAGGCCTGGTAATCGGCCAGCACCAGGAAGTACTCGCCGTCATCGATCAGCTGATTGACCAGCGGCTTGAAACGTCGTAGGTCCGTGGGCGAGAACTCGCCGTCCGCTATGTGGTCCAGCACCTGACGCAGCTCCTGTATACCGCGAGAGATCTCGATCGGGTAGTAGCCCTCGGCCCGACGGCGCGCCACCTGGTCTGCGGTCAGCCCGAAGATAAAGATGTTGTCCTCGCCGACCTCCTCGCGGATCTCCACGTTGGCCCCGTCCAGCGTGCCGATAGTCAGCGCGCCATTGAGGGCGAACTTCATATTGCCGGTACCGGACGCTTCCATCCCGGCAGTGGAGATCTGCTCGGAAAGATCTGCAGCCGGGATGATGATCTCGGCCCGGGAGACATTGTAGTTCGGCACGAAGACCACTTTGAGCCGGTCGCCGATCACCGGGTCATTGTTGATCTTGTCAGCCACGTTGTTGATCAGCTGGATGATCCACTTGGCCACGGTGTAACCGGGCGCGGCCTTGCCGGCAAAGAACACGGTGCGGGGCACCCAGTCGCCATGCGGATGCTCGCGGATGCGCTGATATCGAGTCAGCACATGCAACAGATTGAGCATCTGCCGCTTGTATTCATGGATGCGCTTGACCTGGACATCGAACATGGAATCGGAGTTGATGGTCAGACCCATGTCCCTCTGGACAAACGCCGCCAGCCGTTCCTTGTTGGCCTGCTTGACCGCGGCATACTCGCCGAGAAACGCCTCGTCATCCAGGAAGGCTTCCAGATCACGCAGTCGGTTCAGATCGTTTTCCCAGTCGCGACCGATACGACTGGTGATCAGGCCGGCAAGACCCGGATTCGCGACTTTGAGCCAGCGGCGCGGCGTCACGCCATTGGTGACGTTGACGAACTTGCCCGGATAGAACTCGTCGAAGTCGCGGAAAATGGTCTCGCGGACCAGCTTCGAATGGAGTTCGGCGACGCCGTTCACTTTGGCGCTACCGACCGTCGCCAGCCAGGCCATGCGCACGCGGCGGCCGTCGTGACCCGCTTCGTCGATGATCGACATGCGCCGGCGCCGCTCGTGATCACCGGAATAACGCGCATTAACCTCATCGAGGAAGTGCCGGTTTATCCGATAGATAATATCCAGATGCCGCGGCACCACTCTCTCCAGCATGGTCACCGGCCAGGTCTCGAGCGCCTCGGGCAGCAGGGTGTGGTTGGTGTAGTTGAACGTGTTGCGGGTGATCTCCCAGGCCGCGTCCCAATCCAGACCGTTGACGTCGACCAACAGCCGCATCAGCTCCGGTATCGCCAGCGCCGGATGGGTGTCATTGAGCTGGATACACATCTTTTCGGGCACCTGCTCGAGCCCGTAGCCGCTTTCCAGATGCTCCCGCAGGATGTCCTGAAGGCTGGCGCTGACGAAGAAATACTCCTGTTTGATCCGCAGCAGTTTGCCCGCTTCGCTGCTGTCATCCGGGTAGAGCACATAGCTGATCGATTCGGCCAGATTCTTTGCTTCCAGCGCGCCGGTGAAGTCGCCACTGTTGAACCGGCGCAGATCGATCTCCTCGCCGTTGCGGGCGCCCCATAGCCTCAGGTGGTTCACCGTATGGGCGTTGTTGCCGGGAATCGGCGTGTCGTAGGCGACCGCCTCCACGATCTCCGCACCCCGCCATTCCTCGCGAACCGCGCCGGCTTCATTGCGGAACGCCACCCAGTGTCCGCCCATGGGGATCGGATAGCGGATATCCTCGCGTTTGATCTCCCACAGGTTGCGAAACTTGAGCCAGTTGTTCGGATGCTCGATCTGGGCGCCATCCGCTCCGATCTCCTGACGGAACAACCCGTAGTCGTAGCGGATGCCGTAGCCGAAGCCCGCCAGATCCAGCGTGGCCATGGAGTCGAGAAAACAGGCGGCGAGCCGGCCGAGGCCACCGTTGCCGAGACCGGCGTCGCCTTCGAGCCTGGCCACGTCCTCCAGCGTATCGCCGACCTCGAGGATCATGTCGCGCAGACGCCGATCCAGATCCAGATTCACCGCGGCGTTGGTCATGCCACGACCCATCAGGAATTCCAACGACAGATAGTAGACCTTGCGGCTGCCCTGGTTGCGGATCCGTTTTTGCGTATCGTGCCAGCGTGAGACCAGCCGGTCCCGCAACACCAGACACAGCGCGGAGTACCAGTCATAGCGGGTCGCGTTGTCCGGATCCTTGCCAAGCGAATAGGCCAGCTTGGTGGCGATCGAGCGCTTGAAACCCGTCTCGTCGGTCTGCAATTCGGCCAGTTCGAAGGGAGTAAATCCCAGTCGCGCGGGGTCGACGGCCATGGTCTCTCCTGTAGTCGTCTGTGCGTCCGGCCCGGACCGGGGCGTCCTGGCCCCGGCAGCAGGTACGGCGCGTCAAAGGGCGGAGGATAGCAAAACGCGACTCCGCCGAGCATCGTGATGACTACCGACATGGTCGATCAGCCGGTCCCTTGGCCGGGTCGCTCGGGGGTGGGTATGATCGAGTCTCTCCTCGCCGTGTATCGCGGTATTCGGGATCCCTGTGAAACGACTGCTGATCATCCTCGGCCTGTTGCTGGCTCTGCCCACGTTGCTGATTGCGGCGGTCTTCCTGTGGCTGAAGTCGATGGACCCGGATTTGCTGCGCAGCCAACTCGAGGCTGCGCTGGAGCGCGCGACCGGCCGCGAGGTCACCATTGCAGGCCCACTGCAGGTGACCCTGCGGCCCCTGCCCTCGGTGACTCTGAACCAGGTCGCGATCGCGAACGCCCGTTGGGCGCGCGCGCCGAAGATGCTCTCGGTCCAGCGCCTGAGTATCCGTCCCAGCCTGCGCAAAATCCTGTTTGGCAAAGTGCTTTTGCACAAGATCGAGATCGAGGGTGCACAACTGTGGCTGGAAAACAGCCTGGATGGCCGGCCCAGCTGGGTCATGCAACGCGGACACCCGGATCAGGGGGATAAGGCGGGCACGTCGGAGATCCGTCTGCAGTCGATCGACGTGACCCACCTGCGGGCCAGCTATTTCGACGCCCAGGACGGGACCACCCGCAGCATCAGCCTGGACGAGTTGACCGCCACGGCCAGCCAGGCGGACGATCCCGTCAAGATCGCCATCCGCGGCGAGATCATGGATCTGCCGCTTGCGATATCCGGCACGATCGGATCGCCCGACCAGCTCCAGGGCGGCGAACCCTTCTCCTTCGAACTCGACTCCAGCCTGGGTCAGACGCAGCTGGGCGTCAAAGGCCAGGTCCTCGATCTGGACTTCCGGGACTACAGCGGGCTCGAAGCGACCTTCGACGCGGTCGGGACACGCCCGGTCGTGCTCATGGCCTGGACCGAGCTGGAGATCCCGACGATGGATCAGTTCCATTTGAGCGGCAGCTTCAGCGGTAATGGCGACCGGCTCGAACTGGACAAGTTTGACGCCCGGATCGGGGACAGTAGCTACGCCCTGGAGGCTAGCGGACGTATCACCGATCTCACCCGTCTGACCGGCATGTCGCTGGAGTTCGAATCATCGGGCCAATCCCCGGCCCATTTCCTGACCTTTCTGACGGGGCCCTGGCTGGCTACCGAGCAATACACCGCCAGCGGCAAGCTGGAAGGGTCAGTCACGGATCTGGATCTGGGCGATCTCGATGTCAAGGCACAAGTCAAACAGACCACGCTGACGCTGCAAGGCACGATCGACGATCTGACCGGGGCCGGCGACATAGATGGCTTATTCGGGGTCCGCGGCAAAGATCTCGCCTCGGTGTCGGCCTTTTTCGATCTGCCGATCCCGGATGTGGATGAGCTCGATGGCTCGGTGCATGTGACCGGATCCTGGGATGAGACACAGCTCGACGATATCCAGGCCACGCTCCGGGAGGGCAGTATCTCGGGCGAACTCGGCGGCAAGATCGGAGACCTGCCTGACCTGTCCGGCATGGATCTGACACTCGAAATTCAGGGTGGCGACCTGCGGGACATCGAGTCATTGCTGGACTTTGAGGGACTGCCGCAGACCACCAAGGTCAGCGGAAAGCTCGGCCTGTCCGGGCGTCTGCACGACATGTCTGTGCGGGCCGACGGCCTGACCATGGAACGTGGCCCGCTGCGTCTGGCCGCCAACGGCTGGCTGCTGGATCTGGGAGACGTACCGCGAGTCGACATGAAGATTGAGGGCAGCGGCAACAACATCCGCGACATCGTCTTTTTCAAAGATGTCACCATGCCACCCACAGATCGCTTCGAGGTGCGGGGACGGCTACGCGGAAGTCTCGACGCGCCGGACCTGGACAACCTCGTCGCTCATGCAAGTCTGGGCGCCATCCGGCTCAAACTCGAAGGGCTTCTGCCAGATGTGACGAATCCACAGCGCTTCCAGCTGCGCGGCGAGGTCGAAGGCGACGACCTGTCCCGGCTCGGCGATGTCTACGGCCAGAAGTGGCCGCAGACTACGTCGTTCAAGCTCCATACAAAAGGCAAGGGGAGCTGGGACAAGCCGCAATTGGACGAAGTCGCCGGTTCGCTGGTCACCCCGGATATGGACATGACCGTCAGCGGACGGATCGGTGATCTGTTGCAGCCGCGGGACGTCTATCTGGACATCAAGGCATCGTCTCCTTCCCTGCTGGCGCTGCTGCCCTGGGGCGGTCATGCCTGGGAACGGCTGGGACAGGTGGAGACCAGTTTCTCGCTAAGCGGCGGGCCCGAGCATTTCGAACTGGACCTGGAACAGCTCACCGCCGGCACAAGCCGGCTTCACGGGCAGTTCGACATCACCATTGACGAGGGTCAGGTACGGCGGCTGAGCGGGAACCTGGTGGACAGCGATCTGGACCTGACACCATGGCTTGAGGAAGAAGACGATAGCGCGTCGTCGGACCAGGCCGGCCGCCGCGCCGATTCACCGCTGGTGTTCCCGGACATGCCGCTCCCGGTCGGCTGGATGGAAGGCCGGGACTTTGATCTCGGTATGGATGGTCTCAACCTCAGCCTTGGCGCGAGCCGTCTGCGCATCATCAGCGGACACATGAAGGTCAACAACAACGCGCTGAACATCGATCCGTTCACCATCGGCTATGGGGACGACCAGATCACCGGCGGCATCGACCTGGATGCGGGCGTCCAACCCAGTCGACTCAAAGCGCAACTCCGCAGCATCGACTTTGACCTGGGCAGCCTGGCGCGGCGGATGGGTCTCTCCGCAGAGGCGCAGGGCAAGATGGACCTGATGCTGGATCTGGATGCGAGAGGCGACTCGCCCCGGGCCATGGCCGACACCGCCGAGGGCCGCTTCACGCTGCTGTTACGCGACGGCTTCCTGGGTCAACGATTCGCCAATCTCAGCGCTGTCGCGGCGGTGCGGGGCCTCCTCCCATGGGGCAACCGACAGACCGGCACGAAACTGCTCTGCGCGATGGTCGATTTACCCATTTCCGAGGGGGTGGCCACCAGCCACGTGATGGTCCTGGACACCGATGACATGCTGATGCGCGGTGGAGGCGAGATCGATCTGGGCCAGGAGCGTTACGATCTGTTGCTGCGGCCCCGGCCGAAACGCAACCGGGCGACCGGGTTCAACGCCAACGTCCGGATCACCGGTGCCTTGACCAATCCTCGCTACCGTCTGGCCGCCGGCGATACGGCGGTGCAGGCGGCGAGCGCAGTCGGGCGTTTCGCGGTGCTCGGACCGCTCGGGCTGTTCGTCAGCCCGGACAGTTTTCGTCGCACGCGCCAGGAATGCGCGGAGTCGCTGGAGGAAGTCTCGACCCTGAAGTAGTAACGGGGCGATTCCCGCCGGCGATCTGGTTTACACTAGCCACCCCCCCCGGGCAGCGCATTTGCGGAGATTTGAGTGACCCCCTGGACCCTTACCCTCGCCTCAGCATTGTTGTGGCTGGTCTCCGGCGCCGCGCTGGCCGCCGT
>Ga0265303_10002883_pt1 | contig 10720 bp, 9 predicted proteins | sample Helome_2_FD_192494 | JGI IMG/M metagenome (GOLD analysis project Ga0265303, IMG submission 192494) | Marine sediment microbial communities from subtidal zone of North Sea - Hel_20160317 (Illumina Assembly) | ecosystem: Environmental > Aquatic > Marine > Subtidal zone > Sediment ...
AGCTTGTCTACATACCAGTCACGATTCAGGCGATCGAAATCGTATGTTTTTAAAGAGGCCTGAGTTTTTTTGTTCATGGATTCTTTTTCATGGATTATTCTTCACCGAGCATTGATTGCGCCCTGGGCTCAACCGGCTTCATTACCTGCCATCAAAGTCATTAATTGCTGAATTTCCTCAAGCAGAACACGGTAATTTTGCTTTAAATCTGCCCCCTCAGGCAGCACCCAGTTAAGGGCCGAGGTGTGAAATGGGATTTTCGCTAAATAGTCACCATATTTGCCATTCAGACTCACGATAACAGTGAAATCATCCAGGTCATGTTCCGAAACTTCGAGTTGCTCGGTAACAAGATTTTCATCCGGCAAGCCCCTCTCACCCAGGAACTCCCTTAACTCTTTCGTAAGTTGCTCGGCTTTTCCTGGCGTGGCCGGCATGAAAAAACCGCTTTGGGGAAAGTTTTTCCTGCCAATGGCGGTAGCCAGTTGGGCCAACCCTGAAGCGGGTTGATCAAGAAATAATATGCGGTAGGTTTTTGGCATTTTGGCAATGCCTTTGACCGTATAAACAGTCTGGTCACAGATATTTTTTGCCTGGTCGATGATCCGTTTGAGTAGGTTGAACACGACAAAAATTGCCATCATGGTGGCTCCGTCCATGTGGTCGTCTTCGTCAAACAAGATTTTGTAAACACCATCCATGCGATTTTGCACACGCTTGGCCTGTTGCATAAGCGCAATTGCCATATCGGCATTGCCAGTACGAAATGCATTGCGGGATTCGGCCAGCGTGGAAATCGACTCGTCAAACATGGCGTCAATGTTGCGCGTAAGTTGCTCGGAAACTGGAGAACTTATCTGTAGTGCTTCCCGGCAAATGGTGACGGCATAATCACCAATGCGTTCCAGGGCGACATTGACACGGGAAGTTGCTGCCATTTCGCGCAACTGACCGGCACCGGGTAAGTGACGGGCAATGAAGGTGTGACAAAGATGATCGCATTGCCGTGAATCCCGGTTTATCGGGTAATCACCAAGCACCGTTTTATAGGCCAACTCACTATCCCGCAGGATCATGATCTTCTTGGCACTATGTAACGCTACCTCGACATCTTCACCGATCTTCCAAAGCCGATTCCTGATAATGTTCAGGTCGGCTTCCATACGCTCTTCAAAATGGCTCATTTAAGATTCCTGGTTGGCCTGGGAATGACAACATTCATGGCATAATTATCACCGTCCCGCCGTTCCGAAACAAGCCGGAACGACGGAGGAGATTGTCTCATTTACCGGTAAATCAGCCGCAGTCAACGTCATGCTCAGAAGCATAACCTTTTTCAAGAATAATGCACTGCCCGGCATCGCTCTTTATCCAGTTCAGGTAGGCACCGACGTAACCGCTTGGCTCACCGTTGGTATACATGAACAGGGGACGAGCAATCGGATAGCTGCCATCACTGGCTGTGGCAACGGTAGGCCCGGTGCATTCACCACCGGTTTCTTGTGAAATACAGGCCATGTTGATATGTTCAGTTGCATAAGCCAAACCGCTGTAGCCGATGGCACATGGTGTATTTTCTACCAGGTCGACCACATCCTTGGAGCCATGCATGTCACGGGTTCCAAGAAGGAAGTCGCCTTTTCCAAGAATTGTTTCGCGGAAATAGGCGTAAGTACCTGAATTATTCTGGCGACTGACCACAACAATGGTCTGATCATCACAACCTGGCACTTCGACACCAAGGTCAGTCCATTTCGTGTAACTGGCACCGTCACCGTAAATTTCAGCAAGCTGCTCAATACTCAGGTCCGTGATGGGGTTATCCGCATGCAGATACACCGCCAGCGCGTCATAACCGACAATATGCTGAACCGGATCATGACCGTGGTCTTTGGCTAGCTGTATTTCCTTGTCCTTCATCGCGCGACTTGCATTCGCGATGTCAACCGTACCGTTAATAAGGGCAGCTATACCGGTTCCGGAACCACCGCCGCTCACCGCTACAACAGTTGCAGGGTCTACCGTTTGATAGGCTTCGGCCCAAGCCTGGGCGACATTAACCAGGGTATCAGAACCCTTGTTTTGTATAACCTGACGATCCTGCCCACCACCACATGCGTATAGAATAACTGACACAAACAAGGCGAAAACGGCCAGCAATATATTGCGCTTAAACATTAAGTCTCTCCAATTGATGACAAAAAACCATTCAAGAATACAGGTCGAATATGACAGTTATGTGACAGCCATTTATAATTGCACACACAATCCTTATGGATGTTGATTGAGATCATTTATTGCAGCGGAAAACTCATCAATGTCAAAGCCCGAGCTATAAATTCACTACTGAGTTGACGATCCATATTTCCTGCCCTGCAGTCGGTTTCACCAAAATTCACCTTCACATTTTTGAACTCTGAATCGGGTTGATAAATCAGCGCGGGGACGGGGTCAGCGCTGTGAGCACCGGTATTACTGTTGGTCGTATGATCCGCAGCGACTGCAATCATGACACCCGCGTCCAGCAACGGCACCATCGCCCGGTCGAGACGCTGAAGAAAGTCGCGTTTGGCCAGCGGTTGACGGTCATGGGAACAGATATCCGGGGCCTTGACATGAACAAAAACCATGTCATGGCTCTGCAGCACCAAGCCTGTAACAGCAACCTTGGCATCTAAATCAGTGTCCAGACTTGCTGTGAAGCGGGGATCTCTGATTGCATTGAAGCCAAACAGACGACCAAGGCCAATGACCGTGTTGCACCCCGAAACCACTGCTGCCCTGACTCCCTGCAGGCGAAGCAGGTTTTCCAGTTCACAGCAGGAACCCGCACCACGTGTGATGACTCCGTTCGCGACTGGTTTACCGCTGCGTAGCCTGGCAATGTTAACGGGATGATCCTTGAGGCGCTTGCCGGCCTCGCTGATAAAAAGGTTGATTTTGGACGCTGTAAATTCCGCTTCAGGCTCCAGGGGTCTGCATTTTTCCAGGACCAAAGGCATGCTGTGATCACCGGGATCGGTATCGCTGATGGCGTCCGACAACCCAGGGCCTGAGAGTACCAGTACACCACGGTGCTGATCGGTTGACGAAAAACTGGCACGTATTCCATCACCAACATCAATATCCTTAAGCGAATCCGCCAACACTTTTGTTCCGCTCGTAATTCTTCCGGCCCGCCGGTCTGTGACAAGGGAGACACCATCCCGATGCTCAATCGTTGCGAAATTGGCGCGCAGGGCAACATCTCCCGGTGCTAAAACACAATTGGCACCGGCAGCTTCCACGGGACCACGTTTCAAATGTTGAGCCTGCTCCGGTAACAACCCCATCAGCATGCCGGTACCGGAATGAGTATTGGGGATTTCTCCGGGGCTAATCGGATCCACCAGGCCATACCGACCCGAACCGGCCAATTGATCAAGCACGGGCGTATTAGCCGCCTCCAGAGGTGTCTTGCCATCTAACTCAGAAATGGGTAAATCACCCAAACCATCGATGATGAACAAAACGCATTTATTTGGAGCAGCGGGTTCTTCAGCAGGCTTGTCAGCATTATTGTCCAGCGGCGATCTATCTCGTGAACCGCTAAGCAGTTCATGCCAGGGCCGGACTTCTGTAATCTGTGCCAGGCTTTCCACTACCGGGCCAAAAACTTCTCTCGCTGTACCTGAAAATTGTTTGCGGAGTTCTGCGTTTACCTCACGGGTAATTTGCAGAATGGCCTTTTCCTTGTCCTCGGAGGTGACAATGGGCACGTTACAGCGATCAGCTTCAGACAACAGGAACGATTGCAGACTCCAGATGGATTCCAGGTTATTCAGATACCTTTCGGGTTTCCTCTGTGGTGCGTCAACACCCCTGCCTTTCAGACGCGCCTTGATTTTTTTTGATTTGAGGACGGCCAGTATCACATAAACTTTGATGACATCCGAATTATCGGGGATACGGTCGAGCAACTCCGGGTGCACATGCACGCCTTCCATGATGATGGGTACACCTTCCTCTACAGCCCGGTGAAGTACTGCTTCACAGGGTACAGCGAGTAGCTCCGCCTGGCTCCGGTAACCTTCCGCAACCAGTTGATCCCATTCACGATTTGGTTTGTCCTGTATCGGCAGGGTTTTCCAGGCATCAAATGAGGAAGTGTGCAATACCGGTAGCAGGCGCCTGGGGATCATTACCCGCATGACCTCACGCAACATATCAGTAGACTGTATCCGGACGATTTCCAGCAAATGGGCAATCTCCGTCGCAATGGTGCTCTTACCGACGGCAACGGTTCCTCCAATCAAAAGGATCAGTGGCCGTCCGCTGTTTTGGAATTCCGACCATACGAGATAACGACTGGCCGCATCTTCACTTACTTCCTGCTGCAGACAAAGATAAGTCAGATAACCGAGTTCGAGTGTTGATATGGAATTGATTCCGGATGCAATCAGCTGGGCATAAATCAACTCCGTGGTGTATTCAGCCTTCTCTGTTTTAATACCGGTCGATTGCAAATACCGGGTATGCCGCCCACGGGAAAAAGCGTGTTCTGCACCATCGATACTGGTAACCAGTATTCTAGGCGGCGCCACTGACGGAGCGCAATATTGCTCCAGTACTTCCGTTTCCCCCCTGTCCTTCAATAGGCTGGAAACCCGTCTTTGCAGTTGCCCTGATGTTATTTTCTTTTTGTTGGCAAGCTCATTGCGAACCGTGGTCGCTATTTCGAATGCATCATCGAAAGCAAGACCCGCATCCAGCAGGGTCCGAATAAGGATTCCGCGCAGAAACGGCGTTTTCTCATTCTCTCTTCTGTTGACAACAACTGTTTTCAATTTCTATCCTTGTAAGCGGGTGCGTCAAAACAATTCACTCAAGAGCTTACATCAGCTTGCGCTTCATAAAACAGAGAGACGCTCGTCAATGCACACGGTTCCGAACCTCATCTGCGGATACGTTAATACTCTGAGAACTGGGGTTCAGGTCAAATGGCAGTTGAATATTCGAAAGCCCCATACGTGTCAGCAGTCCACGTAATTCCTGTGCAAGCAATGGATAAATCTGCCGTGCCAGGCTGGCATGATGGTTGGTGAACTCTGAAATATCAATCGGATGTCCGGAGGTTTGCTGATAAACCGTTTCGAGACCCACTTTTGCATTAAAGGCCGGCCCCAGTTCCTTGCCGGCACCACCTATACAAACCAATCGCGCGCTCACCTGGTAGGATGGCAATTTGTCTCCCGAATCCATTTCCACCAGCCGGGGTGTCAGGTTCATTTCAACCTTGGCGTCCTGCATAGCACCTTCACGCGAAACACGCAAAAGCTCACCCTTTAACACGGATACCTGGCAATGCTGGAGAATAAAATAGTCCAGTAAGTTCATTGTGAACACCCCTAAACAGAATCAGGAGTACAAGATGCGGTATTTTGCCTGTTTATTCAAGCCTTAAGCCTGATCAACTTTACGGGCTGGCTTCAATCATCCATGACTCGCCAAAAATACCAACTGGCTACCGAACGGTATGGAGCGAGGTGCCGTGTGACATTTAGAACCTGTTCCGGCTTGGGTAATTCAGGTAACTCGTAAGTCAGCTGGACCCCTTTCTGAATGGCCAGATCCGCTGCCGGCATGACATCAGGCCGCCCAAGTGAAAAAATCAGGTGCATTTGCACCGTCCAGGGCCCGATGCCCCGAACTCTGCAAAGACTCCTGATAATGGCCTCATCATCCAGGGTAGCCATCTTTCTTGTATCCGGCAGATTGCCGGAACAGGTGTGTTCAGCCAGGTCAATGATTGCCAGTGCCTTGTTATTGGAAAGACCGACCGAATGAAGCGTCTGGACGGAGAAATTGACGGCTTCATCTGCCACCGGTCTATTGTCTTCGAATAGAGCCTCAAAGCGGCCGTAGATTGTGGCGGCCGCCTTTCCTGACAGTTGCTGGTAGGTAATAGAACTGGCGAGTGAAGTAAATAGATCCTGTTCCCGTTTGATGCGCAAACTGAAAGGGCCTTTGTCACGGATCACACCGGCCATTCGCGGACAACTCGATTTCAGCGTATCGATGGCCTGTTTGCGGTTGTAGCGCAGGCGACTCATGATCGACGCATAAAGGCCAACGCCGCCAGCAACCAACCCGCCATCATCAGCAAACCACCTGCCGGGGTCACAGCTGGCACGCTGATACCGGTGATAACATGCATATAAATGCTGCCACAAAAAACAACGGTACCCGAAATCACCAGCCATGTACCCCAGCGTAATAATCGTGACTCCAGTCTCGTCAATAATGCAGCCAGCCCAAACAAGGCGCCCGCACTAAACAGGTGAATAACAGAGGCAGTCTGCCAGACATCCTGCATACCATTCATGTCGAAAAGATGACTGCCCATAGCGGCCAGGATGACTGCACTGAAGGCCAACAGCGCCGCGGCCAATGCTACGGCGCGGGCTGAAGTGTTCATGGTGTGTCCAGCGGTTTTAACAGGTCTTCAGGTTTCTTTACCATGGCCTCAAATTTCTGTTTAGAAATACCGTAAACCCAGCCACTGACTTTATGATTGATATCGTCGACCATTTTAGTTACTTCATCTGTCGCCCGTTTATCAATTTCCTGTTGATCACTGGAATCCCCGCTATCATCACGAACCACGGATGCCGCAGGGTGACTGGCGTGCAAACGCAGCAGGTATTGGTCTTCATGCTCAAGCAGGTCAGCCAATAGCTCCACGCCGGAGAACATCAGCAAACGTAATTTTACGGCGCCCGCCCAATCAATACCGCCATCGGCTTGAACGGTGTCCATGTTCAAAAGCGAAAAAACAGAACCCAGTGAGTTCACTGCCCAACTGCTCTTGATCTCACGTCCTGGCCATAAACCTGCAAGATCAAAATCAGTCTGATCCGCAGAAATCCTCATCACCAACACCCTTTCAGCTGATGGGTGAATAATTTCAACTTCAGCGACCTCCGACGAGGTGACATCGACAATCAGCGTGTCCGCCCATCCCAGGGTCTGTCGCGGAACTTCAAACTCACGGTCCACCAGGGCGCTGTCTGACGCACCTTCCAGACGTACATATTGCCCTTGCCTGCCCTTTGCCTGGTTGCCTATCAGGATACCGTCGGTTTGATCGCCAACACTGACCCTGACCAGCACTCCACCGGCATTTTTGGTCGTAATATCTTCAACCCCAAGGCGGTCATAATATTCCGGGTTATCAGTTTTTGACTCAATGACCCTGGCCTGGGCCAGTGCCGCCAGCAACTTCTGTAATTTTGACCAATCTACGTGGTAACCGCCCATCTCTTCAACTTTCCAGGCGCCCCCGCTTCTCACCAGGGTTGCAATCGTGTTATTGCCTGCAACTACAATCTCAACGCGATTTACATCGTTGATCTGATCAGCTATCTCCGGTAATACCAGGGTGTCCACGGAGGGTTTACCTGATGACCTCTCTTTTGGCGCAATCAAAACAACCACGGCGAGGGCGAGGAGGGTCAGGATAGCCAGGTAGAGGAAAATTCGTTTCATGATTGTTCTTTCTCCCGGCGCCGACGCTGCATACGCCTGAAGACCAAGGCTGCGATTACGATCAATAACGGTACCAGCACAATATTGATAAATTTGAGCCGCATACCCAGTGCCTCGATTTCCCTCGAAAGATCATGCTGCACCTGCCGTAATTCGCTGCGAATCTGAAGTTTCCGATCAACGAAGCGTTGAACTTCCTCCTCCTGCTCAGTTGTCAGCACGGTCAGTTCGCCATCCTGTCTTAACGATTGCATTTCGGTCAGGGTGCGCTCGGTTTCTTCGAGCTCTTTCTGAAGTCGCTCCTCGGTATCACGAAAGCGAGCCTCGGCAGAAAATTTCAGGGCCTCCACACGGTCAAATGGCCGGGTGGTACTGGCGCGTGTGCGAATACCGATCAAATCGGAACTACCCAGTAACTGGTCGGCAATATTCACGATCAGTGTACCGTTATCCGCGAAAGAATTAGCCACCGTCCGGCCCAAGAAGTTTTGTTTTTGTACCCACAAACGGTCGGTCAATATATCGGTATCTGCAAATAGAACCACGTTAATCCCTGCTTCACCCGACTTAGCGATGTGACCCATGACCGGTAAGCCCTCAGGCGGTTGTTCAAAGGCTGTTTTAGCCTCGCCGGTGATACGGGCAGCCAGTGCGTACTGGTCACCTGTGGGTTGGAAATCCTTTACCAAATCCTGTGGGTTTGAAAGAAACCTCAGGCGCGCCGCATCAATAGGTGCTGCATTCTGGCTGGTTTCCAAAAGCGCTTCAAAAACCGTACTGGCATTCTCGAGTGGTGCCAGCCAGCCAATTGATGACAAATTGACTGCCTGTAAATCTGCTGTTGCAACATCGGAGTTGTTAATACCTTCCGGGCCAACGGACAAAATACCCAGGTGCCGCACCGCTTTTTGCCCCTGGCCCATGCTGACCTGCAAGGCATAAGCCAAGTCGCCAATCACCCGGTTGGTATCAAAACTGACACCCCAGGCTTCAAGCAATGGCCCCAGGGTGGAACTGCCACCTGCATTCATCCGTGCCATGGGATCATTGGGATCACCACCCAGGTCAGATTCCGCCACCGGGTCCATGAAAGCCAGTACCCGGCCACCGCCCAAGACAAACTGGTCGATTTGATAAAGCAGGTTTTCGCTGAGATTTTTGGGATGTACCAGCAGCAGCAATTCCAAATCATTTGGTAATACTTCTATGTCGGGGGATAAATCCTGCAGTTCAAATAGCTCGCTGAACTGTTGGTGGATAATCCAGGCCTCAGACACGCTTTGTGTCGCCGGATCAAATCCTGGTTTCATGTCCAGGCCGGATATCAAACCAACTTTTTTACGCTGTGGATGTGATAATGAGAAAACGATTTTGGCAAGGTCATATTCAAGAAATTTCTCCTTATCCGGTTGCAGGAAAGGCATCACCTCGAGACCATCAAGCGAATTGCTACCCACCAGGCCAAAATACAGCATATCGCCGGCCGCCCCCACCGGCACGCCCTGCAGACCGTACTGTGCGGCCTCGTCCTCGGCAGGCGAAAATGGCACGGGGTCGATCCGCCGCAATGTCAGTTTTCCACCGCTATGCTCTACAAATTCTTCGAGCATTTCAGCCGACCAGCGCGCGTAACTGCGAAACTGTGGTAGATCACGGCTGGCATCTTCAGAAAAGTAGAGATACAGGTTGACCGGCTCTTCCATGTTTTCAAGAATGTTTCGGGTACCGTCATTGAGGGTATAAAGACCATTTTCAGTCAAGTCGAGACGCTTGCCTTGCAAAAACGTGGAAGAAAGGATGGTCAGGGTGACGAATAGAATGGCCAGCAGTAATAAAACGCCTGCTGAATACGCTGAGTGAATCTTCTGTTTCATCAGTCGGCCTTCTTTAATTCAAGTATCAAAACATTTGCAAGCAGCCAGAAACCAATAACCAGTGCGAAATACACCAGGTCACGCAAATCGATCACACCTTTTGAGATATCAGCGAAGTGCTGCAAAAAGCTGAGACTGGCAATACCATCAAGAACAATTTGTGGTGCCCAGCTATTAAACAGGTTCATCACCATTGGCAAACCGCTCAAAAGAAACAGGAAGCACACCACAATACTGAGAATAAATGCCACCACCTGGTTACGGGTCAGCGCCGACATACATGAACCGATCGCCAGAAACCCACCGGCCATCAGCCAACTGCCCAGGTAGGCCGCAAGTATCACACCGTTATCAGGCGACCCCAGGTAATTCACGGTAATCCACATCGGCAAGGTCAAACCCAGGGCCAGGCCGATAAACAACCAGGCTGCCAGGAATTTACCCAAAACCGCCTGGAAGGTTGTCATTGGCAGTGTTAACAACAACTCGATCGTTCCGGAGCGTCTTTCCTCAGCCCACAGACGCATCGAGATCGCCGGCACCAGGAACAGGTAAAGCCATGGGTGGAATCGAAAGAACGGGTCCAGATCTGCGAATCCACGCTCGTAGAAATTACCCAGGTAGAAAGTAAAAATTCCGGTCATGACCAGAAATATAATCAGAAAAACATAAGCGACCGGTGTTGCAAAATAACCGGTCAACTCGCGGCGCATTACGTTCAGCGTACCATTCATGCCAATGCCTCCGCCCGGGTAATGCTATGGAATACCTCGTCGAGACGGCCGGCCTCCAGACGTAAGGCCGAAACCTGCCATTGATTTTCACTGATCGCTGCGGTCACCGCCTCGAGAAGACCCTTTTCTGCATTCGGGAACAAGGTCAATTCACCTTCTCTAATCTCAACTTTGCCAACCTGGGACAGTTCACCCAAAGCACTGGCGACTTTTTCCGGTGTCGCAACCACCAGCGAAACCGCGTTGTGATAACGCGAGCGGGCAATCAGGCCCTGCGGACTGTCATCAGCCAGCAACTTGCCGTTGGCGATGATCATCACGCGATTGCACACGGCCGCAACCTCTTCAAGAATATGAGTCGAAATTATGATGATCTTATCTTTCGCCATGGCTTTGATCAGGCCACGCACCTCGCGCTTCTGATTGGGGTCCAGGCCGTCTGTCGGTTCATCCAGTATTAATATCTGGGGATCATGAATTATGGCCTGCGCCAGCCCTACACGACGTTTGAAGCCTTTTGACAGCGTTTCTATAGCTTGATGCTTAACTTTGGACAGGTTGAGTTGATCAATGGATTTTTCGACA
>Ga0265303_10002885_pt1 | contig 10718 bp, 10 predicted proteins | sample Helome_2_FD_192494 | JGI IMG/M metagenome (GOLD analysis project Ga0265303, IMG submission 192494) | Marine sediment microbial communities from subtidal zone of North Sea - Hel_20160317 (Illumina Assembly) | ecosystem: Environmental > Aquatic > Marine > Subtidal zone > Sediment ...
CTCGACATTGCGTTCTTTTTCGAGTCGGTAGCGAATCAGGTCGGCAATAGTGCCAATCTTGATGCCGTGAGCGTGGGCAAACTTTTCGAGATCCGGTCGGCGCGCCATCGTGCCGTCCGCATTCAGGATTTCGACGATTGCTGCCGATGGCTCGAGACCCGCCAGCCGGGCAAGATCACAACCAGCTTCGGTATGCCCGGCACGCGTTAGCACACCACCTGGCTGCGCCATAACGGGGAAAATATGTCCGGGCTGGCTCAGGTCCTCGGGCTTGGCATCCGCCGCCACGGCGGCCTGAATCGTTCGCGCCCTGTCATGGGCTGATATGCCGGTAGTAATACCCTCCGCCGCTTCGATCGATATAGTGAAGTTCGTGGCGTGATGCGCATCGGTATCAGTCACCATCAGCGGTAAACGTAGCTGGGCGCAACGGTCCCGCGACAGCGTCAGGCAGATCAGGCCACGACCGTGCGTCGCCATGTAATTGACATCCTCGGGCCGCACCTTCCCGGCCGCCATAATAAGGTCGCCCTCGTTCTCACGATTCTCATCATCAACCATGATCACCATTTTTCCCGCGCCAATATCGGCAATGATGTCCTCGATATCGCTAAACGCAGCGTCGACGACGCTCGGGTGCAGCGTTGTGTTGTCAGCCATAACCGTGTTCCTTCAGAAACTCCATCGACAGTCCCTCACCATCTTTCGCCAGCAGTCGCTCAATATAACGCGCCAGCAGGTCGACCTCGATATTTACATTCGTGCCGACCGCGTAGTCGCCCATGATCGTCACGTCTGCCGTATGTGGAATGATATTAACCTCGAAACTCGTTGCCGATACGTCGTTGACAGTAAGGCTGACGCCGTCGATGGTGACGGATCCTTTCCTCGCGACATAACGGGCGAATTCTTTCGGGACCTCTATGCTGAATCGGATCGAGCGCGCGTCTGCCCGGCGACTCGTCACGCTACCGAGACAATCGACATGACCACTCACGAGATGCCCGCCAAGCCTGTCGCCCAGTGACAGCGACGGCTCGAGATTCACATTGTCCCCGACGCCGAGACTGCCGAGGTTCGTTACGTCTAGTGTCTCGACCGACACGTCAGTGTCGAAACCGTCGGCACGCAGCTCGACAGCTGTCAGGCATACACCGTTCACGGCGATGCTCTCGCCGACATCATAGGATGTGAATGGCAGGCCGTCCGACTGCACGGACAGGCGCGCGTCACCACCGCGTCGCTCCAGCGCCGCAATGCTGCCTTTTGCCTGGATAATTCCTGTGAACATGATCGCTAGCCCGCAATTCGCGCCGTAATGCGGGTATCAGGGCCCACCTGGCACGTGTCAATGATGTCGAGCGATCGGCGGTCCGACAGTTCGGTCCACGTCGGCGTCCTGAACATGCCCATCGTCTCGCTACCCATGATATGGGGTGCCTGATAAATCACAAGCTCGTCCACCAAATCATTGCTGATCAGGTTGCCGGCCAACGCCGGTCCTGCCTCGACCAGGACATCATTGATGTCGCGCCGACCGAGATCCTCCAGAACCGCCGCGGCATCGACGAGGCCGTCTGCTGCCCCGACCTTGACGATGTCGGCGCCCACTTCGATTAGCGGACCACGTTTGCTGTCATCCGTGCAGTACAGCAGCGTGCCACCCGGCAACGCGAGCATTTCGGCAGAAAGCGGCATGCGCAGGTCTTTATCCAGCACAACCCGCAAGGGCTGCAGCCCACACGTATCGATGTCCGGATCGCGCACGGTGAACGACGGATCGTCCGCGAGCACGGTGCCAATACCGCTCAGGATGGCGCCCGACCGTGCGCGTAGTCGTTGTACGTCGGCGCGCGACTCCGGCCCGGAGATCCACTCGCTCTGGCCGCTGGCCATCGCGATACAACCGTCGATACTGCACGCCATCTTGAGTCGGACGAAAGGCCGGCCGGTCGTTACACGGCTCAGAAACCCAACCAGCTGCTGCGCCACTTGCTCTTCAAGTACTGCGACGCGCACCGGGATGCCCGCTTTTTCGAGCGCTTCTATTCCCCGACCATTCACATCCGGATTCGGGTCCTGGATGCCGACAACCACGGTGGCCACGCCAGCATCAATCAGTGCATCAACACACGGCGGCGTCTTGCCATGGTGTGAGCAGGGTTCGAGAGTGACGTAAGCGGTTGCGCCTTTCGCCGCGTCGCCGGCTGCCTCCAGCGCATTGATCTCAGCATGTGCCTCACCGGCGACCTTGTGCCAGCCCTCGCCGACGACGTCGCCGTCGTTAACCAGCACGCAGCCCACCATCGGGTTCGGATGTGCCGTGAACAAGCCTCGCTCCGCGAGACGCAGCGCCTGCGTCATGAACGCGGTATCGGTCTGATCACTCATGAATTACTTTTTCTTCTTACCCAGAAGTTCGGGCAGTAGAGACATCTGCTCACGTGACGCGGCGGTCTCGGAGATTCGCTGCAGGCGTTTGATCTCTTCCTCAAACTCGGTGATGTCCTGGAAGCGCCGGTAGACAGACGCAAACCGGACATAGGCGACCTCGTCGAGTTCGTGCAGTTCCTGCATGACGAGTTCACCCACCAACCTTGAGGGGACTTCGCGTTCACCCATGGTCCGAAGGCGGTGCACCAGGCGGCCTATGGCCTGTTCGACTTCGTCGCTCGGCACCGGACGCTTCTCGAGCGCACGGATCATGCTGTTGCGTAGTTTGGATTCGTCAAATGGCTGCCGACTGTTGTCGTTCTTTACGAGTCGCGGCATGACGAGCTCCGCCGACTCAAACGTGGTGAAGCGTTCGTTACAATCGAGGCACTGGCGACGCCTGCGGATCTGCCTGCCCTCACCCGCGAGACGGGAGTCGATTACCTTGGTTTCTTCGTGGCTGCAGAACGGGCAGTGCATTAGGGCCTCGTTAGGCGTATACGGGGAACCGTTTACAAAGGTCGAGGACCTGGCCGCGTACGCGCTCGATCGTCTCCTCGTTATTAATGTCGTCCAGTATATCTGCAATCCAGCCCGTAAGCTCACGGGTCTCGTCAGAACCCATACCGCGTGTCGTAATCGCGGGTGTGCCGAGACGCAGACCACTGGTTACGAACGGCGACTGTGGGTCGTTCGGCACCGCGTTCTTATTAACCGTGATATTGGCGCTCCCGAGGGCGGCGTCGGCGTCTTTGCCCGTAATGCCCTGTTCGATCAGGCTTACGAGCATCAGGTGATTGTCGGTGCCACCAGAGATGATGGGATAGCCGCGTTCGGCCAATACGCTGGCCATGACCTTGGCGTTCTCGACAACCTGCGCCTGGTAGTCCTTGAACGAGGGCTCCATGGCCTCTTTGAATGCTACTGCCTTCGCCGCGATCACGTGCTCCAGCGGCCCGCCCTGGGTGCCCGGGAATACCAGTGAGTTGAATTTCCTGGTGAGCTCGTCATTCTTTCGGGCGAGAATCAGGCCACCACGCGGGCCGCGCAAGGTCTTATGCGTGGTCGAGGTAACGACGTCAGCAAATGGCACCGGGTTCGGGTAGTGCCCTGTCGCAACGAGGCCGGCGACATGAGCCATGTCGACCATGAGGTAAGCGCCGACGCTGTCGGCGATATCACGAAAACGCTGCCAGTCAACAATTCGTGAGTACGCCGAGAAGCCCGCGACAATCATTTTCGGCGTATGCTCTTCTGCCAGCGCCCGCACCTGGCCGTAGTCGATCTCTGCAGTGTCCGCATTCAGGCCATATTGATACGCGTTGTAGTTCTTGCCCGAGAAATTGACCTTCGAACCGTGCGTCAGGTGACCACCTTCGGCAAGGCTCATTCCCAGGACCGTATCGCCTGGTTGGCAGAGCGCCATGTAGGCAGCACCATTTGCCTGGGAACCCGAATGTGGCTGAACGTTCGCATAATCGGCGCCGAACAGTGCCTTGGCGCGTTCAATGGCCAGCGTTTCCGAGCTATCGACGTGCTCACAGCCTCCGTAGTAGCGCTTGCCCGGATAGCCCTCGGCATACTTGTTATTCAGGACGCTGCCGTTGGCCTCGAGAACGCGCGGGCTCGCATAGTTCTCAGAGGCAATGAGCTCGATGTGCTCTTCCTGTCGGCGTTCTTCGGCCGCTATGGCGTCGGCGATTTCAGGATCAAATGATGCAAGCGTCGTAGTTGTGTCGAACATCTGGCGGGTACTCCGGGGCGGGGGTCGTCGCGAAAGATGGCGATGTTACCTGTTGCGTCAGGTTCTAACCAGCCTCGACAAACGACTGCACGACACGGGTCCATGCGCGAGCGAGGTTGCGCCGGTTATAGCCGCCGCCACCTGTGCCGACGATACGTCCACCACAGTGCTTGTCGGCCAGCGCACACAAGGCCGTCGCGGCATCCGCGTGCGCCTGCTCCGTGTAACGGAGATGCGTAATGGGATCACCCTCAAGGCTGTCGGCACCGCACTGGAACAGGATGAACTCTGGCTGCGCATGGTCGACATAAGACTCAATGCGCGACCAGGCTTTCTTGAACTCATCGTCGCCAGCGCCCGGCTGCATCGCAATATTGAGCTTGGTACCGCGTGCACGTCCGGTGCCTGTTTCGCTCTCTGCACCCGTGCCCGGGTACAGATACCGCCCGTCCTCATGAACATCGGCAAAAATCAGGTCGGGGTCATCTTCGAAACCGTAGAACATGCCGTCGCCATGGTGCGCATCGATATCGACATATGCGATTCGCTGCAGGCCGTGTTTCTTACGCAGGTGCTCGGCAGCGACACCGCAATCGTTGAATACACAGAAACCCGCTGCGCAGTTGCGGCCGGCGTGGTGCAACCCGCCAATAGGAACGAACGCTCGTTCTGCGTCTCCTCGCATAATTGCGTCGACCGCGGCAATGGTTGTGCCGACAACAGTGGAAGCCGCATCGAAAATGCCTGGCAATGCAGGCGTATCGCCATCATCGAGAAATCCTTTTCCCTCAGATGACATCCGCGATACTTTGTCGATGTAATCAGCTGTGTGAAACAACAGCAGGTCGTCGACGCTGGCGGCTCGCGGCGCAGAGTACTGGACAGCGTCGCCCAGTCCCGCTTCGGCCAGCTCGTCATGAAACACACCATGCCGGTCCAGCCCGAACGGATGTGGATCGCCGAAGCCGTAGCTGGCGAGTTCCTCACCCCTGTAAACCAGCACTGGTTTGCCCATGGTCCATTTGCTCGAACTAACGTCGCGCCAGCATACCGAAGAGGCAAACAATCACAAATCACCGGGGGTACGTAGTAGCCCGAATTGCTAACTTTTCGCTCAAACAGGGAGAATACTAGTGACTCTGGCGCAAGCTCACGTAGCTTGGGGACGTGCGATCGTGACTCGGGAAATGTGCGAGCGATTCGGCTTTGATGCCAACGCGATTGCTCGACGCGTGCACCTCGTCGGGCTGGCGGGAACCGATAATCTCGACCTGGGCCTCAAACTGCAACGACTGGTCATCGTGCCGAACGGCAAGGTCATCATCGAGGGCATTCTCGAGTCACTCAAAGACATCGAACAGTTCGAACAAATTGTCGATGAGAACCAGGGTGTCGATCGGCTGCGAGACTTCCAGAACAGATACCTTTCCGGACTTGGCATCGATTTTGTCAGCCCCGCGTATTTTGAAGAACGTCTGCGCATCGGCTACGTACACAACAAGATCGGAGTACCTCAGGCGCTCTACCAGGTCGCGTCTCGAACGCTCGAATACATGCTGATCCACCATATCCCGCCGAGCATACGCCGCGATCCCGCCGCGTTCGACCAAATGCTCATGTTTATCCTGAAAATCATGGCCCTGGACATGTCGCTGGCGGTGGAAAGCTATTGCATGACCGAGATGTGTGGGCTGGAAGATTCGCTGCAAGACGAACGAGGCAAGACACGACGCCTGCGGCAGCTCGCGATCACGGATTGGCTAACCGATCTGCACAATCACGCCTACTCGCGGCATCTTCTGCAACTAAAGCTCGACTACGCTCAGCAAAGCGACACGCCCTTGTGTGTGATCATGGCGGATCTCGACCAGTTCAAGAAGATCAACGACGAGCACGGTCACCTCGTGGGGGATCACGTACTGCGCATCGTTGCCGCGCGTATGATCTCAGGAGCGCGTACCGGCGATGAAATTGGCCGCTACGGCGGTGAAGAGTTCCTCTTCGTGCTGCAGGACACGGACATCGAAGCGGCAGCCGACGTGGCCGAACGCGTGCGGTCACGTATTAACGGCGACGCTATCCAGCACCACAAGATCACGATCAATGTCAGCCTGAGCCTCGGTATCGCGCAAGCCCACGGCGACGATACTGTGAATACACTGATCGACAGAGCCGATGCCGCGCTTTATGCCGCGAAACTCGCGGGTCGCGACTGCGTGATGCTCGAACAACCGTCATAACAGAGGCACTTTGCGGGCAACAAAGGGCTTGACGTTGCCTACCGCTCTTGCCGGATAATGCGCGCACCGAAATCATTGCAGAGCTCCAATGGCGCAGTACATTTACACTATGAACCGCGTGGCCAAAGTGGTCCCCCCGAAACGGTTTATCATTCGCGATATCTCACTGTCGTTCTTCCCGGGCGCCAAAATCGGCGTTCTCGGACTCAACGGTTCCGGTAAGTCCACTGTGCTACGTATCATGGCCGGACTCGACACCGAGTTTGACGGTGAAGCCCGTGCACAAGCTGGTATCAAGGTCGGTTACCTGCCACAGGAACCCGAACTCGATCCTGACAAGGACGTACGTGGCAACGTCGAAGAGGGCGTTGCCGAGACCATGGACCTCGTTAGTCGATTCAATGCCATCAGCGAGAAGTTCGCTGAGCCGATGAGTGACGACGAAATGAACGCCCTGCTCGAGGAGCAAGGCAAATTGCAGGATGCCATCGACGCAGCGGGCGCCTGGGAGATCGACCGAAAACTCGAGATTGCTGCTGACGCTCTGCGCCTGCCACCATGGGACGCGGACGTCACCAAATTATCGGGTGGTGAGCGCCGCCGGGTCGCGCTGTGTCGGTTGTTGTTATCACAACCAGACATGCTGCTGCTTGATGAGCCAACCAACCACCTTGATGCGGAATCAGTCGCCTGGCTCGAGCGTTTTCTTGCCGAGTATCCGAGTACCGTCATCGCCGTAACGCATGACCGCTATTTCCTCGACAACGTAGCCGGCTGGATTCTCGAACTCGATCGCGGCCATGGCATCCCGTGGGAAGGCAACTATTCGTCCTGGCTGGAGCAGAAAGAACAGCGGCTGTCGAACGAAGACGCATCGGAAAAAGCGCGACAAAAGGCCATGAAAGCTGAGCTCGAGTGGGTACGCTCTAATCCGAAGGGCCGGCAGGCGAAATCGAAAGCGCGTTTGCGCCAGTTCGACGAGATCTCCTCGCCGCAATACCAGCGACGCAACGAAACGAACGAGATCTACATTCCGCCCGGACCACGTCTCGGCGACCTCGTTGTCGAGATCACCGACCTGAAGAAAGGCTTTGGCGACAAATTACTCATTGACGGTCTCAGCTTTCAGCTGCCGCAGGGTGGCATCGTTGGCGTCATTGGACCGAACGGCGCAGGTAAGACGACGTTCACGCGCATGATTACGGGTAGCGAAGAACCCGATTCGGGCACGATCAGGCTGGGTGAAACCGTACAGGTTGCCAGTGTCGATCAGTCGCGCGACAGCCTCGATGACAGCAAGACCGTTTGGGAAGAGATCTCGGATGGCCAGGACCTGATCAAGGTGGGCAATTACGAGACACCTTCGCGGCAGTATGTTGGGCGTTTCAACTTCCGAGGCAGCGATCAGCAGAAGAAGATCGGCATTCTGTCGGGCGGAGAGCGCAACCGCGTACATCTCGCCAAGATGCTTAAGGCAGGCGGCAATCTGTTACTGCTTGATGAGCCCACCAATGATCTTGATGTCGAGACGCTGCGCGCACTGGAGGAGGCATTGCTTGAGTTCCCGGGTTCCGCGATCGTGATTTCACATGATCGCTGGTTCTTAGACCGCATATGTACACATATTCTGGCATTTGAGGGAGACTCAGTAGTGACTTGGTTCGCCGGTAATTACGCAGACTACGAAGAGGACCGTCACCGGCGCCTCGGATCCGATGCTGACAACCCACATCGTATAAAATACAAGCGACTGGAGTCCTAGTACTCCTGAAAGGCCTGTTTGGAGTGCCAAATGAACCTGTTCGTTGCCGTCAGCGCAATACTCGCGCTCATCGCGTTGCTCTATCTCGGCAAAACCGTAGGCCATTTGCGGCGCAGACACCTGCTTCGCGCAGGCGGTTCTGCCACAGCCTGTGCCGTGACCGGTGCCATCGGCACAGCTGGCATCCTGCTCTTCATGAGCTACCTGGGTTATGAGCAACTGACTGACGAGCAACTGGTCGGCGTGATCGAGTTTTCGCAATCGGCGCAGCAGGAATACACATCGCGTCTGATGATCGATGGTGAGATCGATCGGATGCTGACCTTACGTGGCGATGAGTGGCAGCTTGATGCCCGGATCGTCACCATGACACCGCCGGCAACCATGCTCGGATTCGAACCTGTGTATCAGCTTGAACGTCTAAGCGGTCGCTATGCATCGCTCGACAGCGAACGCACCCAACCGCGCAGCGTTCATGGCCTGGCCGAAGAACGGCCACTGGATCTCTGGAGCATGGCTCGAAATTTCCCGAAATTGCTGCCCGGCGTCGACGCGTATTACGGAACAGCGACCTATCTGCCGATGGCCGACGGCGCCCGATTCAAGGTAACGCTTTCCCGGGATGCCCTGATTGCGCGCCCGATCAACGACCAGGCGCGAAAAGCTGTCGGGGATTGGGGACAGGAGCCGGAATAGTATCGCATTATGTAAAGCGCTGGCAGAGACGCCGGCCTGATGGTGCATACTGGCCTAGCTAGTTGATTTAACTGATACATTTAGCATCAAATAATAAAGAGCGAAGATGGCGATAGTGTTAGACAGGGATCAGGGGCTCCTGCTCGAAGATGACGAGCAGATCGGTCTTGAGTGCCCGTATTGCAGTGTTTATTCGCACATGAGTCCGCAGTCGGTGCCGCACGCCGACGATCTTCTCAAACACCATCCAAAACATGTCGGTCTTGTGTATCGCTGCGATGCCTGCCAAGCACCTGTTTTCCTGCGCTTCGCCGTAAAGCGATACGACGAGAACCAGGTGGAGTTGTACCGCAACTTCATTGAGCTCGAGCGCCCCAAAGAGCGTTTCGCTTTCTCTTACTTGCCCAAGCACACCGAGGTCATGTTTCGCGAAGCCCTTTCGTGTTACTCGAACAACAACTTCAATGCGTTTGCCTCGATGTGCCGTCGTTCGGCCTCCAGCGCGTACGCTGAACTCGGCGAAGGTGGTCGGCTCAGAGCGTTTGAAGAAATCGTCATCGCCCAGGATATCGCCGGAATCGACGACGAGATGTTCGCTCCGATCAAGACTGTCTTGTTTGATACCGGTGAAGAAGAAGACCTGCCGCTCCTGACCCGGTTGCAGGCCGGCATTCTGCTGGAGGTCCTCAAGGACATGTTCTACCAGTGCTTCGTGCGCCGCGGCAAACTCACGCGCGCACTTAAGGTCCGCAACTTCTTTGTTCAGGAAAGCGACAACAACCTGGCCTCGTCGGCCTAATTTTTTTCAGGAACCCTGAACGATATCGAGTGAATGTTCTCGATAGGGTGGATGTCGACTCGTTCCGTGTCTTCGTCATACAGAAACACGAATTGCCCCGTCGTACCCAACAACAACGCTGTCGTTGCAGCGCCACTGTCAGCGAACATCACGTCAACATACTTGCCGTCGCCATCGCGTGTATCGCGCGCCTGTGCGAAAGCATACGAGTACAAGAACAACAGCACCATAAGAACCGCGACAAAATTATTCATAAATCGGTATTTCGGCGAGCCGTACCAGGCAAGCCATTTCGCGGTTGTCCCGCGTCCAACCCGACGACTCGATGCATTATCAATATTCACGAGGACGACCGCGATAATAACGAGACCCCAGGTGAACGGTTCTTTCAGTGACACGAGAAGAAAGTCACTGATCTGAGCGTAGTTGAAGACATTGATGCCAAACCACCTCAGAAACGCCCAGGAATAGAACATCCCGATGACCGACGCAGCGACGTAGAACGCGGACACGATAAGTGCCGGGTGTTCTTTCAGAATTTTCTTGGCTGTTTTTTTGATATCTGTGATCGCCCGTTAGGGCGGCCTCCTAATCTGGTTAGTCAATGGCGACGCGGGCATTGCGAAACATGCGCATCCATGGGCCATCGGCGCCCCAGTTGTCGGGGTGCCACGAGTTCTGCATCGTTCGTGCTACGCGTTCGGGGTGCGGCATCATTATGGTCACACGGCCGTCCTCATTCGATAAACCGCAAATGCCATCGAGAGACCCGTTCGGGTTTGCCGGGTATGCGTCCGCTACATCGCCGTAGTTATCAACGTAGCGCACTGCAATCATGTGCGAGGCCGTGTAACGGTCGCTGTCCTCAACAAATTTGACCCGGCCTTCACCGTGGGACGTCGCTATTGGCATCCGCGAGCCCCCCATGCCTTGCAGAAATATCGACGGACTCTCCAGAACTTCCACAAGACTCAGGCGCGCCTCGAACTGTTCAGACTTGTTACGCAGGAAGCGTGGCCAGCTTTCGGCGCCTGGAATGAGCTC
>Ga0265303_10002886_pt1 | contig 10718 bp, 7 predicted proteins | sample Helome_2_FD_192494 | JGI IMG/M metagenome (GOLD analysis project Ga0265303, IMG submission 192494) | Marine sediment microbial communities from subtidal zone of North Sea - Hel_20160317 (Illumina Assembly) | ecosystem: Environmental > Aquatic > Marine > Subtidal zone > Sediment ...
CTGACTTGTACTATGACAAATGAGACCCCATCTGCTTGAACGGAATTTTGAGTTATTTTTCTTCATTCGATCAAAATCCGGACAGGTATTTGTGCAAATGTGCATTGACGCTGCGACTGGTCTCAGCCATGCTGTCAGTCAGGGAGCGGGGAGGAATCAGGCTGGTGAATACAACACCAGGCGACCAGTCGAGAGTAAGAGAGGCCCAACAATGAAAGAAAATGTACTCGACGTATTGATGTTTCTCTTTGAGAACTATTTATATGACGAACCCGAAGAAGCCCCGGACAGGGACTCCCTGGAGGAAAATCTCCATCAGGCGGGGTTCACCAATGTTGAAATCGAAAAAGCCTTCAATTGGCTCGACGGTCTTGCAGATCAACGCCACCAACCGGACTTGTTTCAGGATAACACCCGGCCCGTGCGCGTCTATGTCGATTCAGAAATCGCCCGCCTGGATACCGAGTGCAGGGATTTCCTGATGTATCTCGAAAATATCGGAATCATTGATGCCCAGCGCCGTGAACTGGTTCTTGACCGCGTGCTTGCTTTGGAAACCGATGAAATCATTCTGGAAGATGTGAAGTGGGTAGTACTGATGGTGTTGTTCAATCAACCGGGTCAGGAGGCGAATTTTGCCTGGATGGAAGATTTGATGTTTGACAGCGAGCAGGAATATCGGCACTAATAGTATAGGAGTCGACCACGGCATGCGGTCGGGCTTTTCTGAAAAACAATACAGACTGGAGAAACTTACCACCTAATTCCAATCCTGCCTTACTGGCAGATGGTGTTTGTTTGAAATTAATATGGCTAAAAACCTACTCATTGTTGAATCGCCGGCCAAGGCGAAAACTATTAACCGCTACCTCGGAAGTGATTTCGAAGTGCTGGCTTCCTACGGTCATATACGCGACCTGCCATCCAAGGATGGCGCTGTCGACCCCGACAACCATTTCAGCATGCACTACGAGCTTAGCGAGGGCAGCAAAAAACACGTTGATGCAATCGTAAAGGCGACCCGAAGGGCCGAGGCGGTCTACCTCGCAACCGATCTCGATCGCGAGGGTGAGGCCATTTCCTGGCACATCTACGAAATACTGAAAGGCAAAAAACTGGCCGATAAAATTCCTTTCTACCGGGTCGAGTTTTCGGAAATCACAAAACACGCGATCCTGGATGCCGTGGCCAATCCACGCGAACTTTCGATGGATCTCGTCAATGCCCAACAAGCCAGGCGCGCGCTTGATCACCTGGTTGGATTTACACTTTCGCCCTTGCTGTGGAAAAAGATCAAACCCGGATTATCTGCGGGAAGGGTTCAAAGCCCGGCCTTGCGTATGATCGTAGAGCGCGAACGTGAAATCGAAGCTTTCAAAGCGCGGGAATACTGGACCATTGAAGCTGACCTGCAAAAAACCGGGCTACCATTTACCGCCAACCTGGTGCGTCTGGACGATAAGAAATATCAACAGTTTGATATCCAGGACGAAAAGCGTGCCAGCACGGTTCGTGACCAGTTATATGCTGATGCCAATGGTCAGCTGAAAGCCGACAGGATCACGCGTAAGGAACGAAAACGCAGGCCTGCGGCGCCCTTCATAACATCGACTTTGCAGCAGGACGCCTCTCGAAAACTCAGGTTTTCGGCCCAAAAAACGATGCGCACGGCCCAGTCACTGTATGAAGGGGTTGAGATCAACGGCAATACCGAAGGTCTGATCACCTATATGCGTACCGATTCGGTCATGCTTTCTAAAGATGCGATCGCAGATATCCGTCAGCAAATCACCAGCCAGTTTGGTGATGACTACGTGCCCGAAACACCCAATTTTTACAAGACCAAGTCAAAAAATGCACAGGAGGCCCACGAGGCTATCCGTCCGACTTCTGCCAGCCTGGTTCCGGGCAAGGTTAAGGCTAGCCTGAGTAATGACCAGTTCCGCCTTTACGAGTTGATATGGAACCGTACGTTGGCGAGCCAGATGGCACCGGCAAGAATGGACACGGTTGCCGTCGAATTCGACTGTGGAAAATCCGCCAGCTTCCGTGCCAATGGTTCCGTTGTTACCTTCCCGGGTTTCCTGGCTGTATACGAGGTCTCAAAACCCGAGAGTGAAATAAAGAAAGAAAGCAATCTGCCGGATATGCAGGAAGGGGATGTTCTGAAGCTCGACGAAATACGCGCCGAGCAACACTTTACGGAACCACCGCCAAGGTATTCAGAAGCCAGCCTCGTTAAAGCCATGGAGGAATATGGCATTGGCAGGCCTTCGACTTATGCCAGCATCATGTCCACACTGGTACGGCGGCACTATACCGAGCTCGAAAGCCGTCGCTTCAGACCCACGGACACCGGTCGGGTCGTTGAGCGTTTCCTGGAAAATCATTTCAACGAGTATGTAGATTACGAGTTCACTGCCCGTCTGGAAGACAACCTGGATGAGGTCTCAAGGGGCGAAATGGAATGGGTGCCCCTGTTGGAGGCATTCTGGAAGCCTTTCAAAGAGCGCGTCACCGAGAAGCAGGAGTCTGTCAGCCGTGATGACGCAAAGGCTGCACGTGTCCTCGGCACAGATCCAAAATCCGGCAAGCCGTTATCGGTGCGTCTTGGCCGCTATGGCCCGCATGCCCAGATTGGTACCCGGGATGATGAAGAGAAACCCGTTTTTGCTGGTCTCAGACCCGGGCAGAGTCTTGAGACCATCACCCTGGAAGAAGCACTTGAACTGTTCAAGCTGCCACGTGAGTTGGGAGTTACACCTGAAGGTGAAAAGGTATTTGCCGCCATCGGGCGTTTTGGCCCTTATATACGCTTTGACAGCAAATTTGTTTCATTGAAAGAAATCGACCCGCATGAAGTCACGCTGGAACAGGCACTGGTTGTGATCGCTGAGAAGAAGGAATTCGAAGCCAATCGTATCATCAAGACTTTTGAGGGAACCGATATCGAGGTTTTGCGCGGTCGTTACGGCCCCTATATCACCGATGGCAACAAAAATGCGCGGATGCCGAAAGACCGCGAACCGGAGTCCCTCACCCAGGCTGAATGTGAGGAATTAATCGCAGCAGCTCCCGACCGTAAACGCGGTAAGAAAAAGGTCGCAAAAAAGAAAACCACAAAGAAGAAGACGTCAAAAAAGAAAACAGGTAAAAAGAAAACGTCTAAAAAGAAGACCGTGAAAAAGAAAACTGCAAAAAAATGATTAGCGGTCACCAAACCGACATCTGAATCATGGTTAGCCAAACACTGCTCGATACTGCCACTGCAGTGCAACACCTGCGTTCCGGCCAAGTCATCGCCTATCCCACCGAAGCTGTTTATGGACTGGGTTGTGACCCTGCCAATGAATCTGCTGTTCGCAGCTTACTGCTGATGAAAGGCCGGCACGAGTCTGCTGGCCTGGTGCTGATTGCCAGCGGGTTTTCACAACTAGGGCGCTGGATTGCACCCGTCGATGAAACGCTGGTTGAAAGGGCCATGAAAACCTGGCCGGGTCCTGTAACCTGGCTATTTCCGCGTGCTGACAATGTACCCGACTTCGTGGCAGGCTCTCATAACACAATCGCCGTACGTATCACCGCACACGAACCAAGCCGCGCGCTGTGTGAAGCGTTCGGCTCCGCACTGATCTCAACCAGCGCAAACCATACTACGGCCGAACCCGCACGAACAGTCACGCAGGTGCGGGAGTATTTTGGCTCCGGGCTCGCTGGAATTCTCGCCGGCGAGTTGGGTGGCGGGGAAAAGCCCAGCGAAATTCGTGATCTTGTCAGCGGAAACATTATCAGGCGGGGTTAACCCGTTTACCTCATATGGGTGGGATAAATTATGTCAATTGAGCGGGTTAAAACTTATTTGCTCGGACTGCAGGACGACATCTGTCGCGGACTGGAAAAAGAAGACGGTAAAGGTCGTTTCGAAGAGGATATATGGCAACGCGAGGCAGGGGGTGGCGGGCGCACCCGCGTGCTGGCGCAGGGCGACGTTTTTGAACAGGCAGGGGTTAATTTCTCGCATGTTTATGGCAAGCGTTTACCACCTTCCGCCACTGCAGCAAGACCCGAGCTCGAGGGGCGGGATTTTCAGGCACTGGGTCTTTCTCTGGTTATTCATCCACGTAATCCGTATGTGCCCACGAGCCACGCCAATGTTCGTTTCTTTATCGCCAACAAACCCGAAACTGATGAGGACGCGGATGATTCGATCTGGTGGTTTGGCGGTGGTTACGACCTGACGCCGTACTTTCCGAACATGGAAGATGTCGTTCACTGGCATAAAACCGCCAGGGAAACCTGCGAGCCATTCGGCAATGATGTTTATCCCCGTTACAAAAAATGGTGCGATGACTATTTTTATCTTAAGCACCGCAATGAAACCCGTGGCGTTGGCGGCCTGTTTTTTGATGACCTGAACGAATGGGGTTTTGAGCGTTGCTTTAGCTTTATGCAAACCATCGGTGATAGCTACCTGCCGGCCTATTTACCCATTGTCGGACGCCGCAAGCACACCCGGTTCGGTGATAGCGAAAGGGCCTTTCAACTCTACCGGCGTGGCCGTTATGTTGAATTTAACCTGGTCTATGATCGCGGCACGTTATTTGGCCTTCAGTCCGGTGGTCGCACCGAATCGATACTTATGTCACTTCCGCCGCTGGTTAGCTGGCGTTATAACTATCAAGCCGAGCCCGGCTCTGCAGAAGCAGAACTGGACCATTATTTGAAACCGAGAGATTGGCTGGCTTCAGAAAGCCAGCCGGAACAGGATTAATGCCATGAATAAAATAATTACAGTTTTGACACTGACCCTATTGCTTACGGCCTGCGGTCAGGACAATACCAGCAGCCAGTCCGTTGAAGTGGCGGATGTCGAAGTGGTGAACAGCGTGCCGGAAAAACATTCGGGTCTGCTGCTCGAGAATATGAACACGGAAGTTCGACCAGGCGATGACTTCAATGCCTATGTCAATGGAACCTGGATAGACACCAACGAGATCCCGGCAGACCGGGCCAGCAACAGTGTGGGTCTCATTGTTCATGAGAAGGCCACGGCCAATGTCAAAACCATTATTGAAGAAGCGGCTGAAGGTGATTTCGCCCAGGGCAGCGACGAGCAGAAAGTTGGCGCTTTGTATGCCTCGTACATGGATATGGAGACCCGTAATCAGCTGGGTGTAACACCACTTGAAGCCGGGTTTGCGAAAGTCGATGCACTGGAAAACCATCAGCAACTGGCCGTGTACTTTGCAGAAGAGAACAAGGCCGGTATCGACCAGCCATTTGTGCTTGGGCAATACGTCGATTTCAAAGACCCGAATACCTACATGATGTACACATGGCAGGCCGGGCTTGGGCTGCCCGACCGGGAGTATTATTTCGAAGAGGGTGATCGTTCCGAAGAAATTCGCGCAGCCTATGTATCGCACATCGAAACCATGTTTGAAAAAGCCGGATTAGTTGATGGTAAAGATGCAGCGAGCATGATCATGGCGCTGGAAACACGCATGGCCGCAGAACACATGAAGAAAGAGCAAACCCGCGACATGGTGGCCCTTTATAACAAGATCCCTCTCGATGAACTACCCGAATTGATGCCTGATTTTGCATGGGATGTTTATCTGAAAACAGCCGCAGTCGATGGTATCGACGGTCTCGTCGTTACCCAGCTCGATTACATGCGTGCACTCAATGACATCATCAAAGACACCAGCATCGATGACTGGAAAACCTACCTGACATGGAAAGTCCTGACAGCCAACGCCGGTCTGTTGAATGAAGAACTGGATCAGGAAAACTTTGAGTTTTACTCCAGGACCCTGCGTGGTATTGAACAACCGCTACCCCGTTGGAAACGCGCGGTCAGCAATGTGAACAATAATCTCGGCGAGGTGGTCGGCAAGGTCTACGTGGCACGCCACTTCCCGCCGGAAGCGAAGGAACAGATGCTTGAGTTGGTGAACAACCTGATTAAAGCCTATGAAATCAGCATCAGGGAACTCGACTGGATGGGAGACGAAACCAAGGCACAGGCTTTGGATAAACTTTCAAAATTCACACCTAAAATCGGCTACCCGGACAATTGGGAAGACTATTCGAGACTGGACATCGAAGAAACCGACCTGGTAGGCAATATGCGGCGCTCTGCCCTGTTTGTTTATGAGAAAAACCTGGCGCGCCAGGGTGGACCGGTGGACAAGTCTGAATGGGCTATGACACCACAAACCGTGAACGCCTATTACAACCCACCACTCAATGAGATTGTATTCCCTGCAGCCATCCTGCAACCGCCATTTTTTGATCTGCAGGCAGATGATGCCGTGAATTACGGCTCAATTGGTGCAGTCATCGGTCACGAAATCGGTCACGGTTTTGACGATTCAGGCAGCACATTTGATGGCGACGGTGTTTTACGCAACTGGTGGACCGACGGGGATAAAGTGGAATTTGAAAAACGTACGGCGAAACTGATCGACCAATATTCTGCCTTCAAACCCTTTGATGATCTCAGTGTCAACGGCGAGTTCACACTGGGCGAAAACATCGGCGACCTGGGTGGTTTGAGTATTGCCTTACTCGCCTACAAATTGTCTTTGGATGGCAAAGAACCTCCGGTTCTGGACGGTTTTACCGGTGAGCAGCGTGTATTTATTGGCTATGCACAGGGGTGGCTTGGAAAATCACGTGATGAGGCACTCAGGCAACAGATCAATACCGACCCGCACTCACCCAGGCAGTACCGGGTTAATGGCGTGGTCAGGAACGTGCCTGAATTTTACGAGGCGTTTGATGTTGTTGAGACTGATGCTTTGTACCTGGCGCCTGGTGAGCGGGTTAAGATTTGGTAGCGTAGATTTTTGCAGGCTTATGTTTATCCTGAGAATAACTGGTGCTGCACGCGCTGATACTTTTTATCTGCAGGGGAGCCGAGGTCGCGCGGTACCTTCCTCCAGGACGCGCTCAAGCACATCCATGTGTCGCTCGGACTCGGCTTCCTGCCTCGTACGGTCCTGAAGTAAGGTACCGTACACCCTCGGCTCTGTGCGAAAGCATGCGTCAGTGGTTTCTGATAGATGAACTACGGTTTGGTTGAAGCTGGGGTGGAGGTATTGCCTGCCAGGACCGTACGAGGCAGGAAGCCGAGTCCGAGCCTACACGGACGTACTTGTGGCGTGTCCTTGCAGGCAATACCGCCGCGCCAGCGCCCCCGTCGGCTAGTTCAGGGCACTCCAGACACACTTCTTGGCATTGAGACGCTTCGCGCCGCACATCCATGTGCTCACTCGCGACATACCGTTCATCCTGAAATAAAAAACCCCACCGTTTAACGGGTGGGGTTAAAAATGGTCTCGGCTTGGGGGAAGTAACCGACACCGTGGCTCGCAAGGGGAGCGAGCCTGACTGCTTAAGAACAGTCAAAAATTAAGACCACTGTTCAATTGCTTGGTTCATTCAATCCGGCGATTTTTTCACCATTTATTCGATAACTCATCGCGTATTAATGCGCGGTATCCCAGTCTGCGCCTGAACCGACATCCACGACCAGCGGCACATCCAGGTTTGCTGCTGCTGACATGTGTTTTACGACGGCTTCTGACACCAGTCCAAGTTGCTCCTCTTCCACCTCCAGCACCAGCTCATCGTGCACCTGCATGACCAGTCTTGCCCCCGGTTTGCTGGTCTGCAGCCAGTTATCCACACTGATCATGGCTATCTTGATGATATCTGCGGCCGTGCCCTGCATCGGGGCGTTGATGGCGGCGCGCTCTGCGCCCTGGCGGCGCATCATGTTGCTGGCGTTAATCTCGGGCAGATACAATCTGCGACCGAACAGGGTTTCAACATAACCTTGCTCACGGGCCTGTTCACGGGTTTCTTCCATGAAAACCCGCACACCCGGGTAGCGTGAAAAATAGGTATCCATGTATTCCTGCGCCTCGGGGCGGCTGATATCCAGTTGACGACCGAGACCGAAGGCTGACATACCGTACATGAGCCCGAAGTTGATTGCCTTGGCCGCACGGCGCTGATCGTCGGTCACTTTCTCATAGGCGGTACCAAACACCTCACCGGCAGTTGCCCGGTGGACATCGACACCATCGTGAAACGCCTTGAGCAAGCCCTTGTCCCCGGACAGGTGCGCCATGATACGCAGCTCGATCTGGGAGTAATCAGCAGCCAATATGAGACTACCCGGCGGGGCAACAAAGGCCGTGCGGATTTTGCGTCCCTGCGGTGTTCGTATCGGAATATTTTGCAGGTTCGGGTTGGAAGAGGATAGCCTGCCGGTAGCGGCAACTGCCTGGTGATAGGACGTGTGAACCCGTCCGGTATGCGGGTTGATCTGCTCGGGCAACTTATCGGTATAGGTAGATTTAAGCTTTGAAATGGACCGGTTTTCAAGAATCAGTTTAGGCAGTTCATAATTGACAGCCAGTTCCTTGAGTACGTCTTCGGCTGTGGAGGGCTGGCCTTTGGGTGTTTTACGTATGACCGGCAGCTCCAGTTCTTCGAAAAGGATCTGCTGTAATTGCTTGGGAGATCCCAGGTTAAATGGCTGACCGGCAGCTTTATGTGCCTGCTTTTCCAGTTCCAGCATACGTTTGGCGAGTTCGCTACTTTGCTGCCGTAGTATTTTTCCATCAATCAACACACCGGCTTGCTCCATTCGCGCCAGCACCGGTATCAACGGGATCTCGATCTCTGTCAGCACCTTCTCAAGTGCGGGCTCTGCCTGCAACTTTGGCCAAAGATGCTGGTGCAAACGCAAGGTGATATCGGCATCCTCAGCCGCGTAGTGACCGGCATCTTCGATAGAAACCTGGCTGAACGATATCTGTTTGGTACCCTTGCCGGCGATTTCTTCGTAATGGGTGGTCTGATGACCGAGATATTTAAGCGCCAGTGAATCCATGTCGTGACGGCTTCCGGTACTGTTTAGCACATAAGATTCGAGCATCGTGTCAAATGCGACACCGTCAACCGCCAAATTGTAGCGTGACAGGACATTCATATCGTACTTGATGTGTTGGCCCACCTTTTTAGGGGATTTACCCTCCAGCAGCGGTCTGAGGGCCTCCAGCACGGTATCACGGTCAAGTTGCCGTGCCACACCCGGATAGTTATGTCCGACCGGTATGTAAATCGCTTCAAACGCATCAACGGCAAAACTTAAACCCACCAGTTCGGCCTGCATCGGGTCCAGGCTGGTGGTTTCGGTATCAAATGCAATCAGATCGGACTGTTGCAGTTTCTCAAGCCAGGTATTAAAACCGGCCATATCCAGGACCGTGGTGTATTCCGTCTCTTTCTTTGACGACTGCGATATTTCCTTCGCGCCCATTTCCCTCAACCAGCTATTGAACTCGTTGTGTTGCAGGAAATTACGCAGGGCAGCTTCATCGACGGGTTCACGCCTGAGCTGACTGACATCCTGTTGCAGGTCCAGATCGCCGCGGATGGTTGCAAGGTCGCGAGATAAGGGCAGGGTCTTGAGAGCCTCCCGCAGATACTCTCCAATTTTGCCTTTCATATCATGAGCATTGGCCATCACGCCTTCAAGATCCTGCCAGCTGTTTAACCACTTGGCGGCCGTTTTGGGGCCGCACTTCTCCACCCCCGGAATGTTGTCTGCCTTGTCACCGGTCAAGGCCAGGTAATCCACGATCTGTTCCGGCTTCACACCAAACTTCTGAACAACACCATCGGCATCCATGGACGTGTCGGTCATGGTATTGACCAGCGATACATGGTCGTTGACCAACTGGGCCATGTCCTTGTCACCGGTGGAGATCACACAATCCATCTTCCTGGCGGTGGCATGGTTTGCCAGTGTGCCGATAACATCGTCAGCCTCAACACCTTTTACCTGGATCAGCGGCAGACCCAGCAGGCGGACAATTTCGTGAATCGGCTCTATCTGTTGACTGAGCTCCAACGGCATCGGCGGGCGATTTGCCTTGTACTGCTCATACATTTCATGCCGGAACGTCGGACCTTTTGCATCGAAAACCACCGCGATATTTTCCGACTCAGCATCATTCAGCAAACGTCTCAACATATTTGCAACACCGAGCAAAGCACCCGTCGGCTCACCTGCAGAGTTTGTCAGGTTGGGAAGCGCATGGTACGCGCGATAGATATACGACGAACCATCGACGAGATAGAGGGTGTTTTTAGTGCTCATGCAAAATTTCTTCCGGATTCAGCTTTTAGGGTCTGTTATGCTGAGATTATATATAAACAGATGGGTAAACATGATTAATTTGCCAATCATGGAGCGAAGCGAATGAAATACAAATGGATTACCATGCTGGCGGTCAGCACATTCTTTTTTGGGTTAGCCATGGCACAACCCGAAACTGCGAAGAACACAGATCCGGCAGCACCCCCACCCCTCGTGCCGATTCCACCAAAAGTGCCCAATGAAGAAATTGAACCCAGTGTTGTGATCACAGAGCGGGAAGGCCAGCGAATAGAGGAATACACGCAAAATGGCCGTGTCTACATGGTTAAAATCACACCGGTTAAAGGACCCGCTTATTACTATCTTGATGAGGACGGTGACGGCCAGCTTGAACTTCGGGAATCCGACCGGAAACTGAATCCGGTCCGACCGGTTTACTGGAAACTGAAAGAGTGGTGAAAGCACCCGCACAGGCAGAACCCCTTCCATTATCTGCTTTGCGCAAATTCATCGCCTTGTCCGGAAAAACCGTTGC
>Ga0265303_10002887_pt1 | contig 10718 bp, 8 predicted proteins | sample Helome_2_FD_192494 | JGI IMG/M metagenome (GOLD analysis project Ga0265303, IMG submission 192494) | Marine sediment microbial communities from subtidal zone of North Sea - Hel_20160317 (Illumina Assembly) | ecosystem: Environmental > Aquatic > Marine > Subtidal zone > Sediment ...
CGAACCGGGTCGGCAAGCTCGCCGTCGCTGGCGCGGCGGTCGTGATCCTGGTCGCCGTCGTGTTTGCCTTCCTCCTGATCCGCCGCCCCTTCGACGAGGCCTCGTCGTCGACCTCTGCCGGCCCGGAGCCGACGGGGACCGTCGCGACCACGGCAGAGGGAACGATCGAGCCGCCCGACACGAATCCGGGCGCCACCACCGCGCCGACGACCACCGAACTCCTGCTGCGACCGACGCCGTCCGGCCCGGCGAACACCGTCGAGCTGTTGTTCTCGAGCGGCTCGCGCGCCGTCGGCGCCGTCGCCCCGCTGCCAGCCGTCAGCGTCGACCTGGTCTCACCCGCCCGCGTGTTCGCCGGCGGCACGGGGACGATCGACGTCATGGTCACGAACTCCGGCGAGTCGACCGAGGTCAGCTTCGAAATCCGCACTCCCAACGGCGTGTTGTTCGACGCGCTGGTCGACGGCGACGCGGAGTGCCGCGGCCCGCTCGACGACGCGGCGTTCTGCAACGTGGCGCTGGGGGCGGGCGAGTCGAAGACGCTGGCGCTTCGACTGCGGCTCGAAACGACGGTCGTCGGTCGGCTGATCCTCGATCCGGGCGTACTCGGCGAACCGCTCGAGATCGGCATCTCGGCGACGCCGCGCCTCGTCCACTCATCGGTCGGCCGAGGCGACATCGTCGCCATCGGGAACACGGTCATCAGCTGTCAGCCGAGCGCACCCGCGTGCGACGGCGCCCGCGCCCTGACCGGCGAGGTCGTCAACCGGTGGGATCTCCCGATGGAGTTCATCGGCGAGATGACCTCGCTTGGATGGCGGAACTCCTCGACCGCCTCGCTCGAATTCGCATCAGGCGCCGAGGTCGAGGCCGCTTATCTTTTCTGGTCGGGCGACCTCGACGAACGAGGCCAACGGGTGGCCGACGACGCGGGGCGCGGTCAGGTCACGATGCTCGCCCCGAACGGGCGGGACCCGGTACAGGTCGAGTCGACGGGGCTGCTGCTCGGCGACATCGATGCCACGCAGTACCTCGGGTACGCCGAGGTGACCGACCTCGTGGCCGCCGCCGGATCCGGCGAGTATCTGGTCGGCAACATCCAGTCGGTCGAGGTTCAGGGGTCGTACGCCGCGTGGTCGCTCGTCGTCGTGACATCTGACGATCGACAGCCCCGCGCCCAGCACACCGTGACCAGCCCGTTCGCGTGGTTCGCTCCCGAGTTCGACCATCGAAGCTCGCTCCCGGTCCCGTTCGGCCTCGGCCTGGACTCGTCGTTGGACGTGGTCGCCTTCGAGGGCGAGCCGGGCTTCAGTCCGGAACGTGTGGTCGTCGGCGGAACCCAACTCGGCGGTGACAACGAGTTCAACGGCTCGATCATCGGGCCACGGGCGCCCATGTTCGCCAACAGCTTCGGCATCGACGTCGAGGCGTATGATCTTCGCATCGACGCACCGGACGGAACACTCCTGATCGACGCGACGTCCGACAAGGACGGCGTGCGGCTCGCGGTCCTCGGCCTGACCGTCGACCTCCCGTCGTGACCCCGGCCGATCGGCAGGGACTCCTCGTCGAAGCCGCCGGCCCCGATGGCCGCCGTCGCGGACGCGACTACTGCCGCGCCTTGGCGACCCTCACCGACGACTGGGTGGTCGCCGTGTTCGACGAGGCCCGCCGCCAGCACGGCGTCGACGATGTGCGCGTCGCACTGCTCGCCGTCGGGGGCTACGGCCGCGGTGAGCTCAGCCCGTCCAGCGATCTCGACCTCCTGCTCGTCCACGACGCCAAGCCGAAGAAGGTTCGCAAGCTCGTCGAACCGGTCGCGGGCGCGATCTGGTACCCGGTTTGGGACTCCGGCGTGAAGCTGGGCCACGCGGTGCGGAACGTCGACGAACAGCTTGCGCTGGCCCGCGACGACCTGGACACCGCGACGGCGATGCTCACCGCCCGCCCGATCGCCGGCGACGACGAGTTGGCGACGGAGGTGATCGCCGCCACACGGCGGCTGTGGCAGCAGCGGAGCGAGCAGCATTTCGAACAGCTGCACCGCCGCGTCGTGACGCGCAAAGAGTCCGCCGGCGATGTCGCCTACCGTCTCGACCCCGACCTGAAGGACGGCCACGGCGGGATGCGCGACGTTCAGTCGCTCTGGTGGGCGGGCGCCGGCGGGTTGAACATCATCGCCGAGGACCTGATCGATCTCGACAAGTGCTACGACACACTGTTGCGAGCGCGGGTGGCGCTGCATCTCGCCACCGGGCGCTCGACCGAGATCTTGCGGCTCGAAGACCAGGACGGCGCGGCCGCCGCGGGTGGGTGGGACGACGCCGACGCGCTGATGACCGACGTCGCCGCGGCCGGCCGGACGGTGGCCTGGCTGGTCGACGAGAACTGGGGCCGTGCGGTGCGGCACCCCGACACGGGCCCGAATCGCCTGGTCGCCCCCGGGATCATCCTGCACAGTGGTGAAATCCACCTCACCGACAGCGCCGACCCGGCGCAGGACCCCACGTTGACGCTCTCGGCCGGGGTCGCGGCGGCGCGGCACGAGTGCCGAATCGGACGTGAGTCGCTGCAACGCCTGCACGACGACACCGAGCCGTGGCCGGACACGTGGCCGGTCGGCGCCACCGACGAGCTGGTCGCGCTGCTCCTCGAAGGACATCGGGCGATCCCGGTGCTCGAAGCGCTCGATCAGCGCGGGTTGATCTCGCGGCTTCTGCCAGAGTGGGCGCCGGTTCGCTCGAAACCGCAGCGCAACGCCTATCACCGTTTCACGGTCGACCGGCATCTGTGGGAGGCCGCGGCAAACGCCGCCGAGCTCGTCGACCGTGTTCGCCGCCCGGACCTTCTCGTGGTCGGCGCGCTGTTCCACGACCTGGGTAAGGGGTACCCGGGTGATCACACCGAGGTCGGCGTCGACCTGGTGCGGGAGATCGCGCCGAGGCTCGGCTACAACGTGGTCGACGTCGAGACGCTCGCTGGTCTCGTCGAACACCATCTGCTGCTCGCCGACGTCGCGATGCGTCGAGACCTCCAGGACGAGGCGACGATTCAGCACGTCGCGGACGCGGTCGGAACTGTCGAGATGCTCGACCTCCTCCACGCGCTCACCGAGGCGGACTCCAAGGCGACGGGATCGTCGGCCTGGGGGAGCTGGAAGGAGGAACTCGTCAACGAGCTGGCCGTGCGGGTCCGGCACGTGTTGGGCGGCGGTGACGTCGGCGAGGTGACGTGGCAGCTGTTTCCCGACGCCGAGGCGCTCGCGGTCATGGCGGCGGGAGAGGTCGACATCACCCGCCGTGGAGACCTGATCACCGTGGTCAGCCCCGACACCGCCGGCACGTTCAGCCAGGTCGCCGGGGTGTTGTCCCTCCACGGGCTCGACGTGGTGAGCGCCCAGGCGCACTCGGGCGAGCAGGGGATGGCGGCGTCACAGTTTCGGATCGTCGTGCCCGAATCGGGCATCACCTGGCGCTCGGTGAAGACCGACCTCGAGCACGCGTTGGCGCACCAGCTCGCGATCGAGGCCCGATTGGCCGAGCGGGCGCGCACGTATCGTCGCCGCCGCAGCACGCAGGCCCGCAAGCCGGGACCGCCGAGGGTCCGCTTCGTCGATGGGGCGTCGAGCAACGCGACGGTCCTCGAGGTGCACGCCGCGACCAACGTCGGCATCCTCCACCGCATCACCAAGGCCCTCAGCGAGCTGGGGCTCGACATCCGCCACGCCACCGTCCAGACGATCGGGATGGAGGTCGTCGACACGTTCTACGTGCGCACGTCGGCCGGCGGATTGGTCACCGACGCGTTCCACCGCAAGGAGATCACCCGCGCGCTGCTCCACGCCGTCGAGTGACCGTGCGGGGCACCGCCACTCAGGGGTTCTGGCGACGAGGCGCCGACCACTAGGTTGCCCACCGTGACGGCGAACGCACGCGACCTGGCGCGGTGGAGCGAGTCGCTCGCCGCCATCGCCAGGACCGGGATGGGGTTCACCGACAACCTCTACGAGCGCGAGCGGTACGAAGAGGTGCTGCACGTCGCCGCCGACATCAAGGCCGCGGCCCGCGAGCTCGACGAGGCCGAGCACGAGCGCGTCGCCGTCGAGCGCGAGACCGACCATTTCGTGCAGGAGTGGATGACGTCGATCGGCGAGGGCGTTCCCGGGTACGTCACGCCAAAGGTCGCGATCGGCGCCATCGTCGGCAACGATCAGGGCGAGATCCTCCTCGTCCAGCGCAAGGACTCGGGAATCTGGCTCTACCCGACCGGGTGGGCCGACGTCGGGTACTCGCCGGCCGAGGTGGCGGTCAAAGAGGTGAGCGAGGAGACCGGCATCGACTGCGAGCCGCTGCGGCTGCTCGGTGTCGTCGATGGGCAACGGATGGGCTTCAGCCGCTTCGGGATGTACATGTTGCTGTTCCATTGCCGGGCGACGGGCGGGACGCTCAAACCGCACCCCCTGGAGACGGCCGACGTCGGATGGTTCGGGCCCACCGCGCTCCCGGAGGCGACCGCCGGCGCGCAGTGGTGGGGGCCGATGGCGTTCGGCGCGATCGGCGGGGACGAGGCGCCGGCCACCTTCGACTCGGTCCGCGACCCGATCTGGCGCACCTGAACGCCCGAGTACTCCGAACCAGCCTGTGTCGCGCCGGGAGCGCCAGCGACCAAGCCTGGCGTGAAGCCGACCAGACGTACCCCGTTCCGACCTGCTCCGAGGCCGAACAGAGTAGAGAGGCCGGACTACTCAGTCGTCGTTGCGGTCGCGGAGGAACTGCTCGACCTCTTCGACGAGCACGTCGGGGTCGACCGCCGCCGAGTCACCGGCCGTGCCGTCGTCGCCGGCTTCGTCATCGGAGATCTGTTCGAGGCGGACGAGGTACTCGACCAGGTCGTCGTCGTCGCCGATCAGCGCGGCGACACGGGCGTCGTACTCTGCGGCTCCGGAGGCCAACGCGGCGAGCGGCGCCGGTGTTCCGATCATCGAGCATGCCCGTTCGACGAGCGCGAGCGCCGCTTTCGGCGACGGCACCTGCGACGCGTAGCCCGGGACAGCGGCCCACAGCGAGGCGGTCGAGAGCCCGGCGGCGCGCAGCGCGTCGTGGAGGACGCCGACGATGCCGGTCGGACCCTCGTACTGCGATCGTTGCAGGTCGAACCTGTCGATCAGCGCGTCGTCGGTGGCGGTGCCGATCAGCGGCACCGGCCGTGAGTGGGGCACGTCGGCAAGCAACGCTCCGAGCGTGACCCCCATGCTGGCGCCGAATCGTTCGGCGATACCGACCAACTGTTCGCAGAACAGACGCCACCGCAGCGCCGGCTCGGGGCCGAGCACGAGGATGACGTCACCTCCGGGGAGCGACACCGACCACACGCCGACCGTCGGCCACACGATCGATCGGTGGTGGTGCTCGTCGAGCCGGACCTGGGGTCGGACCGTGGCGAAGTCGGTGAACAGCTCGGGGTCGATCTCGGCGAGGGGTTCGGCGCCCCACGCCTCGATCATGGCGCGCAACGCGGTCGACGCCGCGTCGCCGGCGTCGTTCCAGCCGGTGAACCCCGCGAGCACGACGGGTCTCGTCAGGGATGGCTCCGCCAGCCAGCGAACATGCTCGGTTCCCACGCCGCTCACGCTATCGCTCTCCGCGACCGATGCCCGCGGACTCGCTCGCTGTAGCGTCAACGTCCTGTGGCAACCCCGATCACGATCACCGAGGCGCTCGCCGTCGACGACGAACTCGTAGCGGCCTTCGAGCGGTTGATCCCGCAGCTGTCGTCGTCCTCGCCGCCGCCGAGCGCGCGGCAACTCGCCGACATGGTCGGCAACGAGCACACGGCACTGTTCCTGGCCCGCGTCGATGGCGAGATCGTCGGCAGCCTGACCCTGGCGTTCTATCGGATCCCGACCGGGCTGAAGTCATGGATCGAAGACGTCGTCGTCGACAGCGCGGCGCGGGGGCACGGCGTCGGCGAGATGCTGAGCCGCCACGCGCTCGACGAGGCGCGCCGCCGCGGCGCGAAAGATGTCGCCCTCACGAGCCGCCCGTCCCGGGTGGCGGCGAACCGGCTGTACGTCCGGCTCGGGTTCGAACGGCGCGAGACCAACGTGTACCGCTACACGCTCTGAGGCGGCCCCGCGGCGTCGACGACCGTAGGGTTCGCCGTCGTGGACGCTGTCGACCTCGCCTTTGCCGGACTCGCGCAACAGGCCCGGCTGATCCGCGACCGTGAGATCTCCTCGCGCGAGTTGGTCGACGTCTGCCTCGAGCGAATCGAGCGGATCGACCCCCGGCTCAACTCGTTCCGCGAGGTCTACGCGGACGAAGCCCGGCAAGCGGCGGTGGCCGCCGACGAACGAGTCGTCGCCGGGGAGGTGGGGCCGCTCTTGGGTGTCCCGGTGGCGTTCAAGGACGAGCTCGACATCGCCGGGCGGGTCACCCAACACGGCACGAGCGCCTACGACGAACCGGCCGCCGCCAACGCGGAGCACGTCCAGCGCATGTTGAACGCAGGGGCGATCGTCCTCGGCAAGACGAACCTGCCTGAGCTGGCCGCGTGCGGGTTCACCGAGAGCGAGGCGACCGGCGACACACGCAACCCATGGGACCTGAACCGGACCCCCGGAGGTTCCAGTGGCGGTTCGGGCGCGGCGGTCGCGGCGGGCCTGGTGGGTGGGGCGTCGGCGAGCGACGGCGCCGGTTCGATCCGGATCCCCGCCGCGCTCAACGGCCTGGTCGGCCTGCTGCCCCAACGAGGCCGTATCAGCATGATGCCCGAGGCGGAGCACTGGTACGGCATGTCGAGGACAGGTTGTCTCACGCGGCGCGTGGTCGACACCGCGTTGTGGCTCGACGTCGCCGCGGGAGCCGCCCCGGGCGACGCGCACTCGCCGCCGGAGTTCGATGGTTCGTACGTCGACGCGGCGACGGCGCCGCCGACGTCGCTGCGGATCGGGACATCGCTGAGGCCGCCGCGCTCGATCGTTCCACCGATCATCGACGACGAGGTGAAGGACGCGGTCGCGGCCGCGTCGGCGACGCTGGTCGAACTCGGTCACACCGTCGTCGAGCGAACCGTGGCGTACAAGCTGGTCGGCAATGACATCCCGGCGCTGTACACCCGTGGCATCAGGGCCCACCATGACGAGGTTCCCAACCCGGAACGCCTCGAGCGGCGAACCCGCGCCGTCGCGAGGTACGGGCGGCTGATTCCCGATCGCATGCTGCGGCGATCGCTCGCCCGCGAGGCGGCGCACGCCGAACGCATCAACGCTGTCTTCGACGACATCGACGTGCTGGTCACTCCCGTCGCCGGCACGCTTCCCGTCGAGGTGGGCAGGTGGCGGGGGGCTGGCGCCACGCGCACGGTGTTGGGGATGGGTCGCGTCTACCCGTTCACGGCGGTGTGGAACTACACCGGCCAGCCGGCGATGGCCGTCCCGGTCGGGTTCAGCGTCGACGGCCTCCCGCTCTCGGTGATGCTGATCGCGTCACCGAACCGCGAGGACCTCCTGTTGTCGCTCGCGGCACAGATGGAGACGGTCCTCGGTTGGCCGTCGATTCGCCCGCCTGTCGGCTGATCGCTGCCGGGTCGGACCGTTCAGCGACTCGCCCGCCGAAGGTCTTCGGCCGCTTGACGGACCTGCCAATCACGGTCGTCGAGCGCCCGATCGATTGCCGCCTCGACCTCGTCCCCCTCAAAAGGCGCCAGCGCCAGAACGGCGCGGCGCCGGACAGCCGGCTTGTCGTCGGCCGCGGCGATGATCGCATCGACAGCCCGCGGGTCGCCGATCGCGCCGAGCGAGGCGACCGCCGCCTCGCGCACCAGCGCGTCGTCGGCGGTCGTGGCGCGCTCGATCAACAGGTCGACGACCGCCGTCGTGTCCGCCTCGTGCTCGCCGCAGGCCCAGCACGCCATCTCGACGACCGAGCTGTCGACATCGGACAGCGCGGTGACGAGGTCGACCGCCGGGTGGAGCGCGGCCAGTTCGGCGGCGCGGCGGCGGACGACGGGTTCTGGATCGGCGAGCGCCGCGGCGAGCCCTTGGTCGTCGAGGTCGCCCAGGCGCTCGAGGGCGCCCAGCGCGGTGGCGCGGACGTTCGGGTCTGCGGCGGCGAGCCCGGCGCGGGCGACCTCCAGGTCGCCCGCGTGACCGGCGATCGCGACCGCCCGCCGCGTCAGCCGGTCGTCCGGATCGCTCACTGCTTGAGCAGGTCGGTGAGGGTGATCACGATGTACGCGAGGCCGAACGCGGTGATCGTCGCCAGCACGGCCCCCATCACGACGGCGATCGCTGAACTCGCCGCGATCGCCCACAGCCGCCGCAGCGGGCTCGGCCGTTTGTAGAGTGAGGCGGTGGTCTCGGCGATCCCGATCGGGACCCACGGCCGGCGAACAATCGGCGCCCTGCGGGGAATCCGAGGCGTGGCTCTGGCAGTCTTGCGCCAGCCGGCGAGTATGAGCGCCGCAATGGCGAGCCCGGCCATCCAGCTGGCATGAGTAGTGAGATCTGTGACCGACACGACGCCCACCATCGTACCCATCGCCCCGCGGCAGCGGTGGTGGCTCTGGGTGATCGCGGCACTCGGTCTGCTGCTGCTGGTGGTCGTGGCGGTGAGCTCCGTGCTGCCGGCCACGCTCGTCGCCGAGAAGTACAACTCGCGCGTCGACGAGGTCCAGCCGGCCCCGTACGCCCGCACGCCGGCGTCGGCCGAGTCGGTCAACCAGCGGGTCGTGTTCGGCGATCTTCCCGAAGATGTGCAGCGGTACGACACGGCGGGTGACTTCTTCTTCGTGACGGTGACCGCACCCGAGCAGTCGGTCCTCTCGCACTACGTCGGCCGCGATGACCCGGCGATCGACATCCTGACCGACGAGGACAAGAACGGGTTCCAGACGCCCGAGCAGCGTCGCGAGTTCAACCTCCAGGCGATGCGCACCGCCGAGCAGGAGGCGCAGTTCATCGCGCTCACGACGCTCGGATACGAGCCCGAGATCACGCCGGGTGAGGTCGTCGTCTCGCAGGTGCTGTGCAAGGTCGACGGCGACGACGGAACATGCGCAGAGTCGTTCCCCTCCGACGAGCAGATCGACCCTGCCGACACGATCCTCGAGGCCGACGGCGTGGAGCTCGGCTCGGTCGAGGACCTGTCGGAGGTGCTCGCCGACAAGCAGCCTGGCGAGACCGTCGTGCTGCTGATCGAACGGCCGAACGAGGGACAGTCCGAGGTGACCGTCGAGCTGTCCGCATCTCCCGACGACGCCGAGCGGACGATCATCGGCTTCCGGCCGTTCGACACCCGTGCGATCACGTTGCCGTTCGAGGTCGACATCGACACCGGCCGGATCGGCGGCCCGTCGGCCGGATTGGCCTTCACGCTGTCGTTGATCGACGAGTTGAGCCCCGGTGAGCTGACCGGCGGGGCCAACATCGCGGTGACCGGGACAATCAACCTCGACGGCACGGTCGGCCCGATCGGCGGTCTGGCGCAGAAGGTGTCCGCGGTGCAGCAGCACGGTGTCGACGTGTTCATCATCCCCGCCGCGCAGAGCGAGCTCGACGACCCGGTCAAGCTCCAACGGCTGGAGGACGCCGGCAAGGGTCAGGTCCGAATCATCGCGGTCGCCACCCTCGACGAGGCGCTCGCTGCCCTCGAGGAACTGGGCGGCGACGAGCTGGTTCGCGTCGAGCCGTGAGGGATTGCCACCATCTCACGACGTGAGATGCGTAGCGTTGGGTGAATGGCCATGTCGTTTTCACGCCCCGACCCCTCGTCGCCGGCGTCGGTCGCCGACGCCGCGTTCGGGACGGGCCGGCGAGGGTTCGACCGGGCGGAGGTTCGTGACTTCCTGCGGATGGTGGCCGCCGAGCTCGGTCGGCTCCAGGAGCGGGAGCGGTTTCTCGAGCGCGAGCTGCGCTCAGCGCAGTCCAGCCCCGACCTGAGTTCGGCCCGGCTCGACGACGAGGCGCTCACCCGGCTGCTCGGCGAGGAGACGGCTCGCGTGCTGCAAACCGCTCGCGAGAGCGCGAACCAGATCAAGGAGAAGGCGGAGGGGGCAGCCGGCCGGTTGCTCGCCGAGGCCAGCGACGAGGCCCGGCGGCTGCGCGAGGAAGCCGAGGTCGAGAGCACCCGTCGGCGCGCCGACGCCGCGTCGGACGCGGAGGCCGAACTCGACATGGCCAAGCAGCAGGGCCGCGAGATGGTCAACGAGGCGCGGGCCTATCGGGAGCGCGTGCTCAGCGAGCTGGCCCGACGCCGGGAGTTGGCTCGCGAGCAGATCGAGCAGCTGATCCACGGCCGCGACCGGCTGATGCAGTCGTTCGAGCGGGCGCGGCTGGTCGCGGTCGACATCGTGTCGGAGATGCAGCCGCTCGGCGAGCCCGACGAGTACGTCAACCTCGAGCCGACAACCGGGCCCGTCCCGGTGATGGTCGCCAACGCCGCCCGCCCCGACGACACGCTGCCGCAGATCGCCGAGACCGACGCCGCCGAGGCAGAGAAGTCCGACGACGGGGCAACCGACGAGGCACCGACCGCCGACCACCCCGGCTCGGCCGAAGAGGTCGTGGACGACGCCGATGCCGGCGATTCCGTCGACGAGGCGCCGGCCGATGGCGAGCAGCTCGATGCCGAGCGCGCCGACGATGACGATGACGATGCCGATACCGATGTCGACGCCGGAGAGATCGACGAAACAGAAATCGACGAAACAGAAATCGG
>Ga0265303_10002888_pt1 | contig 10717 bp, 7 predicted proteins | sample Helome_2_FD_192494 | JGI IMG/M metagenome (GOLD analysis project Ga0265303, IMG submission 192494) | Marine sediment microbial communities from subtidal zone of North Sea - Hel_20160317 (Illumina Assembly) | ecosystem: Environmental > Aquatic > Marine > Subtidal zone > Sediment ...
AGCCGGGGTCATCCAGACGGCCCGCGGAAAAGTGGAGACCCCGGTCTTTATGCCGGTGGGAACCCTGGGCACGGTGAAGTCGCTGACACCCGATGAACTGCTGTCGGCCGGCGCCCAGATCATTCTTGGCAATACCTATCATCTTTATCTCAGGCCGGGATGTGACGTCATTGATCAGTTTGACGGCCTTCACAAATTCATGAGCTGGAAAGGTCCGATACTGACTGACAGCGGCGGCTTTCAGGTTTTTTCGCTGGCCAAGCTGGCTAAAATCTCAGAAGAAGGTGTCACGTTTCAATCCCATATTGATGGAAGCCGCCATCTGCTGACACCCGAAAAAGCGGTTGAAATTCAAACCTGCCTGGGATCTGATATCATTATGTGCCTGGATAATTGCATTCAACACCCGGCTTCGCACGCACAGACCCGCCGGGCGCTTGACATTACCTCCCGCTGGGCAGAACGTTGCAAGGCTGCCTGGCAGGGGGGCGCAAATGGCCACAGCGCATTGTTCGGCATCGTCCAGGGCGGCATGTTCAAGGATCTGCGTGAAATATCAAGCACTGCTTTGATTGCCCAGGACTTTGACGGCTTTGCCATCGGCGGGTTGAGTGTCGGCGAACCGGTAGAGACGATGCTGGAAATTGCTGATTTTACATTACCCAAACTGCCCGATGAAAAACCCAAGTATATCATGGGCACCGGCACGCCCGAAGATCTGATTGAACTGGTGGCCCTGGGGGCCGATATGTTCGACTGCGTTTTGCCGACCCGCAATGCCCGCAACGGACAGGTTTTTCATCAGCAGGGCACCCTGAACATCAGCAACGCCAAATACCGGCACGATACCAAACCGCTGGAGCCCGGCTGCGGCTGTTATACCTGCCGGAATTATTCCAGGGCTTATCTACGCCATCTTTATATGGCAAAAGAGCTTCTGGCGCATCGTTTGAATACCCTGCACAATGTGTATTTTTTCTTGAATCTAATGAAACAGGTGCGCCAGGCGATTTTAAAAGACGAATTTGAATCTTTTCGAAAGAATTTTTAAAGAAACCGTAACAACTGAGTTAAAAGCAAATATGCAACGATCCACCACAAAGCACACGAAGATGCACGAAGACAATTATAAGATTTTTGAATTGCATGCTTCGTGCCCTTCGTGCCCTTCGTGGTAAAATCTAAGTATGCACTCACGTTGATTACACTTAAACTACTATTCAAAAGGAGACCTTATCATGAAAGAAAAAGTTGAAGCGGCCATCCAAAAAATCAGACCTATGCTGCAGGCCGACGGGGGGGATGTGGAGCTTGTCGATGTTCAGGAAGGCATTGTGACCGTTCGATTGCAGGGGGCTTGCGCAGGCTGTCCGATGTCGCAAATGACCCTTAAAAACGGTATCGAAAAAATACTGAAAAAAGAAATTCCGGAAATCGTTTCGGTGGAATCGGCACCGTAAGTTCCTTTTTAAGGAAATGTCATTTCAAAAGAATAGTTTTGTCAGCCCTTTGCGGGTAGCATAGTCATTCATAGTCATTTATTTGCTTCGCTCAATTGGCAAAAAAAGTTCCGCGAACCCGCTTTAATTCACAGCGTGTGAAGCAGTTGTGATATTCGAAGCAAAATGACACGCAGTGAAATGACGCTCCCAAAGGGAGCAAATGACAAATGAATAGGAGCAATCAATGAAAATTCTAAAAATAGACCATCTTGGAATTGCGGTCAAAAGCATTGACGCCGGGAAAAATTTCTGGACCGATGCCCTGGGTCTTTCCTATGAGGGATCTGAAACCGTGGCCGAGCAAAAAGTCACCACAGCCTTTTTCCCGGTCGGTGAAAGTGAAGTGGAGTTATTGGAATCCACTGCGCCGGATGGGCCGATTGCCCGTTACCTCGATAAAAAAGGCGAGGGAATTCAGCATGTTGCTTTTCGAGTGGAGAATATCGAAGCGGCTTTAAGCGAATTAAAGGAAAAAGGCATCCGCTTAATTGACGAACAGCCGCGGATCGGTGCCGGGGGAGCCAAAATTGCTTTTCTGCACCCTAAATCCACAAACGGGGTGCTTGTTGAGCTTTGTCAAAGAGATTAAATTTCGGTTGAGCCCGGTTGTCGATTGCAGCAAATCAATTAAGTGGCACGTGTCAGGATTCAGTTGACAGAGGTCAGATGACAGAAAACAGATGGTAAAACCTGGAATAGGAAGCACCCTTTCTGCCCTCTGTCATCTGTTTGCTGACATGCGAACACTAAAATTCTAATTGTAACAATTTATCTAAAAGTATTCTTTTCGTGGGAAAATGATTTAAAAAAGGAGCAAATGACCATGGCAAAACACCCGGATATTGAAAAATGGCAGGAGCTTGCCGAAAAAGCGTTAAGGGGCAAACCGCTGGAATCCCTGGACTGGAAGACACCTGAAGGTATACCCGTAAAGCCCTTGTACACGGCTGAAGATCTCGAGGGAATGGGTCATCTCAATACGTTGCCGGGTCTGGAACCCTACATGCGGGGTCCCCGGGCAACCATGTATGCGGGAAGGCCGTGGACCATCCGGCAATACGCCGGGTTTTCCACTGCCAAAGAGTCCAACGCCTTTTATCGCCGGTGTCTGGCTGCCGGCCAAAAAGGGCTATCGGTGGCATTTGATCTGGCGACTCACCGCGGATACGACTCCGATCACCCACGGGTCAGCGGGGATGTCGGTAAGGCCGGTGTGGCGGTAGACTCGGTTGAAGATATGAAAATTTTGTTTGACCAGATTCCGCTGGATCAGATGACGGTTTCCATGACCATGAATGGTGCGGTCCTGCCTATTTTAGCCGGGTACATAGTCGCCGCTGAAGAACAGGGCGTCAGTCAGGAGAAACTGGCCGGGACCATTCAAAATGACATCTTAAAGGAATACCTGACCCGAAACACCTATATCTATCCGCCGGAACCGTCCATGCGAATTGTTTCTGATATTATCGGTTATTGTTCGAGCCACATGCCCCGCTACAACACCATCAGTATCAGCGGTTATCACATGATGGAGGCCGGGGCCGACTCCGTGCTGCAGGCGGCCTTTACCCTGGCTGACGGGCTGGAATATGTTCGGGCGGCTCTCAATGCCGGGCTGCATATTGACACTTTTGCGCCGCGGCTGTCTTTTTTCTTCGGAATCGGTATGAACTTTTTTATGGAAATCGCTATGTTGCGGGCAGCGCGGTTTCTGTGGCATAAAATTATCAGTCAGTTTAATCCCAAAGATCCGCGCTCAACCATGCTGCGCACCCATTGTCAGACATCGGGCTGGAGCCTGACGGCCCAGGATCCTTATAATAATATTATCCGGACCACGCTGGAATGTCTGTCGGCCGCCCTGGGCGGAACCCAGTCGCTGCATACCAACTCTTTTGACGAAGCGGTCGGCCTGCCTACCGACTTTTCGGCCCGGATTGCGCGCAATACCCAGCTGATTGTTCAGGAAGAATCTCAGATTTGCCATGCCGTTGATCCGCTGGCAGGCTCTTACTACGTCGAGTCCTTAACCGACGGCATTATTCGCGAGGCCGGTAAAATCATCGATGAAATCGAAGAAATGGGCGGTATGGCAAAAGCGATTGAAACCGGTGTGCCCAAAATGCGGATTGAAGAGGCGGCTGCCCGCCGGCAGGCGCGCATCGACCAGGGCAAAGACGTCATTGTGGGCGTCAACAAGTACCCGATCGAAGAAGACGTGGATCTGGAGATTCTTGAAGTTCCGGCCAGCGTTCGGGATGAGCAGGTCACGCGATTAAAGCAGCTCAAAGCAAACCGGGACGCAAAGGCTGTAGAGCAGGCGTTGCAGGCTGTGGTTAACACTGCAGAATCCGGCGGCAATTTGCTGGAAGCCTGCATTCCGGCGGTGCGGGCCCGGGCCACCGGTGGTGAAATCTCAGATGCCCTTGAAAAAACATTCGGGCGTTACGTGGCCACCACCCAGTGTATTTCGGGTGTGTATGCTTCCGAATACGGTGACAGTGAAATTATAGAATCGATTCGCAAGCGCACCGCTGAATTCAAGGAAAAAGAAGGCCGGCGTCCGAGAATCCTGGTGACCAAAATGGGCCAGGATGGTCACGATCGCGGTATTAAAGTCATTGCCACCGCTTTTGCCGATCTTGGATTTGATGTGGATATCAGCCCCATGTTTCAAACGCCCGGGGAGGCCGCCCGTATGGCAGTGGAAAATGATGTTCATGTGGTCGGCCCATCCAGCCTGGCCGCCGGTCACAAAATCCTGGTCCCGGAGATGATCGCAGCGCTCAAAAAAGAAGGCGGTGGGGACATATTGGTGGTGGTCGGCGGGATCATACCACCGTCGGATTATGAGGCGCTTTATGACGCCGGCGTTGTCGGCATTTTCGGTCCCGGGACGCCGGTGACCGATTCCGCCAATCAGGTGCTCAATGCGCTGGAGCAGCGCAAATAAGATCATCACCTGTCGCTTCATCTGAAAGAGACGGCTGCAAAGAGATTCGGCGCTGGATATTCGATATTCGATTTTTTTAATGGCTATCGCGGGAAAAAATTAACAGCTACAGAGATTTTTAAGAACTAAATGACATTTAGATGAATCCGGCTGATCCAAAAATATTGATCAAGGGTGTCCGCCAGCAGGACCGCCGGCTACTGTCCAAAACCATCACCCTGATCGAAAGTTCGCGCCCCGATCATCAGCAATTGGCGCGCAAAATCGTTGATAGACTGTTGCCGCATACCGGCAAAGCGATTCGTCTGGGCATTACCGGCGTACCCGGAGTTGGCAAAAGTACCTTCATAGAAAGTCTGGGCATGTCGCTGGTGAGAGGCGGCCACCGAGCGGCGGTTTTGGCTGTGGATCCCAGCAGTTCCAGAAGCGGTGGCAGCGTGATGGCCGATAAGACCCGCATGGAAAAGCTTGCGGTTGAAGAAAATGCATTTATTCGTCCGTCGCCCTCCGGTGGCACGCTGGGGGGCGTGGCCCGCAAAACACGGGAAACCATGCTGGTTTGCGAAGCCGCCGGTTTTGATGTGATCATCGTCGAGACGGTCGGTGTCGGACAGTCAGAGACCACCGTGGCATCAATGGTTGATTTTTTCCTTGTTTTGATGCTCGCCGGTGCCGGCGATGAGTTGCAGGGGATAAAAAGAGGCGTATTGGAACTGGCGGATGCCATTGCCATTAACAAGGCCGATGGCGACAACATCGAAAAGGCCAAAAAAGCCGCCAAAATATATGCCTCTGCGCTGCATATGCTGCAGCCCGCATCCCCCAACTGGCAGCCGCCGGTGCTGATCTGCAGTGCGCTGGAGATGACGGGTATCGCTGAAATCTGGCAAACGGTTTTGAAATTCCATAAAAAGTTTACCAACAGCGGTGAACTGGAACATAAGCGCCAAAAGCAAGCTCTGGATTGGCTCTGGTCCATGGTTGAAGATGAGCTGAAACAGCGATTTTATAATAATCCTGATATCAAGCAAAGATTCGATCAGATTACGCGTGCGGTTGCCAGAGGGGAAACCGCCCCGACCCTTGCAGCCGATAAATTGCTTTTTTTTCTTGACAATCAGCGTTCGGTCTAGAAAGTTTATTTTTTACCCCTTATTTTGCGGCATTTGAAATATGTAGTCATTTGCCCGAGCGCCAGGAGGGGCTGCAGGCAGTCTGGCAAGTATTTTTACATGAAAGGATACAGATAATGGGTGTTGTCGAAGATAAAATCAAAGAACTTAAAGCACGTGAAGCCAAAACCCTTGAGATGGGCGGCGAAAAAGCGGTCGCCAAGCAGCATGAAAAAAACAAGCTCACCGCCCGGGAGCGGTTTAACCTGTTATTTGATCAAGGAACTTTTCGCGAGATCGATATGTTTGTCAATCATCGCTGCGTGAATTTTGGCATGCAAAAAGTCGATATCCCGTCCGACGGGGTCATCACCGGCCATGGCCTGGTCAATGGTCGGCCGGTGTTTGCGTTTTCCCAGGATTTTACGGCCAGAGCCGGCAGTCTGGGGGAAATGCATTCCAAAAAGATCTGTAAAGTCATGGATCTGGCCTTGAAGGCCGGCGTGCCGTTTGTGGGTATAAACGACTCGGGTGGTGCCCGCATTCAGGAAGGTGTCGATGCCCTTTCCGGGTACGGACAGATTTTTTTCCGCAATTCTGCCGCCTCGGGTGTTATCCCTCAGATTTCAGCGATTATGGGACCCACCGCCGGCGGGGCAGTGTATTCACCGGCCATGACCGATTGGGTATTTATGGTAAAAGGCAGCGGCTATATGTTCATTACCGGACCCGAGGTCATTAAAGCCGTTACCGGTGAGGAAATCACCTTTGAAGATCTGGGCGGCGCCAAAACGCATAATGAAAAGAGCGGTGTGGCTCACTTTGCATGTGAAAGCGATGAAGATGCCATCGATCGGATCAAACGGCTTCTATCCTATCTACCGTCCAATAATATGGAAGATCCACCCCTTGTGGACACCGGTGATGATCCCCATCGCATAGATTCGGCGTTAAATTCGATTATCCCGGACAGCCCCAATAAATCCTACGATATGAAAGACGTCATTCGGTCCATCGTCGATGACGGGGAATTTTTTGAACCCCATCAATATTTTGCCCGCAACATGGTGGTGTGTTTTGCCCGCTTGAATGGCAGAAGCATCGGCATTATTGCCAACCAGCCAAAGGTCCTGGCCGGCTGTCTGGACATCAATGCTTCGGACAAAGCCACCCGTTTCATTCGATTTTGCGACGCATTCAACATTCCGATGCTTACCATCGCCGATGTGCCGGGATACCTGCCCGGCAGCCAACAGGAATGGGGTGGGATAATCCGGCATGGCGCCAAGCTTCTGTGGTGTTACTCGGAGGCCACAGTGCCCAAGCTGCTGCTGGTAACCCGCAAAGATTACGGGGGCTCTTATCTGGCGATGTGCTCCGAAGACCTGGGTGCGGATATGGCATTTGCCTGGCCCACGGCGGAAATTGCCGTCATGGGTGCGGCCGGCGCAGCCAATATTATACACCGCAAGGAAATTTCGCAGGCCGAGGATTCGGCAGCCAAGCGCCAGGAAAAGATTAAAGAATATGAAGAGCTGTTTTCAAATCCCTATCAGGCGGCCAATCGGGGCTATATTGATGCGGTTATCGAACCTGCCGAGACCCGGTCGCGCCTGATCGATGCCCTGGAAGTGTTGTGCACAAAACGGGAAACCCGGCCGCCGAAAAAACACGGCAATATTCCAATGTAATCGGTTTGCCCGTTGGCCAGTTTGCCCGTTTAGCCCGTTACGACCTTGAAGGCCAAACCTTTTCCGGCAAAACCGGAAAACGGGCTCAACCGGCTTAACCTGATAAAAAAGGAGTTCAAATGGGAAATGCCCAAAAATCCGCTGCGGCCATAGCAGCGGTGCTGCAATATATCAAAACCGAAGAAGAAGCCATTGCGATGCAGTTTGCCCTGCAGGCGGCGTCACCCCAGATGCCGATGTTCGCACGGCAACCGGCGCCGGTATTCAAGCCCTGGGGCGTTAGCGGCCGACAGGCGCAAATGCAGATGCGCAATTTGATGCAGCTGAGAACATTTCGTAAATTATAAAAGGTGTTTTGTGTTTGAGTGTTTTGTGTTTGGCATACATGACCGTCCATCAAAAAAACCAAACACCAAACACTAAATACTAAACACCAAACACCAGACTGTATAAAGTACATAAAAGGAGCAACAAAAAATGAGTGAAGACATTCAAGTAAAAATGACGACCATGAATTATGACAAAGAGCGGCCCACGGCGGAAAACCCCGTTAAGGTCGAAGACCTGTCACTTCGTGACGGCCATCAATCCCTGTTTGCGACCCGGGGCCGCACCGAAGATATGATTCCGGTGGCCGAAATGATGGACGACGTCGGTTTTTGGGCCATGGAAGTCTGGGGCGGGGCAACCTTTGATACCATGCACCGGTTTTTAAATGAAGACCCCTGGGAACGCATGCGCACCTTAAAACGATATGTTAAAAAAACGCCGTTTTCAATGCTGCTGCGGGCCCAGAATCTGGTAGGCTATCGCAACTATGCCGATGATGTCGCCAAGGCCTTTGTCGAAAGGGCCTGTGAAAACGGGATGGACATCTTTCGAACATTTGACGCCCTGAACGACTATCGTAACTTTGAAACCGTGGTCCCGGTGATTAAAGAGTATGGCAAGCATTTCCAGGGCTGTATGTGTTATACGATGACCGAGCCGCGCATGGGCGGAGAGGTTTACAATATCGACTATTACATTAACAAGGCCAAAGCTCTCGAAAATATGGGGGCAGACAGCATCTGCGTCAAAGACATGGCCGGCCTGCTGGCGCCCTATGATGCCTTTCATCTGATCAAAGCCCTGAAGGCGGCGGTCAAACAGCCGATTCACCTGCACAGCCATTTTACATCAGGGATGTCGCCGATGACCCACCTGAAGGCCATCGAAGCCGGTGTGGATATTATTGATACCTGTATGTCACCGTATGCGTATCGGACATGCCACGCGGCCATCGAACCTCTGGTCATGACCCTGCTGGGCACCAACCGGGACACCGGCTTTGATATTCGGCTGATGGCACGGATCAACGAAGTCCTTGAAAAAGAGATCATGCCCAAATACCGACACCTGTTGGATGATACCAAGATGTCCATTATCGACATTAACGTGCTGCTCCACCAGACACCGGGCGGGATGCTGTCCAACCTGGTCAATCAACTGAGAGAAATGGATGCACTGGATAAGATTGATCAGGTCTATGCCGAATTGCCGCGGGTCAGAAAAGAGCTGGGACAAATTCCGCTGGTCACCCCCACCAGCCAGATTGTGGGCACCCAGACGGTCAATAATGTGCTGTTTGACGACGAAAATGAGCGTTATAAAATGATCACCGGCCAGGTAAAAGATCTGTGCTACGGTTTGTACGGCAAAACCGCCATTCCAATTGATCCGGAGGTGCAGAAAAAGGCGCTCAAAGGCTATGAGCGCGGTGAGGAGCCCATTGACTGCCGGCCGGCGGAGGTTCTGGAACCCGAGTTGGAAAAAGCCAAAGCAGAAATTGGTGATCTGGCCGCTGATCTGGACGACGCCCTGATCTATGCGCTGTACCCGGTTACCGGAAAGCGCTTTTTGAAATGGAAATACGGCAAGGAACAGCCCCCGCAAGATGTGCAGCCCAGAACACTGCAAGACGCGATGGCCGAGCAAGAGTTGTTAAAAAAGGCCAAGGCCGGCCTGCTTGTTGAGAAATCAGATAAAGACAGACCGGAAAAAAGCGAGAGCTCCCGGACATTTAATGTCTTTGTTGATGATGACTATTTTGAGGTCGCGGTGGACGAAGTCGGCGGCTCTCCGGTGGTCAGCTACGTTCAGCCAATGGCCGCGGGAATGCAAATGCCGGCCGCCGCACCACCGGTTGCTCCGGCTGCTGCGCCTGCCGCTCAAAAACCGGCGGCAGCTGAAGCCAAAAAAGCCAAGCCCAAGACGCCGGCTGCTGCCCCGGCCGCAGCGGTGGAAGGCACTCCGCTTACCGCGCCCATGCCCGGGATGATTGTCAAGTATGAGAAAAACGAGGGAGATGCCGTCAATCAGGGTGAAACCGTGGTGGTTCTGGAAGCCATGAAAATGGAAAATGCCCTGCCGTCGCCCGCCAGCGGAACCATTAAAAGCGTCAATTTCAGCAGCGGCGATTCAGTGGCCAAAGGGGATGTATTGGCGGTGATCGGTTAAAGGAACAAAGGTTCAGGGTTCCGTGTTCAGGGTTCAAGGGCTCTGGTTTCTTGCTGCCAATTGCTGCCCCTGTCTTTGGAAACTTACTGCACGTCTCTATCTGTAGTTTATAACCTCTGAACCTTTGAAGGCTGAACCCTTGAACCAGGCGACCGACGGCTGAGCTTTTTAATTTTACCTTTGCGCTTGTGTTATAGACGGAGAAGACGAAAATGAAGATCCATGAATACCAGGCCAAAGAATTGTTTAACAAATATGCGGTCCCTGTGCCGCAGGGCGGGATCGCTTTCACTGCCGCTGAAGCCGTTGGCGTCGCCAAAAAGTTAGGCGGTTATCCGGTGGTCGTAAAAGCCCAAATTCATGCCGGAGGCCGCGGCAAAGGCGGTGGCGTCAAGCTGGCTGGGGCGGCTGATGAAGTCGAGCGCGTGGCGCAGGAAATTATTGGAATGAACTTGGTGACCCATCAGACCGGTACGGGCGGCCGCCTGGTAAAAAAAGTTCTGGTCGAACAAGGCCTGAACATTGCCAAAGAGCTGTATGTGAGCATTATTCCTGACCGTTCAACGGCCCAGATTGTTATTATGGCGAGTGAAGCCGGCGGTATGGACATTGAAGCGGTGGCTGCTGAAACGCCGGAAAAAATTATCAAGGTTCCGATAAACCCGCTGCTGGGTTTGCAGTCCTATCATTGCCGCGCGGTGGCTTTTGGTTTGAATTTGAACCCGGTTGTTATGAAACCGTTTGTGGCCATGTTAAAGAATCTTTACCGGCTTTTTGTTGGCGCTGATTGTTCGCTGCTTGAAATCAATCCACTGGTCATAACCGCTGAAGAAACCGTGATGGCGCTGGATGCCAAAGTGAATTTTGATGATAATGCCCTTTTCCGGCATCCGGATATTCAGGAATACCGTGATCTTGATGAGGAAGATCCGCTCGAGGTGGAAGCCTCCGAATTCAATC
>Ga0265303_10002889_pt1 | contig 10717 bp, 7 predicted proteins | sample Helome_2_FD_192494 | JGI IMG/M metagenome (GOLD analysis project Ga0265303, IMG submission 192494) | Marine sediment microbial communities from subtidal zone of North Sea - Hel_20160317 (Illumina Assembly) | ecosystem: Environmental > Aquatic > Marine > Subtidal zone > Sediment ...
CGGTCGAGGTCGCCGATGCGCGTGAACGCAGCGATGACGAAGAACGTGATGAATTCGGCCTGCACCGGTCCGGGTTCGAACTGCTCAAGTTCCCGTCGCGGGTAGATAATTTTCTGGACCAGGAACAGGTCGCGTCGGTTTACGAGACCGAAATCGAAAGTTTTCTGAAAATGGTTACCGGCTGTTACCGCGTGCATATCTTCGATCACACGGTGCGCGCCTCCGATCCGGATTTGCGCGAACAAAAGCAGGTGCGAGAACCCGCGACGCTGGTACACAACGACTACACCTCGAAATCGGGATTTGTCTGTCTAGAGGAGAACCTGGGCGAGGATGCCTCAGAACTCGCCGGGAGCCGTTTCCAGATCGTTAACGTCTGGCGACCGCTAACCGACCCGGTCGAGGATTACCCGCTGGCGCTGGTGGATGCACGTAGCCTGAAAGCGGACAACCTGGTGGACACCGAGCGCCGCGCCCCCAACCATGTCGGCGAAATTCAGCTGGCGCTGCACGATCCCGGGCAGCGCTGGTTTTACTACTCGTCGATGCGTCCCGATGAAGTATTGTTGTTCAAAACCTTCGATTCAGTCGATGGCGGTACCCATCCCTGCAGCATCCACACCGCGATCCACTTACTCGATGCGCCGGCCGACGCGAAGCCGCGCGAAAGTGTCGAAACCCGCGCGTTCGTGTTTTATCGCTGAGAGATTAAATTGACGGGAAAAGACGCACGCAGGCAGGCTATCATCGAAATCTGGCAGGCTGCAATCGACGCGGTCTCGGGCCGACAGGCAGTGCTGAACACACTCGATGCGGACCCCACTTTTGAACCCGACCTGGTCATGGCCGTAGGCAAGGCGGCATCCGGCATGTGCGCAGGCGCCCTTGAGCGTTTCCCTGACTGCGATGCGCTGGTGGTGACCAAATACGATCATGCCGGTGCAGACCTATCGAAACGTGACCGGGTTGAGGTGATCGAGTCCGCACACCCGATTCCGGATCAGCGCTCACTTGAAGCGGGTTCGATACTGCTAGAACGAATGCGGGCTATGCCCCCGGAAAGCCGGGTATTGCTGCTGGTATCGGGTGGCGCCTCGGCGCTTGCCGAGGCTTTGCCGGAGGATATGACGCTGGCCGATTTGCAGACAATTACCGATGACATGATAGCCGGTGGTAAAACTATCGCTGAGATTAACAGCAGGCGCAAGCAGGCATCACTGATCAAGGACGGTAAACTGGCTGAAGCCTTCGGTGGTGCTGAACTAAGAGTTTATGCAATTTCGGATGTCGAAGGGGATAGTATCTCGACCGTTGGTTCAGGAATCGGAGATTGCCATCGGGCAACAGTTGTTGCGCACTCGACCATTATCGCCTCGAACCGGATTGCGCGTGAACATGCCGCGAGAAAAACTTCTGATCTTGGACTTGACGTGCGCCTGAACGAGGAATCGCTCTATGGCGACGTGTTTGATCTGGCTCTCGTTATCGGTGAGCGGCTGCGCCTGGCAAAACCCGGGGTCTATATATGGGGCGGTGAACCAACCGTGGTATTGCCGGAAAACCCGGGCAGAGGCGGGCGCAATCAGAGCCTCGCACTGGCCGCTTCGGAATGGTTTTCAGGCAGGGATAATGTATTGCTGCTGGTGGCCGGAACCGATGGTACCGATGGGCCGACGACGGCCGCAGGTGGCCTGGTTGACGGCAAGACCTGGCACGAAGATGCTCGCCAGTTCCTGCAATACGCCGACGCCGGACATTATCTCGAGCAGCACGATAGCCTGTTCGTGACTGGACCGACCAATACCAACGTCATGGACCTCGCAATCGCGATTGTATCCGAGGCTTGATTCTGCGATTACAACAGGGCCTTGATTTCGTTCAGCACCGTCGGATCCTCGATCGTCGATGGAACGACGTACTCATCACCATCTACCATCGCACGCAGGGTCTTGCGCAGTATCTTGCCAGAACGAGTTTTGGGTAAACGTCCTACTACCAGGGCTTGCTTGAAGGCGGCGACCGCACCAATATCCTGTCGTACCAACTGCACCAGTTCTTCGACAATTTGATCGGGTTTCGCGCCCTCGGCGTTTTTCAACACGACGAAACCCATCGGCATCTGGCCCTTGAGTTCGTCCCGACGCCCGATCACGGCACATTCGGCCACCATCGGGTGCTTACCGACGACTTCTTCCATTTCACCGGTGGACAGGCGGTGCCCTGCAACGTTGATGACGTCGTCGACGCGGCCCATGATAAACAGGTAGCCGTCTTCGTCGAAGTAACCGCCGTCGCCGGTGGTGAAATAACCGGGATAGGCTTCCAGGTAGTTTTCCTTGAAACGCTCGACGTCACCCCAGATCGTGGTCAGGCAGCTTGGTGGCAGGGGCAACTTGATTGCAATGAATCCCTGTTCATTGGCAGCGAGTTCTTTGCCGGCTTCATCGAGAATCTTGACGTTGAATCCTGGGACCGGCATCGTCGACGAACCCGATTTGACCGGCATCGATTCAAGCCCATGCAGGTTAGCGGCGATTGCCCAGCCGGTTTCGGTCTGCCACCAGTGATCGAGCACCGGAACCTTGAAAGTCTCTGCCAGCCATTCGTAGGTTGGCGGGTCGAGTCGTTCGCCGGCGGCAAAGATGGTTTGCAGACAGGACAGGTCGTACTGGTGAGCCAGCTTCGCCTCCGGGTCTTCTTTCTTGATGGCTCGAAACGCGGTCGGGGCAGTAAACAATGCTTTTACACCGTGCTCGGAGATGACGCGCCAGAAAGCCCCCGCATCCGGTGTCATGATCGGTTTGCCCTCGTACAGTATCGTGGTGCAACCGTGGATCAGGGGCCCATAGACAATGTAGGAGTGACCGACTACCCAACCAACATCCGACGCGGCCCAGTAAACGTCGCCGGGTTCGATATCGTAAATCGCGGTCATACTGTATTTCATGGCAACGGCATGGCCACCGTTTTCGCGCACCACGCCCTTGGGTTTACCGGTAGTTCCCGAGGTATAAAGTATATACAGCGGATCGGTGCCTTTAACCGGCACGCAGGCTGCCGGGCTCGCAGCGGCCAGCGCCTGTTGCCATTCAACGTCACGTCCGGCTTGTATCTCGGCAGTCGCCTCGGGACGTTGCAGCACCACGCAGGTTCCGGGTTTGTGCTGCGCCATCTCGATTGCGGCGTCGACGATAGGCTTGTATTCGATAACCCGGTTAATCTCGATACCGCAGGATGCAGTCAACAGAACTTTCGGGGTCGCGTCGTCGAGGCGTACCGCGAGTTCAGGCGGCGCAAATCCTCCGAACACCACCGAATGCACCGCACCCAGCCGCGCGCAGGCGAGCATCGATATGAGCGCTTCGGGGATCATCGGCAGGTAGATGACAACACGGTCGCCTTTTTCGACGCCATGGTTTTTGAGCATGCCCGCGCACAGGGCAACTTCATCGCGAAGTTCTCGGTAGCTGTATTTCTTTTGTTGGTGGGTTACCGGGGAGTCATAAATCAGCGCGGTTTGATCGCCACGCCCGTTATCGACATGGTAATCAACGGCAAGGTGGCAGGTATTTAATTCACCATCGGCGAACCAGCGATGGATGCCATGCTCGTCGGTAGTGAGCACGTTCTCGGCGGGTTTATACCAGTCCAGCTGGCGTGCTTTTTCTGCCCAGAATGCCTCTGGATTATCGATTGATGCCTGGTATTCATCCCGATATGACATTAACCACCCCCTCGATCAGAACTCGAAATAGCGTTTTACGATTTTCGCAGCATCATATTACGCGCCGGAATTACAGACAATACAGGTTTCTCGATGCCCGCATTGGTTAAAAGCTACTGGCCTCGGCTGATTGACCGTAATTTACCCGCGACCATAGTGGTCACGAGGCCGTTTCTCTGCCAAAGCACTCATGCATAATTTCGATAAAGCGTTTCGATGGCGCCGACAGAAATTTTCCCTTGCGAGTTACGATACCGTAGCTGCGCTTTGGAAAGTACTGGTCTACCGGAATCACGCTCATTTTATTGCGGTCCTGCTCGGTAATGCAGACATCGGTAACGATGGAAATGCCCTGTCCGAGGCTGACATAGCGCTTGATGACTTCCCATCCACCCGCCTCGAGCGTGACGCGGAAATTGACGTTGTGCTGTGCAAACACCATTTTCACGATATGCCAGGTACTGAGGTGACGGGGGGGCAGTATCAATCCGTAGTTGCCGATGTCGGCAAGGGTGATTGTATCCATTTGCGCTAACGGATGATCGAGCGGCGTAATCACCACCGGGTTGTAGGTGACGATCGGGTCGTAAACCAGGTCGTCGGGTACTTCCAGCATCGATCCGACGGCGAAATCCACTGAATCGGTACGCAACATTTCCATGCCGTTGCGGCCGGTTTCGTTGGCCAGGCGTAACTTGATTGCCGGGTATTGTTGCGAGAATTTACCGACCGGTGCTGGCAGTACGTAGAGGATGGTCGATTCACCGGCGGCGATATTGAGTTCGCCCGAAGTCAGGTTGCCACAGTGCGCGTCGAAAGTTTCCTTGAGGCGGTCGATACCCTGTACGTGCGGTAAACACAGCTCGTAAAGAATACTACCCTCAGTCGTCAAGCTTAGCCTGGGACCGCTGCGCTCGAACAATTTGGTGTCCATCTCTTCTTCGAGCGCATGTATCTGCAGCGATATCGTTGGCTGGCTTGCGAACAGCGACTCGGCTGCCTTGGTCATACTGCCCAACTTCGCAGTCTGGCAGAAGGCACGCAGCTTTTTTAAATGATTCTGCTTGTAGTAGGAATTAGCCATGATCATGCTCGAGACGATGAATTATTGGGTAACTCAATGCAAAAATCAAACTTGATCTGTTTATTCAATTATTGTGGTCAAAGGCAACCCGCCATTCGGTCGTAATTTTTTGCCTGCATGGATTTACAGAGGCGTTGAAATTTGATGTCGCACCGGTATATTTTTTACTGCTTTTCCAGGATTGGGATGAGCCTGAACCGGCGTTGCGGGTGCTATTGTGATATCCAATAGACAAAATTGAGTAAATTTACTTTTTAAATATTAAAACAGCTGTATATTTAGCGGTTTGCGGGCCAGGAGCCTGATTTTTAAATCAATCTGTATTTTGTGAGATACGACGAGATGACGAGAGACGAGCAGATCGCCGCCCTTGAAAAGGAGTGGCAGGAAAATCCACGCTGGACCAATGTAACGCGGGGCTATAGTGCGGAAGACGTAGTGCGCCTGCGCGGTTCGATGCAGCCGGAAAATACGCTGGCGCGCATGGGTGCCGAAAAACTCTGGCAGCAGGTAAACGGTGGTGCAAAGAAAGGCTATGTCAACAGCATGGGCGCGATCACCGGCGGCCAGGCAATGCAGCAGGCAAAGGCTGGAATCGAGGCGATTTACCTGTCAGGCTGGCAGGTTGCCGCCGATGGCAATACCTCGGAAACCATGTACCCGGACCAGTCGCTGTACGCCTACGATTCGGTTCCGGCGATGGTGCGTCGTATCAACAATACCTTTCGCCGCGCCGACGAAATTCAATGGAGTCGCGGCTCTAATCCCGGGGACGCTGGCTACGTCGATTATTTTCTGCCCATCGTTGCGGACGCCGAGGCCGGATTTGGCGGCGTTCTGAATGCTTTCGAGCTGATGAAAAACATGATAGCCGCGGGTGCGGGTGGTGTTCATTTTGAAGATCAATTGGCCGCGGTCAAGAAATGTGGACACATGGGCGGCAAGGTCTTGATACCCACCCAGGAAGCGGTGCAAAAGCTGATTGCCGCCCGTCTCGCTGCCGATGTCATGGGTGTGCCGACCGTCGTGCTGGCCCGTACCGATGCTGAGGCTGCCAACCTGCTAACTTCCGACGTTGACGATAATGACAAACCCTTTGTTACCGGAGAGCGCACCGTTGAAGGTTTTTACTGCGTCAAGAACGGCCTCGAGCAGGCGATTTCACGCGGGGTGTCCTATGCCAAGTACGCCGACATGGTCTGGTGCGAAACCGGAACCCCGGATCTTGGCTTCGCGCGCGAGTGGGCCGAGGCCGTGCGTGCGGTTCATCCCGGCAAATTGCTCGCCTATAACTGTTCGCCATCCTTCAACTGGAAGAAAAATCTCGACGATAAAACCATTGCCGAGTTCCAGAACAAGCTCGCCGAGATGGGTTACAAGTACCAGTTCATCACACTCGCCGGCATCCATAACATGTGGTACAACATGTTTGACCTGGCCTACGATTACGCGCGCGGTGAGGGTATGAAGCACTACGTTGAAAAGGTGCAGGAACCTGAATTTGCCGCTGCCGATAAAGGATACAGTTTTGTATCGCATCAGCAGGAAGTGGGTGCCGGTTACTTCGACGACGTGACTACCACCATCCAGGGCGGTGCTTCATCGGTGACCGCGATGGCGGGTTCGACCGAGGAAGATCAGTTCTAGCCCTTAATTTCACTGGACAACAAAAACGCCCGCGGTTTAACTGTGGGCGTTTTTTTTGACAACGAGTAATCTGGATGACTTTCAAAACAGCAGACTTAAGCGACGCGAACGAGGGGAGTCTTCAAATCGTGTTACCGGGGCTCCTGAATTTCGGGGGCAGGAAACGTTTTCATGGTGAAATCGTGACCATCCGCTCACTGGATGACAATTCACGTGTGCGCGAACAGATTAGAACCGCTGGCGCTGGCAAGGTGCTGGTTATCGATAATGATGCCTCGATGCGTTGCGCCATGCTCGGCGACATGATGGCTGCCGCATTGATTGAAAATGGCTGGAGCGGTGTCGTCATCAACGGTTGTATTCGCGATTCGGTCGACATCAGCGGCATGGATATCGGCGTTAAGGCCCTGTCCACTAATCCGCTGCGTAGCGTCAAGGAGGACAGGGGCGAGGTCAATGTCGAACTCAGTTTTCTTGGCGCTATCTTTCGTCCCGGAGAATATCTCTACAGCGATGAAGACGGCATCCTGCTCAGCGCCACGGTCCTCGAACTAAGCTGACTCGCGCGCAAAGCGAATTTTCTGCGGGTAGGGGAATACGTCCTCGTAGATCCCGGCCTCGATGTTTTCCTGCTTTTGAATCCAGAATTCAGCGTCGAGCAGATCACGATGATGCTTTAAAAAAGCCTGGCGCACACGGTTGTCAGCAAACAGGAAAGTCACGAACTGCTCTGGAAAAACATCATTGGCCGCGATGCTGTACCACGGTTCCGCCGCCATTTCATCTTCCGGGTAAAGTGCCTCCGGGATGCGACGGAAATTACATTCGGTCAGGTAGCAAATTTCATCGTAATCGTAGAACACGACGCGGCCCTGACCCTGCCCGGTAACGCCAAAGTTTTTCATTAGCAGGTCTCCCGGAAAGATATTGGCCGCTGCGAGTTCCTTGATTGCTTCACCATAGCCTCTCATCAGCCGCCCGAGGTACTGGTCGTCCGCCTGCTGCACGGCGATATTCAGGGGTGTCATGCGACGTTCGATATAAATGTGCTTGATAATAATCTGGTCGCCTTCCTCGGAAATACTGTTGGCACAGGTTTCGTAGAGTTCCTCGAGCAGGTCCTCGGCAAAACGTGCCCGCGGTAACGCGACGTGCGAGTACTCGAGAATATCGGACAGGCGTCCGACCCGATCGTGCATCTTGACCAGTCGATAGGTGTCCAGCACTTCCTGCCGGGTCGTTTTTTTCGGCGGCGGGAAGCGATCGCGGATTACCTTGAAGACGTAAGGGTAGGATGGCAGCGTAAACACGGCCATGACCATGCCCTTGATGCCGGGCGCAAAAATCAATTCGTCCTCGGAGTGTTTCAGGTGATGCAGAAAGTCGCGGTAAAAAACGGTTTTGCCCTGCTTGTGAAAACCGATCGCGGAATAAAACGATTCCTTGCTTCGATTTGGCATCAGGCGTCGCAGGAAAGTCACGATCGACGAGGGCACCGGGTGATCGACCATGAAGTAGACGTAGGAAAACTCGAACAGACGGTTAAGTCCCTGGGTGCCGATAATGATGGCGTCGGCATAAATCGAGCCTTCTCCGCTGTGCAGCAGCGGGATCGCAAACGGAATATCCTTGTTTGAATTGATTGCCCTGCCGACAATATAGGCCGCCTTGTTGCGATAGAACACGGAGCTAATCACCTGGAACTGGAAATTCAGGTGCGCTCGCCGTGGCCGCGCAAAGGTATACCTGATCAAGGCATGAATGATGTTGCGGATGTCGCGATTGATATCTTCAAACGGCAGGTTGAAACCGCTGTCCAGCAGTACCTGTTTGATCGATGCGCGAAAACCGCGCTTGGCTGGGTAGTAAACGTGATAAGACGGTTTTTCAGAATCAATAAACTCGGTCGAAACCGCACTGCGCACGAAGATATAATCATTGCCGAAATAATCTCGATGGAACAGCGCACAGAACACGGAATTGTAAAATGTCTCGGCCAGTTCGGGTTGCAGGTGGTTACTGATCAGCAACACATATTCGCGCTTAACGTCAAACCAGAGCTGGCTGTCGAATGGCTCGAGATCAAACAGTTCCTGCAGATCGCGGATCGAATCTTTGACGCGGATATCGTAAAAAAGAATCCGTTCGCGTGAGGCCCTGCGTTCGGCCTCCCAGTCCTCATTCTCGAAGCGTTTCCTGGCGCCCCTGGTAATCTCACTGAAAATCGTGAAGTGTCGGTCAAATCCGTTCAGGATCGTGGTCGCTATTCGTATCGATAAGCCAATGGGGAGATTATCCATCAACAGACTCCATCAGAATTATTGCTTGCGGGATGGAATCTCAAGACGCTGTCTCCTTTCCCAAAGGTTTTTACGGCTGATACCGAGCATTCGAGCGAGTTCGGTTTCGTTGTACCTGGCCTGGTATTTTTTAACGAAACTGACGAAATAATCATCCAGCGATAGCCGATTCTCGAGTTCGTACAGCGGCAGTCTCTGGCCGCTCTCGGTATTACTCAATGCCAGGTCGTCTGCCTCGATACTACCATTCGGTTTCAGCAACACCGCGCGCTCGATTACATTTTCCAGTTCGCGCACATTCCCGGGCCACGGGTAGCGCAGCATTTGCTGGTAGGCCTCGTCAGCAAAGGTTATGGATCTTCGATGGGTACGCTGGGCCATCCTGGTCAGGATCGTGTCGGCCAGCAACTTGATATCACTACCACGCTCTCGCAACGGCGGCAGGTTGATCTCGAATACGTTGAGTCGATAGAAGAGGTCTTCGCGAAAGGTTTTTTCGGCAACCATTTGTGCCAGGTTCTTGTGCGTGGCGGCGAGTACGCGGACGTTGACTTTTATGACCTTGTTGGAACCGACACGTCTAATTGCGTTATCCTGCAAAACGGCCAGCAGGCGGGCCTGGGCATCCAGTGACAGTTCACCGATCTCATCGAGAAACAGGGTGGCATCGTTAGCGACTTCGAGCAGGCCTTTCTTGGTTTGCAATGCACCGCTAAAGGCTCCCCGTTCATGACCGAATAATTCTGATTCGACCTGGGTCTCTGCGAAGGCGGCACAATTAACGGTGACCAATAACTGTTTTCGACGCTCGCTTTGCGAATGTATTGCGCGCGCCACGAGTTCCTTGCCGGTGCCGGTTTCGCCGACAATCAGTACCGTGGTATCGGTCGCCGCGACCCGCCTGATACGGTCCACAACCTCGAGCATGGGATCACAGTGCGCAACCATGCCATCGATGGGATAATTCTTCGCCAGCTCGTTTTGCAGAATCGTGTTTTGCTGTTCGACCCTTGCCTTGTCCAGAATCCGTTTCACGGTCATGATCATTTCATCATGATTGAAGGGTTTGGAAATATAGTCCACGGCACCCTGTTTCATCGCCTCGACCGCCGACTGCACGGTCGAGTAACTGGTCATAATCAGCACCGGGGTTGGCGCCGCGCGCGATATGAGCTCGGTGCCGGGCTCGCCGGGCAGGCGCAGGTCCGAAATAATCAGGTCGTAGGTGTTGATGGAGTTTTCTTCCGCTTCGGCAACCGAGGCGACACCAGTGGCATCGTGTCCCTGTCGCTGCAACAGGCGCAGCAGGCTTTCCTGGATAATCGGTTCATCCTCGACAACCAGGATATTACTCATGCCTCTGCCGCCATCGCTGTATCAATACCCGGCAGGTAGATGTCGAATCGACAGCCAGTCATCGACCTGCTGGAAACCGAAATCGACCCCCCGTGCTCCTTGATAATGTTATAAGTCAACGACAATCCGAGGCCGGTGCCTTCACCGACGGTTTTAGTGGTAAAGAAAGGTTCGAAAATTTTGGACAGATGTTCCTCGGAAATACCCTTGCCCTGGTCCTCGACCGATATCAGGACCTGGCTTCCGTAAACTGCTGAACCAATGGTGACGGTCTGGCCTGGCTTCGAGGCGTCGGTTGCGTTGGAGAGCAGATTCACGAATACTTGTACCAGTTTTTGTGCGAATCCCCTGACCATGAGGCCTGTATCACATTGATTCCGGTATTGCATTTGCTTGCCGGCTTCACTTAGCGAGACCAGGTTAATCGCTTCGTGGATGACCTGGTGCAGATCAACAATCTCCGAAGGATATTCGTCGGGGGCCCCGGCTCGACTGTAATTGGAAAGCGATCCTACAATGCGCGCAATGCGCTCGGTCTGGGTCAGGATACGGTCGAGATCCCGGGTCGCCTGCGGGGTATCTCCAAGCACCGACCGCAAATCCTGT
>Ga0265303_10002890_pt1 | contig 10715 bp, 10 predicted proteins | sample Helome_2_FD_192494 | JGI IMG/M metagenome (GOLD analysis project Ga0265303, IMG submission 192494) | Marine sediment microbial communities from subtidal zone of North Sea - Hel_20160317 (Illumina Assembly) | ecosystem: Environmental > Aquatic > Marine > Subtidal zone > Sediment ...
TCATAATCTCCCCCCTTGCATAATAACTGCACCAACTGGAGATATTGTTAATATAGGATAGCTGGAAACAGTTTATTTTTATCGGGATCACAGGTCCCAATTCTATTCGAATAATAATATACGGGCAGAAAAAATACAGCTTAAATACAGCTTAAATACTAATTAGATACAAAATGGATTTATGTCAAGGTTTTTTTTATTTTTTTGGTATCCGATTAATTGATCCATATCATATTTATAAAATGGGTAGCCTGAGATTAACCTAACCACTTGATTATTATTATAAAAGTTGCTATTCTATTCTGGACTTAAAAATGTAGAAATGAGACATTTATTCTCTAAAACCTTGCACCTTCTCTGGGGATAGATGTTGCCGAAAACTAAAGTTCACTGACCTATGCATATTGATTTTCTGGGATTGAACTGGAATGCGTATTCATCAGTTTAATTTTGAGGATATTTCAGCTCAAACGAACTTGAAATGTTCCGCGTATGAATCTTTTAATTAGGAAGGTAACAAAAGAAATGCAGTATAGAATTCAAGATGTAATTTCAAATAAATGCAAGGCAAAATTTTTCATATCTGAGCACAAAAATAAGGGTAAAAGTCTAATTCTTTTTAAAGGACCTTTTTAACACCCATGATTTGGGCAACAGAATTACTGATTTGTCTGGTTGTACAATCTCTGATCAGAGCCTTGTCTTTTCTTTCTATAGCTTCAATCAATTTAAGGGATTCGGAAAAAAAGATTTTAGGATCAATTTGCCGTGGAATGGATAACCAGAACCTTATGTAATGGCCTAAGATACGCTCCAACAAAGTAGCCAATTGAATATTTTTTGCAATTTTATAAATAGTTCTATGGATAGTAAAATCATGGTCGACAAAAGCTTGGTTACTGCTATTTTCACTGAAAGCTGAGATCTGTTCCCTGATCTGGTTCAGGATATCAAGTTCCAAAGGTGTGATGCGTTCCATAGCCCAGATATTGGCCTGAACTTCCAGAACTAAACGAATCTCAGTGGTTTCCCGGATTCGGTCCAGGCTCAGAGGGGTAACAATGAAATGGGAATTCTGCCGCATGACCCAATCTCCCGCCTGCAGGGAAATAAGGACTTCTTTGATGGGGGTCCGGCTGACATTAAACTCTTTCGCAAGATCACTTAGATTTAAGACGCTTTCAGGGGCTAGTGTAAGGTGAATAATTCTCTTTCTTAACTCAAAATATATTTCATTCGGATCCAATTATATTTCATCCTTTCTTTGATATTATCAAATTAAGCATTCAATCTAAATTTAATGTAAATTTAAGTTATATTTAATTCATTATATTGTCAAGGCAGCTCTTATCATAAGGTCGATTCATCCTCAAAAAAAGGCATTATAATCGAATAGTTGAGTCAATAATCTTCCGCACATTAAGTTTGCCGTGACCAAGCGGTTAAAGCTCTTCGCCGCTTCCTAGCTTCTTTAACAAATTCGAATTTAATTATTGTCCCCATCCACATTTGGGCCTGTGATATGGCGCAAATGGGCTGCTACCAGCATCAATGCTGAATTACCATCAGGAAAACCAAAAGATAAATGTATGGTTTGGATATTAGTTCAATTTTAAGGATCAAGTCAGAGTTGAGGTTGCATGATTAAATCTACAATTCTCGAGTATTCTGAGTAACCCGGTATATTGTGTTAACTTGATATTTTAGCAAAGTTTACATAGCGTGCCTAAATCGATCGTGTCTAATTAATTAAATTTATTGTGTATTTGTTCAGACAATCTATCATTATTGGGTGCGTATTTACAGAATGGATGTATAGCCGAAACCCAACATTCAACTATCTTTCACATTGCATCAGGCAATCTTAAAAATCTTTTTTTATTGCAGGAAAAAGCCTGGTCCACAGAAATAATTATTGAATCCGCTTTAGAAGCCAAGCCATGTTCTGTCCCAGTGTTCGCATAGTGCCCTGGGCCTCTTCGTCCTTTTCGACGTCACCTTTTTCGAGACCAAAGCCCATATTCCAATAATTCGAGCCGGGAACGATCATCTGGCTGATGAAGAAAAAGTTGTTCAATGAGGCGAAGGTGTGGCTGGCACCGCCTCGGCGGGCAACCACCACTGAAGCCCCAAGCTTGCGGCGAAACATGGCATTATTGGCGATAGCTGTCATCCCTGCGCGATCGATTAAAGCCTTGATTTGAGACGTTACATCCGAAAAGTAAACCGGGGAAGCCAGGATGATCGCTTCCGCGGCAAGCATCTTCTCGATACATTCGTTTAAATCATCTTTTTTCACTGCGCAGCGCTGATCTTTATTTTCAAAACACTTGTAACAGGCAATGCAGCCGTTGATCTGCTTGCCTTTCATTTGGTAGAGCTCGGTTTCGATGCCTTCCTTTTCCAACTCATCAAAAACCCAGCGAGTCATTATGGCTGTATTGCCGTCTTTACGAGCACTGCCGTTGAATGCGATAGCTTTCATCTTTTTCCTTTCCTGATATATTCATATTTCCAACAATATTTTTTCCCAGCTGTTCTACATAAAAACTAAATGGTTGGGCAAGAACTTTCTTCTATATTCTCGGCATTATTCCCAGGCCTATCGTGGCATTCCAGATTTGAATGAAACTGCAATCATCGACATATTTTAATGCTACAAGCAGCTTAACCGGGTGGGAAACAAAGACATGACCTACGTGGTAGCGATAAAATGAATTGAAAATTTGGGTACCTAACGTTGACGAGGTAATGCAATTTTAGCATTGCCCCACTTATCTATCATTTTCTGATTTTGTTTATTTCTTTTGCCAACCTAAAAAATTTCGGGTTTTTGAGATTGCAACTGCATAGCCGGAATCTATAATTCTCACACAGTTTGAATTGCGTTTGCTAATGTAAAAGAGTTGCTAATGCTTTTATTCAAAGAGTTGAAGGACCAATGGAATTTGATTTAGCTCTCTATCTGGGGCTGTAGTCCCTGATCTTCGTATCTGACCGGAGGTACCGTTTGAATTCGGTCAGCTTCCCAGCCGGCCGTGGGCTGCCAGTTCATCGGCCACGTAGGACAAATCAAGCGTTTGGAGAGTGCTCCGCTTCGGCCATCCCGTGTTGGTATCCCAACCCTCGAAATTATAATACCGGGTCTTGAAATCGTCGAATTTATCGCGATCGTGACACCGATAGCTGACCAAAAGCCAATCCCATTTCCCGTTTTTTCGGCCGGGCAGATAATACGAACGATGACTAAAAGGACTCGGTTCTTTAATGTTGTAAATATAGTCGGAAAAATACACCATATCCCGGTGACGGCCCTGCAACGTCCAGATGGCGTTGTCGAGATTCCATATTTTTCTTCCCATTTCCATGCCGTCGACAAAGCTGAAATTGTTACCCGTCACATCGTTGAAGAATCGCTGTTCTCCTTCGCCCGTGCACCCCAGATAATCCTTTGTCCGACCGCTGGCAAATTGTGGCCATTTGTGGTCGCAATATAGAACGGATTGTTTCCAGAAACGGGTATAGCGTCTCTGCCAGGCTACCAGCTTGATCATATGATCCGAGTAGATGTTGTCGTCACTGTAATCGAGCATCAATGGGTCTCCTTGTAAGGGAAACAGCTTGCTGCTATAGGTGTTCACAAGCCATTCGGCCGCCGATGTCGGAATCTCCTTTCCGCGATCTTTGAAAGACTTGGCGTACCAAAATAGGCCCGTAAACTCATGCTCGTTGCTGTCCCGGTCCCCCAGGATAGTGCTGTATCCCCAGCAGACCTGACTTCTGGGATCGTAACCATGTTCGGGTAGTCCCCAATACGGGTACAAAAGCAAACCGGTTTTCAGATCCTGCTCCAACCGCCCCCATCTTTGGGCTGCGCGGTAAAATCCCTCGGCCATGTCGTCGCCGATGCCTTCTCGATTGCTGATCATTCCTACGAACTTCTCGGCGAATTCGACTGTACCCAGGCTGCTAAAATCAAGGTCGCAGTCGATTTTCCTACCCGGGCCCAGCACGCCCTTTTTAGCCAGCGCTAAAATATAAGGCAGACCACGCAAGGCTTCGTAGGCATTGACACCCTGTTTCTGTAACAAATCCGTTGCGATATAAGACGCATTCGTCTGCCTCCAGTGTTTCCTTTTGTCAGCCCAGGTGTAGAAAACCGTTTCGGCGCAGGTCGAATCGGATCCCATTCCGGACGAATTCCTTTCCTGGCAACCGGCATGGCAGCCCACGCATGCGTGAATGCGGGCGTTTTTATCTCCCTTCCAAAAATAATTCAGCGGCCTTTCCTTACCGCGTTGATGATCGACGTTGAAAGCGTATTCCTTGTTCGCCCAGATACGGGATTCCATCAGGGCGTTCGGATCCGAGACCTTGATGCTGCCCGTTCCGATAACGCTGATGGCTTTGAGGTTTTTCGATCCCCACACACCACCGAATCCCCCTTGACCCGAAGCGTTGGCTACGTCGTGAATAAGGCAGGCGATCCGTCCCAGGTTCTCTCCGGCTGGGCCGATGGTGAGAACGGCTGGTTTTTGGGTCGTTCTGGCCTCGGAATCCTTTCCGCCGACTTTCATCCAGTCGCCAAAGGCTTGGCCTTCCATCACTTCAGCCCATATCTTCTCCTGGGTCTGCCAGGTATCCAAACCCCACAGATGCCCGGCGTCTTTAATCCGTACCTTGTCGTTTCTGATATCGATCCAGACCGGTTTGTCCGCTTTTCCCTCAACAACGATGCCGTCCCAGCCCGCGTATTTCAGCATAGGAGCAAACCTGCCCCCGAAATTGCTCCGGGTAAACCATTCGACGGGGGAAGACTGCACTCCGATTCCCTGCACCTCCGTTCGTGCGGAGGCACCAGGGACCAGGGTTCCGGATAAGGGAGACGTCATAATCGTAACGATGTTTGCAGGATCGAATCCACTGATGGCCTTGTTCTTTACGAGATCCCAAAAAATGGCCGAACCCATCCCATGCCCCCCGCCCCATTGTTGATATTTTTCGGTTTTTATGATCGAAATCTTTCTGGCGGTAAGATTCAGCCTCAGTATTTTGCCCGTATATCCATTCATAATATTGGCCTCATAGTAACTCGAAAGTCCTTAGTTCTTCCGTCGTTGCGAGGAGCGAGGCATGGCCGATGTGGCAATCCCAATTATAGACTTTGGTCAACGTTGGACGTTTCAACGTGTCGAATATCCGAGATTCTTCCAGCCCTGTCCTCTCAGATTGACGTGGTATCCCTCGTCTCCTTCCTGAACGGGTATCTTTTTCGTGAACTTAATGGCGCCCAGCGGACATATTTCGACACAGGCCTGCAAACCGGCCAGTCCCCCTTTTCGGTTCCAGTGCGGGGTATCAGCGCAAAGGTCGCATTTTTGAGCACGGTCCTCTTGAAAATTCCAGATGGCCCGGCTGGGATCGTAGGGGCAGGCTTCCACGCATCGCATGCAACCGATGCATTTTTCAGCATCGATTCTTCTGACGTTCCCATGCTCGACATCGACCGTCAGCGCTTCCTCGCTGCAGGCTTCCAAGCAGGCGGGATCAACGCATTGTCTGCACTGCTCTAAAGTCAAATCATCCGGAAATTTTCCAAACGGGTTTTGGATTATCTGTATCCGAGCCAGAGACAAATTTTCTTCTCCATCATGGACCAGGGAACAAGCAAGCATGCAAGACATACAACCTTGACATTTTTTCGTGTCGACCAAGAGATATCCCTCGGATACGGGGATCCCAGACTTTCCATCCTCCAACATTACCAGGGACTTCGACGCCGCTGCAGGAACATAACCCGCAACGCCGATCAAGACCACAACGTTGCCGGCCCGTTTCAAAAAAGTTCGGCGAGAAACTCCAATATCTACTTTGCCGGGTTTTTGACTTCCTTGATCTTTCATGGGTTATCCTATCGATTTGATCAAGTTTTAGATTGCAGATTTCGGACGAGAGGTGAATTATTGCTTATATTTTGAATATATGCAAGGGAATCCGTTTTTCATTGTCAAGCGGTTTTGCTCATTTTCTCAAATTCAAGTTGGATATTGTAAAATCATCTCCATACACCAACAATGTAGCTGATTATAGATTAGCCAGGACTTATACACACTTTTTTTTGTCTCGATTTATTGCAGATTTCGTGCCTTTTTAGAACATATGTGAAGGTTCAAAGGGCATATATACTAGACAACACAATATTCAATGCTCCAATCGTAATATAAAATCCAAATCAGATGCTGCAGTTACTTGATAGCTATTTGAAATACTGAGAAATTTTTGGTAACTTTCAATATGATTGTGTTTTTAATTGTTCTGGATTTGGTTAACTAAGTTGGGTACTACTGATTTGGATAGATGTTTCTATATGATGGAGCGGAGGGCGCGGTACAATAAAAAATTCGTAATTATTGTATTTATCTGTGTTTTGTTTTTATTCAATTTGCCGTCTTTGTCAACCGCCTTCACCCAGACCGAGCGCTATAACTTCCAGCGTTCCATCGTCGATTTCCGTTCACGATTAAATCCTCGTTACAAAAAAATCCATCGTAAAAAGACAAAATACATTATAGTTCACACCTCAGAGTTAGGTCTTAAAACAACGCTAAGGGTTGTTTCCAAAGGGAAACATTTGCGCAATAGGCGCCGCACCAATGGCGGTCATACTCACTATGTGATCGCACGCAACGGACGCACTTATCGTATACTGGATAAGAAATATGTAGCCGACCATGCCGGTCGCAGCATGTGGAAAGGCGAGACAGACATTAGCCAGGTTTCGATTGGAATTGAGTTAGTAGGCTATCGACATCCTCGGTACAACCCGAGACATCATTATAAAAAGCACTATCGTCATAAAAAGAACTACAAATCTCGATATTTCCAGCGTCACAAAAGACGTTCGTCGTATAATGTATACTATTTTAGTTTTTAAGCACGCTATCGGCTTTTGTATTATTTAACGCATTTGGACTAATTCTTTTTACGTTTTGAGGCGGTCTGCATGATTCTGTGGATCGCCTCAATTCTATTCAAAACCAGAGCTCTGAAACACTGTCCTAGCTTAGTTTATCAAAAGAATCATCGATTCTTGACTAGTTTGATTTTATCAAGTATTCTTAATAATATCAAAGTAATGGCCATCACTTAGATTATGATTCTCAGACTATTAAATTAATTTAAGGAGAAAGCGTGAATAAACTGGAACTTATTGACACGATGAAGAATGAATGCCGGATTTCTAAGAAAGAAGCTGCAACTATTGTTGATCTATTTTTTGATAAAATCTCAACAGCACTTGCAGGGGGTGACCGGGTTGAAATTCGTGGCTTGTGCTCTTTTTTTGTTAAAGAATATAATTCCTACAAGGGCAGGAATCCGAGAACCGGGGAAAGAGTTCAAGTGGCTCCCAAACGATTGCCGTTTTTCAAGTGCGGGAAAGAATTGAAGGAGCGGGTAGACTATTGATTATATGACCCTTTGATCTTGTCCGATCCTATGGAATTTTCTTGCTCCCCTCCGGAACGTTTTCGAAATTTTGGCATTCCGACAAATCCGCTCTTCCTTTTATAACCTTGATAAGCATTCTCACCTTCGATGGTTGATCTTTGATGATTAGGGTATTCGTAGGCGAATAAGTTGCAATTTTTCCCTGTGGTGAAAGAAAAGGAGCCAGGACATCAGCCAGTTGTTCAGCATCCGCATGCTCAAGCGGCAACATACAGATGATAACCCGCTGTTGATATGAATACAGTCGCCCGGCATTTGCCATGCTCAAGAAGACCATAAGCAACAAAATTTTGGCAAGAAGAGCGGATGCTTTCAAAATTTTTGATTTCCAATTTGCGGAAAAACGAAGATTATGAATGCAGCTGAAACGAATATATTGGGAATGTTGCACAGTCAGGCGATTTTGGCAAGATCCAAGGAATTGTTTGTTGATAGATCACAGACACAGGGTCCATCAACTGCTATAAAAGCAGGCATCCATTGTTTATTGATAGGTATGCAGCCGCCAGCTGAATGAAAAAAAGATCGATTTTGTTGTGGCGCTGATTTTGGGATGGATTGCACAGCAGCTTAATAATGGCGGACACAAAAGCGGACACAAAACGCTATGACTCTGATGCCTTTCTTGACTCTGTTGCCCTTGAAATCATTGGGAATTCAAGCAGGGTAGGGTGGAGTGGCCGCCCTTTCACGCCGGCAACAGGGGTTCAAATCCCCTTGGGGACGCCAATTAGAGAATCAAGGGTTTACAAGAAATCGTAAACCCTTTTTTATTGTCTATATTTTGTTATCCCCACCATTTAAAAATTGAAAAAGGCAGAGCCATCTGCTGACCCTGCCCATGTGGTTACTTAATGATATCGCAATAAAATTGGGGTTGCTTCAAGTTTGGATTAGTTGGAGTAATCGCAACTTTTTTGGTTCGAAGATATTTTGGTTTGCCAGATGATATATGCAATTTTTTACGATTGTCACTTCATAGCCGGAATCTCCACTCGGTATAATATGTGGTTTTCGTAATACGTAATACACAATAAGATTTCAAGACATAGCTAACCAAAACAATTAAATCGGAGCAACAGCTTGTTGAAGAATAACCCCCGAGATCCACCCACCTTAGCGCTGGGAAGCCAGAATAATTTCAATTCGGCGGTTCTGATGCCGGCCCTCTTCAGTTTCGTTGGAAGCCACTGATTTATAGAAACTGTAACCGCTTGCCGTAAACCTTTGGGGCTCGATACCTGGCTTTTCTGTGAGATAGCGCACCACTGCAGCGGATCGAGCTACCGACAATTCCCAGTTTGTAGGATATTTTTCCATCAATTCCGGTCCTATGGGAACGTTATCCGTATGTCCTTCAACGATGATGCTTTGGTTATTATGCTTGAGGCTTTCGGCAAACGTTGAAAGTAAAAGTTTACCTTCCTCATTGATCTTCGCACTTCCAGAATTAAAAAGAATCCTATCGACAAAGGTAACTTTTAATTTGCCGACCAGCTTCTCCAACGTCACTTGCTGGGCCTTTATCTGTTCTTTGAGATCGTTTTCAATCTGGCGTTTGGCTTTATCTCGCTGAGCGATAGCATCTTGCAATTCTTTTATCCTTTTTTCCCGCAGCTCTATTTCCAACGCCCGGTCTTGCAAGTTGCTTTCTATTTTAAGCGTAGTAGAATCCAACTCCTCGATAATCTTCATTTGCTCGTTTATCGTTTGCTCTTGGAGGGCTATCTGTTGTTTCAAATCGATTAAATTGGTTTCAACCTGTTGTTTCTGGTTCCCTAACTCTGAAATCGTCTTTTTCTGCTCTTTAATATTTCTTTCTCGACTCTCCAGCTGCGCCAAAAGGTTGACTTCCAACATACGCTTGGTTTCATCCAACTTTGCAACGGCATCTTCAAGTTCTTTAATCTTTTGCTCGCGTCTCTCGATCTGCGATTGTTTTTTGTTTTCTAATTGGCGCTTGGCTTCACCAACCTGGTGGATAACGTCTTCCTTTTGCGCTAGAGCTTGGGAAAGCATTTGCTGTTCTTTCTCCAACTCTTGATAACGTGCGTTAAGCTCGCTGTTATCCTGCTGGCACTTATTCCAGTTTTTTTCCAATTCCACCAGCTTTTGCGCTAATTCTTCGACATTCTTGCCTTTTTGTTCAAGTTTGGCCTGAGTATCGGCAAGCGTTGTTTCTAAATCCTCATATTTTTCTTTGGAGACACATGCTGAAATCAGAAGACAAGCCAAACATAAACTGAAAAAAAATCTTTGATTGCGCATAATAATCCTCCCCAATGCATGTTTAGTTACGTATTCTAAAGCAGCATATCCATCTCGGCAATTGAACAGCATGAGGCCACTAGATCTTCGTTACCAAACCATATGCTTACAGTATCTGCAAAAAATCAGGGTGTCCTCAAACTTGTATATGTTGGAGAGATACCACAGGTTTGAGAATCGCAAAGAAAAGCGGAATCTAAACAAATATGAATTGCAATTTGAAATGAGGACCAGCCTGAGCTTTTTAAGTTCTCGGACAATATGTGTGAAATCAGCACGTCTGATCCATTTTAAAAGTCTTCATCAGAATACTGGATGAGATCATATTGGTAGCGTGTGCCAGGGCATCCATGATATCGCTGTCCGTCCACCCCAGATCATGTAGCTGATCAACATCTTGTTTTTCAACGGCATCTGGTGTTTTGATCGCCTTCATTACAAATGCCACCATCGCCCTATCCTTGTCATCCAGAGGTGCCTGAAGAGGATCTTTTTCCATCTTTTCGATATCCTCATCTGTCAGCCCCTGCATATTTAGCATCTTCCTATTAAACCCGGTGCAGAAAGCGTAATCATATTGTTGCGCCACCAGATAACGTATACTGGAGAGCAACCCAAATCCCAAATTCGGATGCTGGGAAAAATGTTGAATCGATTGCCAATAATTATCCAACAGCCAAGGACTGGCACTTGCAAGCTGTAGCGGAGCAGGAATTACACCGGCATTTTCCATCATGAAGTCATAAATCTCCTTAGCTTGACCTTCTGCCTTTTCAGGTTCAATTGTTTGAATGAGAGCCATCGTTTTCTCCTTTGTTGTATTGGGTTGTTTGAATTATAAAAGAGATGCAGACATCGCTCACTTTCCTTTTTGATGTCCGCCTTCAGCAGTTTTTATTGCAAAATTCCTATGATCTTACTATCCCTAAAAACGAATT
>Ga0265303_10002891_pt1 | contig 10715 bp, 8 predicted proteins | sample Helome_2_FD_192494 | JGI IMG/M metagenome (GOLD analysis project Ga0265303, IMG submission 192494) | Marine sediment microbial communities from subtidal zone of North Sea - Hel_20160317 (Illumina Assembly) | ecosystem: Environmental > Aquatic > Marine > Subtidal zone > Sediment ...
AACCGGCAAAGCCGCCCCGGAGAATGTCCGGCTAGCACCCAGCTTCAGACCTTCTCAAGCCGATTGCGACAGGGGGAAAGTAGCCAGAAGGAGACACTTGGGGAAAGCTCAGTTGGGCCAAATGGCGAGGTGTCAGCCGAGGTCGAACTTGTCAATTCGGTAACGCAGCGTATCCCGCGTCAGGCCCAAAAGCCTGGCCGCCTTGGTGACGTTGCCCTTGGTCCGGGTAAGCGCCTGAGTGATCAGATCGCGCTCGAGTTCCTCGATCTTCAGTCCTTCTTCCGGCAGTTCGAATGCGCCGTTCCCTAGCCTCTGGCGATACCGGTCCGAACCAGCCGCGGACGGGCTGCCGGCAAGGGCGAGATGGTCCGCCGAGATCAGATCGCCGCTTGCCAGCATCACCGCTCGCTCTACCGCGTTGCGCAGTTCGCGCACGTTTCCGGGCCAGTCGTGAGCCTCCAACGCGGCAAGTGCTTGCTTGCTGAATCGGAGCGCGTTGCGGCGATAGCGGCGCCCAAAGATATCCAGGAAAAACTCCGCGAGCAGCGGAATGTCGCCTTGCCGTTCGCGCACCGGTGGCAGGGTCAAGGTGATCGTGGTGAGCCGGTAATAAAGATCTGAGCGAAATTCGCCATCGTTCATCATCTTCGGCAGCGAACGGTTGGTCGCGGCGACCAGCCGGACATCGATGGTGCGATCACGCACCGCGCCCAGACGTCTTACAGCTCGATCTTCCAGCACCCGCAGCAATTTCACCTGCGCGCTGCTCGGCATCTCGCCAATTTCATCCAGAAACAAGGTGCCGCCGTGCGCGGCCTCAATCAGGCCGAGCTTGCGTTCTTTGGCGTCGGTAAAGGCCCCGCGCTCGTGCCCGAACAGTTCGGCTTCGATCAAGTGCTCGGGCAGCGTGGCGCAATTGAGTTCGATGAAGTTTCCCTCTGCCCGGCGACCGTCGAAATGCAGGGCGCGCGCGACCAGTTCCTTGCCGGTGCCGGTCTCGCCCGTAATCAGGACGGGCGGCGGGGCGTCTTTCAGCGCAGCTTCGGCGTTCAGCACCTGCCGGACTTGAGCCCGCAATTCTCGGATACTTGCCGACTCGCCGACAATGGCTGCCAATCCGCCCTTGGAGGCTTGCTGCGCCTGATAGTATTCAAGCGTGCTTTCAATCTGGTTTTGTCCGAGCGCCTTCTCGACCGCCAGCTTCAACTCGCTAAGCACCACTGGCTTGTGCAGATAGTCGAAGGCGCCAGCCCTGATCGCCTCGATTGCCACCTCTATCGAGCCGTGGGCGGTGATCATCAGGACCTTGACCTTCGGGTCGATGCGCCTGATCTCCCGCAAGGCCGCCAGGCCATCCATTCCGGGCAGCCGGTAGTCGAGGATGACAGCGTCGGGACCGAACTCGCGCATCTGCTCCAGTCCCTCGGAGGCCTCGTGCGCTACCTTGACCTCGTAGCCCGCTTTCTGCAGATACTTCTGGATGTTGCCGGCCAGGGTCGGCTCATCGTCGATGACCAGAACGCCCTGCAAAACTCTACTCCTCGACCGGCAGAAGGATCGTCGCGACCGCGCCGCTCGCCGCGGATCTGCTCAAATCCAAACTGCCACCGTGACGCTCGACAATCCGCCGCGCAAGTGCCAAACCGACTCCCAGACCGGATCCTTTTGTCGTGACAAAAGCATCGAACGGGTCCCGGTCCGCGGCCGGGCCATCACCAGTGTCCGAAACCGCGATGGCGACCCGCTTCGCCGCTGGCTGCGAGCTCATCGCGATCTGCAGCCGGCCGCCATCGATCATCGCCTCCAAGGCGTTTGCGACCAGGCAGCCGATCACCTGACGCAAGGCAATGGTATTTCCGCGCACAAGCGGAAGTTCACCCGGCTGATCGATTGCGATCTCGACCGACTGCCGACGGGCTTCCTGCTCATAGTCCACAAGTGTATCCCGCACCAAATGCCGGACATCGCATAGCTCATATTCGAGCCAGTCGAGCCGCAGAGAGTTCAGAAGGTCCCGGATCCAGTTTTCGAGACGATCGGACAAGCCGACGATATTCCTGAAGACGGCGCGCGTGTCGTTCGGCAACTCGGACTCCAGCGCCAACTCCGCAGATGTCCGGATGGAAGCCAATGGGTTGCGCAAGCCATGTGCAACAGCCGACGAAACCTCGCCGATTGCCGCCATTGCCTGATTGTCGGAAAGCTCGCGCGTCTGGTTCCGAATGATGATGTCCGCCCGGCGCACCAACCAGCCCAGCAACAGATAGATGACGAGGCCCGCGATGAGCGCGCTGGTCCAAACCAGAGATCGACTGTGTTCTATTGCCTGCAGGACCGGTTCGGGCGAACGGTACAGCTCAATGACACCGACGGTTTCGCCGGATTCCAAACTAATCGGTATGTAGTATTCGATGAAGGGCTGCGTCGGTCCGGGCAGGAAAGCGTGCTCGGCCTTGCGGACCTCACCGATGACTCCTTCTTCGACGACCAGATGACCTTCCAGCGCGCGTTCCAAATCCGGGTTGGATTCGAAGGTCGACCCGATGAAAACATCATCGCTGGACCAAAGAACAACGCTGTTCAAGCCAAAGAAATTCGCGCGAAAGACGTGTGGTGCCAACGCGATCTCGGCGAACAGCCCCTCCAAGGCGCCCTCGGCAATGTTCGGATCGCCGGCGGCGAAATGTTGCTCGGCCTGCCGGGCGCGGACAATGCTGGTCACGAACTGCTGCGTGATGAGAGCATCCTGATGCAGCCAGGTCGCCTTGAGAAATGCGGAGAGCAGCCAAGCGGATACTGCGCTGCTCCCGATTATCGCGAAGAAACCCAAGATGAAGAACCAGCGGGTGAGCCTGAAGGGGCCCGCAGTCCCGGATAGCCGCGACCAGACCATGCTACTCATGAGTCCTACCCCTAGATTGGGGCATATGCCCAAGAGGCTGCGTGAAAAGACCCGACTTTCTGCCGAAGCCCAATAGCGATCCGAACATGCAATTCATTTTGTCATTTATCCCAGTAGCTTAGCGCTCCCCTTGGATTTGGCACGCGTATTGCTTATCAGCATTGTAATAGTCGTGCCTTTGCTCCGGGCGCAGGTCAAAGGCCCATGCTGGGAGCTGAAACGGTAGCCGCACAAGGCTCGCAAAAGAAAGGAATTTGATCGTGGGAGAAAATGTCGTCTTAAAGATGGCACCGCATGTGCAAATCGAAACCGACGAGGACGAGGCGGGGGCGGTGCTGATCGACGGCCGTTCGGGTCAGATATACGCTTGTAACGACACCGCCGGTGCACTGGCGACGTGCCTCGTCGGGGGTGCGAGCCTGGAGAGCCTGGCGAACGCACTTACCGGCCGGTTCGATGTATCCCACAGCCAGGCCCTTCGGGACGCCGCAGTCTTTGCCGAATCTCTCAGCGCCGCCGAATTGCTGACCACTGGCAACGCCGCGTTGGACCAAGTGGCCTAGCGCGGAGCCAGTCGAAACAAATACGGCCAAAGGCCGACAGCAGGAGATCATTGACCATGACCGCCAAAATTCACTCTTCCCTGGTTGCCCTCGTTCTCAGCTTTCTGCTGCCGGTGGCCTCGAACGCAGAAGAGTTGCAGCCGCCCGCGCTCGGCAGCCACATGATTTGGGATTGCCAAGGGCCTTTTACCAGCCGTTACGAACTGAAAGTCGTGAGCATCACCGACAACATCGTGCGCTACGAAGGTCGCATCGACGATGGCAACTATTTCGCGGAAAAGCACGAGGCGCTGACCGGCACCAGCCTCTGGATTCGGCTGTTCGGCGGCCGCCGTCAATGGTTCGACTACGAGGATTTCGCCGACTATCGGCTGTTGCGTCCCGGCAGCCGATTCAAGGGCCCCGTACCGGCGGAGCACAACGACGATCGTTGGGTTTGGCGATACGAGATCACCGTCGGTCAGGCGCGCTCCATCTCGCACGACGTGCTGGGTCTGATCAACGTCGTCCCGGTTTCGGAAGAACGTAGCGTATTCCACGGCGACTACTGGTCACGGATGACGACCCTTGTGATGCCGACCCGCGGCATTTCGGTCATGTGGACCTACGAAGATCATAAGGGCAAGGAAAGGTGCAATCTCGCCGAGATCAGAGACGACCAAGGGTGAGCGCCATGACTGCTGCCCGAGTTCTGATTACAGGTTTCGACGGGATCGACGAGACCGGTCCGGGCTTCTCGGTCGCACGCGCGCTGAAAGCCGGCCTCGGCGACGACGTCAGCTGCACGGCGCTGATCATGGACAGCGATGTACCCGCGGCATGGATGGACAACGCCATCGACAGGATACTGCTTTGCCGGAACTGGCATTCCGAAGCTCGGGGCGTCGTCGACCAGTTGCTCGCCGAGGCCCGGACGCAGCCGGTTTCCGCATTGATCCCCGGATCGACGCTGGATGCGTCGGCATTCGTCGAGTTCAAAGATGATTTCGCTGATGCCGGAATCGGCCTCTTCCTGCCCGGCTCCGAGGCGCTCCGTCGCTTGACTAGGCGCGACGATCTGGAAGCGTCGTTCGAATCCGTGAACATCGGCATGCCGTCGGCCGCGACATTCACCACCGCGGGCGAAATGTCGCGCGCGGCGCCGCTGCTCGCCTATCCCGTCGTGGTTTCGATCGGCGCACAGCGTCGGGTGACAAGGGGAATCTCGGATTTGAAGGCCCTGACCGAGCTTGAGCCGCCAAGTCCGGACCGGCCGGCCATCGTCAGCACGATGGCCGCGGGCGACCCCTATCGCCTTGCGTGTCTTGCCGAAAACGGCGTGCTGGGGCCAACGGTCGTGGCGCGCGTGGTCGGCATGACGCGGCAGGGCGGAGTCGCGGCGGCATCGGTGGTCCACGACCCTGACATCGCGAAGGTCGCGCGGCAGGCCGTGGCAGCGCTGAACTGGACCGGGCCGCTGGAGCTCGAACTCCTTCGCAGGACCACCGGAGAAAAGGCGGAAACCGAGATCCTGATAACCGATGTCCAATGCCGTCTGCCCGCTTGGGCCATGCTCTGCCATTGGTGTGGCACGAACCTGGCGGCGGCCCTCCTGCACCGCTTGCGGGAAGGCACGCTGCCGACGCTTTCAGCGCCGCGCCCCGGCACCATGTTTGTTCGCAGCAACCGCGAAAACACGGTTCCGGTCGACTGCTATCGGAAGCTACGTGCCTTCGGCAGTCTGCCGCTGCCGCGCGTTGCCAGCGGCAATCGGCGCAGCAGCGACGATCCCGGCGTCGCCGTCACCGGCCTTAGCGCCAGCGACGTGATCAACCCCGGCCTCGGCGTTGCCCGGGCGCTGGCCCGCGCTCAAACACCGATCTCGCTGGTCGGCCTGGGTTACGCCGTGTTCGACGCAGGGGCATATGAACCCGGCCTCTTCGACCGGGTGTACCGGCTCGACTACCCGACATCTGCGACCCAGCAGCTCGACCGGATCACGCAGCTGAATCACGGCTCGCGTATCGATGCACTGATTCCCTGCCTCGATGGCGAGATCGAGTTCTTCGCGGAGAACGCATCCGCCCTCGAGCGCCTTGGAATTTCGACGCTGCTACCGACGCCGGCGGCGTTTCGCCGCCGCTCGAAGCTCGCGCTTTCCGGTTCGGAGTCCAAACGGGATTGGGGTCGTTTCTCGATTCCCCGGAGCACCGTAGTGGAGAAGGAATCGGCGGTGATGCAGGCGGTGCGGGATTTGGGTCTGCCGGTCGTCATGAAGGGGGCGGACTTCGGCTGCTTGCCGATCGAATCGGTAGCCGATGCCAGGCACGCCTGGGCCGCCTTGACCGGGCATGACGAGAACAAGGTGATCATCCAGGAACGCCTGTCCGGCCCGTCCTACGCGGTAAGCGTGGTCTGCGACCGCAACCATGACCCGGTTTCGGCCCTGACGATCAAGAAAAAGGCGCTTTGCCGGCGCGGTTCGACCTGGAGCGGAATTAGTGTAAACCAGCCCGAGCTGGAGCGTAGTTTCGCCGAGTACCTGAAATCGATTGAATGGGTCGGCCCGGCCGAAGGGGAATTCATACGCAACAGCGAAACCGGCCAATTCTATCTTTTCGAGGTCAACCCTCGCTTTACCGGGTGGATCTCCTGCGCCCCCGGTATGGGTGCCAACCAGCCGGAAATCGTCGCCAGGCTCGCTCTTAGCTTGCCCGTGCAGCCGTCCGCACCACAGCAGGCCGCGATTTTCATGCGCGCGCCCGACGAAGTTCGCGTTCCTGCGACACGCCTTTCAACCTTCACGACGCAACGGATGATCCGACATGAAAATGCTCTTGCAGTATGAAGCGCCGCGTCTGGAAAAGCTGCCGTTTCTCACCTACGGCAAGCATGTGCAGCGCGACGTCCTGGCCAGCGCGAGCGCCGAGAAGATCCCCATGGCGGAGAAGTTGGTCGCCGAGTTCGGCTCGCCGCTCTTCGTTATCTCCGAATCCAGGCTGCGCGACGACTTCAAGCGCTTTCGGGAAGCCTTCAGCCGCCCGGGTCTCGACACCACGGTCGCCTATTCCGTCAAGACAAACTACCTGCCGGCCGTATGTTCGGCCCTGAAGCAGGAGGGCGCCTGGGCCGAGGTGGTCTCGGCGATGGAGTACGAACTGGTCCGTGCACTGGGGTACGAGGGCCGGCAGATCGTTTTCAATGGGCCTCACAAGGAGCGCAACGCCCTCGACCGGGCGGTGTCGGAAGAGGCCATCATCAATATCGACGGCTTCGACGAACTAAAGCTCGTGTCCGAAATCGCCACCGGCAAAGCGAAGCCGGCGCGTATCGGTCTGCGCATGAGCTTTCAGTACCGTGGCGTGGGCTGGACCAAGTTCGGCTTTGACGACGATCACGGCGAAACCCAGGAAGCGCTGCAATTCGTCGCCAAGGAGCCGAACCTTTCGCTGGAGTTGATGCACAATCACTGCGGCACGTTCGTTCTGAACCACGACCTCTATGCCCAGTCGGTCAAGCGGTTGATCGATACGGCCCGGCGCGCCCGCGCGCTCGGCCTGGCGCCGACGAAAGTAGACGTGGGCGGCGGCTTTCCGTCCGAAAACAGCATCAAGCCGGAATACGACCTGCCGGGCGGCAGTGTACGGCAGGGTGATTTCTGGCGGTCGTACAGCGAGGAGATCTGCGGTGCCATCCTGAAGGCCAAGGATCTGTTCGGTGGCCGCCCGACGCTGATCCTGGAGCCGGGCCGCGCCGTCGTCGATGCCTCCACGCAGTTGTTGACCACGGTGGTGGCGAAGAAATCGCCGCCCGATTGCACGCCGTCGGTGATCGTCGACGCCGGGGTCAACCTGCTGCCGACGACCGTCTACTACGATCACCCGATATCGCGAGTTGCGCCCGAACGTCCCGCGTTTGGAAACATCAAGCGCTACGACCTGTTCGGCCCCCTGTGCATGCAGACCGACGTGCTGCGGCGCAAGGTCGCCTCCAGCGGCATCGAGGTCGGAGACATCTTGGCCGTCTCTCACGTCGGTGCCTACTGCCACAGCCAGTCCATGCAATTCATCGAAACACGTCCCGCCACCGTTATGATCGGGCCCGACGGCCCGATGCTGGTTCGGCGGCGGGAAACCTGGCGCGACGTCTTTGCCCTCGACACGGTGCCAGATCGGCTACGCGATGATGATTGCCAGTTTTAGACGCTGGATCTCCGCATTCTTCGCCGGATTTGCGCAGCTCGTCTTTTGCTCGACTCTTCCGGCCGGCCTTCTCGTTGCGCTTGGGCTGGGCATTCTGTCTCCCTGGATGCTGGTGGGGGCCGCCGCCGGCTGCCTGCTGGGCACGCTGGCCGGCCGCTTGACGCCCGGCATGACCAGGGAAAGTTGGGCTGCCGGCCTTGCCGGGTTCAATCCGGCGATCCTCGGCATCGTCGGGGCCGGGGCACTGGCGGCGGGCCGTCCGGAGGCTTGGTGGCTACCAGTTGCGTTTCTGGCGTGTTCTGTCCTCGGTTGGGCGATGACCGGCCCCTTCAACCGGCTCGGCCTCTACCCTCTCTCGGCACCGGCCTACCTGATCGCGCTTGCAGCTTCTCTTGCGCTTGCGCCGACCGGCGCTTGGTGGTGGCCCAGTGCCGACACCGCCACCTTCAGCGCCTTCGCCCCCTGGATCGCGACGGCTTGTCTGGTTGCGGCGATGTCCAGCGAGGCACCGGAGGCGGCCGGCTGGGCGACGTTTTCGGCGCTGCTGGCCTATTTGTTGACGGTCGAGCTGATGGGCCTCCAACCGTCGGACGCCACGGGGCTTTGGGGCATTGTCGCGCCTTTGTCCGCCTTTGCCTCGGTACGCCTGTTTGGCAAGCGTGCCGCCGCGGGTACGGGCCTGGGCGCGGCGGCCGTGGCGGCCGTGATCTGGCTGTCCTGGCAATTGTCTCCCGTCGCGGTCATGGTCCCGCCGCTGGTAGCGCCAATGGTCATTGCACTGTGGCTTGTGATGATCCTTCGCCGACGCCCTCCGCCGGTTCTGATGCAGGCCGCGTTCTGGACCTGTCTCGCCGCACTGGTTCGGGCACGCCGGAACGGCTGGCCGATCGCGGTCGTGACCGGTCCCTCCCGGCACGAAACCGTGCCCAATGAGGACAACGCTGCGGTGGCCGGCGCCGGGAGCGAAGCCGGAATTGCCAATCACGGCGATTGGCAGACACTTTGGCGCACCGCCCACAGGCTTCGCCGCCTCGCGCCAAACCTAGCCTCCACGCCGACCACGAGGGCGGTGCAGGAAGCCGTAGGCGCGGATGTGGTCGATCTTGTGATCGCCGGCGACGCCATCGGTCAATTCGATGGCATCGATAGGACCAAGCGTATCGATGCTGTCGGGCGAGCGGACCGGCTCTCTTGTCTTGCCTGCGAAAAGTCTGCGCCCTGGCCGCCCGCGGATCTCTGGCGACGCATGACACTGCACTGCACCTGCGGCGGCATGCTTCTTCCCGACTTGCGCCAGGGCGCCCTCGCCAATGACCGGTTGCTCAAGGCGGAATTTTCGGCGCGGTCCGAGAACGCGCCCGGCGTGCTTCTCGTTCTGGAAGAGCCGGCCTGTGAAACACCTGTAAGCAGGTTGCTGGTAGATCGGGTCCGCGCCAACGGAGGCATGATATTCCGGATCGCTCCTGCCGCCTCCGGCGCCAGGGACCGCGCGGGGCCCGAACGCATGATCCTCGGGAAAACCGCGCTCGCCCTCCGGGTTCTGGCCCTGCTGTGCAGACTGTCGCCGAAGTGGCGTCACTCCGGCAAGACTCTCGACTCCGCCCGGACGAACCCAGGGACAGCGCTATGAGGCTGAGAAGAGATATCCTACTGCCTTGGGCACTGGCCGCGCTTCTCGCCGTCGCGGCGGTCCTGATCGACGCAAGCCAAGCTCACAAAGCCGAGGCACCGGCGCTCCGCACGGACCTCACCGGCGGCGAAACCGGGTGGATGCTGTTCCCCAGCGGCGACGTCGGACTGGGCGGATTGGCGGCCGAGCATCCCACGATCACGCCACGGCAAGTCGCGGGACGCCTGACGCTGCCGGAAGGTCCCGGTCCCTTCCCTGCGGCGGTTCTCGTTCACGGCAGCCTCGGGCTAAGCGGCGTGCAGTTTGACTATGCCAAGAGGCTACGCAAGCAGGGCTACGCCGTCTTCGTGCTCGACAGCTTCACCCCGCGCGGGCGCTCGGACGTGGTCGGCGACCAGCTTGCCATAACCGGACAGACGATCACCATCGACGCCTACGCGGCCCTGAACCTTTTGTCGACGCACCCGTCCGTTCAGGCGGACAAGATCGTTTTGATCGGCTGGTCCAAGGGCGGCGGAGTCGCGCAGCTGACAATGAAACGCCGATATGGCGAGCTGCTGGCCGCGGGCGATTTGCGCTTTGCCGCCCATGTCGCCTTTTATCCGTGGTGCGGCGAGCAGGATGCCAAACTGGAACTGACCGACGCGCCCATCCTTTTCGTGCTGGCTGGTCGCGACGATTGGGTGGATCCGCAGTCTTGCCGAGATTACGCGGCCCGCCTCGAGGAGGCCGGCCAAGAAGTCCAGTTCGCCGAATTCTCGGATGCCGAACACGGCTTCGACTATCCGGTAGCGCACCGCCACTACGTTTCGCGGGCTATGGCCTGGGGCCAATGCCGCTACTTCGTGCGTCCCGAGGGATTCGTGATCGCGGAGACCGGCGAGTTCCGGCGCTGGCATGAACTCAAAGAGTATTTCGCTGCCTGTGTGGTCCGAGGCGCCCGTATTGGCTCGAATGCCGTCGCACGGACCTCCGCACAGAAAATTCTGGCCCGGTTCCTCGACGAATCCCTCGGTGAGATCCCAGCGGATTGAACCATTACCGCAACATCATCGTGGCCGCAGATCGCAGTGGCTATAAATCTCCGCTCCATCGCCTTCTCGCTATTCTAGCGAGAGCGGCCCCTTAGGATTGACAACGATAGCTGCACGACAAAAGACGGCAGCAAAATTCAGGGACTGCGCCGGAGCGCCGCGCCATCGGTGCAAACCTCGCTACACCACGGATCAAAATGTCCGAGTTGGGTCATTTTTGCCCTTTCTGAGGGGCGCTAGAAAACGTCCGATCCCCCTGCAAACCCGGACATTCTCCGGGGCGGCTTTGCCGGTTCAGATTCATGAGTCCACGTGCTAGGCGGCGGCGAGCAGCCCGTAAACCACGACTCCGGCCAGCCCGGCCCAGGCGACCGCCGCCGAGCCCTTGAAAAAAGCGATATAGCG
>Ga0265303_10002892_pt1 | contig 10714 bp, 9 predicted proteins | sample Helome_2_FD_192494 | JGI IMG/M metagenome (GOLD analysis project Ga0265303, IMG submission 192494) | Marine sediment microbial communities from subtidal zone of North Sea - Hel_20160317 (Illumina Assembly) | ecosystem: Environmental > Aquatic > Marine > Subtidal zone > Sediment ...
TTAAGGAATAGTCTTTCTGATATGAGTGGTTATCAAAAAACTTATGCTGTATTTGCGATTCTTAACGATAAAGATATAGATGGAGTAGTGCAAGCGCTTGCTCCTGAAGTTGATGTTTGGCTCGTTACAGGCATAAATTCATCACGCGGAGCATCTTCTGATGAAATAGTAAGGGTACTAGAAAATTCGGGAATAAATAAAATAGATGGATCGATTCTTACTTTTCCTGATCCTATTGCAGCTTATGTATTCGCCTGTAAGCAATCAACCATAAATGATAGAATCTGTGTATTCGGCTCATTTTATGTGGTTGGGAATGTAATGGAATATTTGGAACAGAAGAAATATGGGTAGTAATTGGGTGGATTTAGATGGCCAGAGTTAAGAATGAACAGGATCTTCTACTGAGGAAGCGAGCTAGAAGGAGACTTGTCGGATCTGTTGTGCTTGTAATTATAGCTATTATAGTTTTGCCGATGATACTTGAGCGTGCACCAAAACAAGAGGGAAAGGAAATTGAAATTATTATTCCTTCGGAGAACTTGCTAGATGACTCTTCTGCAGTAGTTGCTAAAGAGGGAATTGGCCTGGACACTGGTCTTAATTCTATAAGTAATAATGTAGAAGTTGATGTTCAGGGTACTAAGAGCAACACTTCTAAAGAAGTAAAAGCAGAAGTAGAACAGATAACAGAGAAGAAGCCTGATTTATTAGTAAAAACAGCACAAAAAAAGAAAGATCAATCTAGCAAAGCAGCAAGGAGCGAGAGAGATTCTGGGAAGAAGCGTCAAGGTAAGGGTCCAGTTGTAACCAATGAGAAGTTTATAGTTCAATTAGGTGCATTTTCTGATTCTAGTAAAGCAAAACACCAACAACGTAGTTTAATTTCTAACGGTATAAAGAAAGCTTATACGGAAACAGTAAAAAACAAGAATAAAGAAGTAACTAGGGTTCGAATCGGCCCTTTCTCTACTCGTGAGGCAGCAGAAAAAGAGCAGAAGAAGTTAAGAAAATTTGGGCTTAACGGAGTTGTGATGAGTAAATAACCCATATTAGTAGGCCAAACACATCAGAATTAATTACTATAAACAGCTAATCTTATTTGATAAAGAAATTGCCAGTATTAATAAATGACTATTTTTGATCTTGTTGTTTTAATCATATTTATCGTGTCCGTATTATTAAGTATTGTCCGAGGTATAGTACGAGAATCATTGTCACTTGCGGGTTGGGTTATTGCATATATGGCAGCAAAGATATTTGCTAAAGATTTTGTGATTGCCCTGCCACTTAGTATTACAGATGATTCTTTACGTATGGTTATATCCTATGTTGCCGTTTTTCTGGCTGTATTGATAGTAATGAGTATGGTGACTATGCTTGCATCGGCATTAATTAGAACTGTTGGGTTAGGTTTAGTTGATAGGTCTCTTGGTGCATTATTTGGTTTTGCACGCGGACTACTGGTAGTATTGTTGCTTGTATTATCAGCCGGATTGACTACACTCCCACAAGAACCATTTTGGAAAAAGGCATTATTGAGTAAACCTCTGGAAACTGGAGTTATAATGATAGTGCCTTGGTTGCCGCGAGGGCTAACGAGGCGAATTAATTATGGAAACTAAAGTACAAATAATGGATAAATCCTTTATAAAAACAGTATGGAGGCTAAATAGTCCTAGTCTATGTGATGTAGATTTTAGTAAGATGAATCGCATGTCACACTTTTTATGTAGAGATAGTCTGATTTATATTGTCGGGTTACAACCATGTGTGGAATTCTAGGTGTAGTATCAAAATCGCCTGCAAATCAGTTACTTTATGATGGGTTGCTGGTTCTTCAGCACCGAGGGCAAGATGCCGCTGGCATTGTAACTGCTCAGGACAACGCTTTTCATATGCATAAGGGTGGTGGATTAGTAAGAGATGTCTTTCGCACGCGAAATATGCGTTCTCTAGTAGGTAATATGGGTATTGCACATGTACGCTATCCTACAGCAGGTTCTCCTGAATCAACAGCTGAAGCACAACCGTTTTACGTAAACTCACCATTCGGAATTGTACTGGGACACAATGGCAATCTTACAAATGCAGCACAGCTCAATCAAGAGCTCTTCCAAGCGGATTTACGTCATGTAAATACTAATTCTGATTCCGAAGTATTGCTTAATGTCTTGGCACATGAGTTGCAAGAAAGCGCAAAGAGTCATCAACTTGATCCTGCTGCTATTTTTAGTGCGGTTTCTGAGGTTCATAATCGGTGTAGTGGTGCCTACGCTGTTGTAGCAATGATCGCGGGTTATGGACTACTAGCCTTTCGTGATCCACACGGGATTCGCCCGCTGGTATTTGGTTCTGTAGATACTGAGCATGGCGTCGAGTATTTAGTTGCATCTGAAAGTGTGGCGCTTGATACACTAGGGTTTAAGTTGGTACGTGACATTGCACCTGGTGAAGCAATCTTTATTGATGAAGAGGGTAATTTTTATAGTAAACAATGTGCTAAAAATTCTACACTCAATCCTTGTATATTTGAGTATGTATATCTTGCTCGTCCTGATTCGTTAATGGATGGTATTTCAGTATATGAAACACGGCTTAATATGGGGGAGAGTCTGGCTAATAAAATTAAAAAAAACATGCGTCATCTTGATATTGACGTTGTAATTCCAATCCCTGATTCCAGTCGTCCTAGTGCGTTGCAACTTGCAAATCGTTTGGGTCTTGATTTTCGTGAAGGCTTTGTTAAGAATCGCTATATTGGTAGGACCTTTATTATGCCAGGACAACAGCGTCGTAAAACGGTTCGCCAAAAACTAAATGCTATGAGTGTAGAGTTTCGTGGCAAGAATGTATTACTAGTAGATGACTCAATTGTACGTGGTACTACTAGTCGAGAAATTGTGCAGATGGCACAAGAAGCAGGTGCACGTAAAGTATACTTTGCTTCTGCTGCACCACCAGTAAGATTCCCCAATGTTTATGGGATAGATATGCCGACTCGCCAGGAATTAATCGCAACTGGACGTGATGATGACGATATACGTCATGAAATAGGAGCAGATTATCTTATTTATCAGGATCTTGATTCACTTAAAAAAGATGTTCGTCGGATTATGCCATCAATTGAGCACTTTGAAACATCCTGTTTTGATGGTAAATATATTACCGGTGATGTTACACCAGAGTACCTTGCAGTGATTGAAGCCCAGCGTAACACTGGTGCAGTATTGTCACGAACTAAAAATAGTACACAGTTGGATTTAAGTTTAGTAGCGGCTGACTGAACTGATGAAGGATATTTGACAAAACTCAATACAAAGTGTAGTTTACAAATAAGCGCCGATTTGATATTCAGCTTGCGGGCGCCTTATAAATTCAGCTAAAGAGGGGGAAACCCGTTTTAGCAAATGCTGAACGGGTTTTTTATTTGGAGGAAAACTTCATGTCTGACGATTTTGAATTGGAAACACTCGCACTACACGCGGGTATTCACCGTAGTCAGTTTAATGAACATTCAGAAGCTTTATATCTTACATCAAGCTTTGTATTCGATAATGCTGCACAGGCCGCGGCACGTTTTTCTGGCGAAGAGCCGGGTAATGTATATTCACGATTTACTAATCCCACTGTTACTACTTTTGAAGAGCGCCTTGCAGCATTGGAAGGAGCAGAAGCTTGTGTTGCTACAGCTTCTGGCATGTCGGCAATACTTGCATGTGTAATGGGGCTGCTATCTGCAGGGGATCATATTATTGCTTCAAGGAGCTTATTTGGCTCTACGCTTAATTTATTTAATAATATTCTCAAGCGATTTGGTGTAGAGATTACCTTTGTATCACCCATAGAAGTAGAAGAATGGAAAGTAGCAGTAAAAGCAAATACAAGGATTTTTTTTATAGAAACACCATCAAATCCCCTTACTGAAATTTCGGATATTACAGCACTAGCTGTATTAGCAAAGAAATCTGGCGCATGGTTAGTGGTAGATAACTGTTTTTGTTCACCAATACTACAAAGACCATTAGATTTGGGCGCCGATATAGTAATTCATTCGGCAACCAAATATCTTGATGGACAAGGGAGAGTACTGGGTGGAGCCGTATTGGGAAAACGGGATTTAATAATGGAGAAAGGGGTGTTTGGTTTTCTTCGTACTGCTGGACCAGCTATGAGTGCTTTCAATGCTTGGGTGATTCTTAAAGGAATGGAAACGCTCAAAATCCGCATGGAAGCTCATTCTATCAATGCGCTAAAAATAGCTCATTGGCTTGAGGAACAGCCAAATATAAAGAAAGTATATTACCCTGGTTTATCTTCACATCCTCAGCATATGCTTGCTAAACAACAGCAAAAGACTGGTGGTGGAATTGTTTCATTTGAAGTGAAGGGAGGGAAAGAAGAAGCATGGCGAATAATTAATTCAACTCGTATGCTTTCAATTACCGCTAATCTTGGGGATACTAAAAGTACTCTTACACATCCTGCCAGCACGACTCATTCCCGTATTAGCCAGGATGAACGGAATGCTGCGGGCATTACTGACGGGCTCCTGCGAATTGCAGTTGGGCTAGAGTCGGTTAAGGATATTAAGGCAGATTTAGAGCCAGGGTTAAAAACATTATAGCCAGCAAATAGATAGTAGTTTAAAAAGTTGCTGAAGTTTTAGATTACTTCTGCTTTTTGAATTACTACGTCATCTAATGGTACGTTTTGGTGGCCACTTTTGTTGCCTGTCTCTACTTTCTTAATCTTGTCTACTATTTCTTTGCCTTCTACAACTTTGCCAAACACACAATAGCCAAATCCCTCAGTAGTAGGCGATGTGTGGTTAAGAAAACCATTGTCAGCTACATTTATAAAAAATTGTGCCGAAGCTGAGTGCACATCTGAAGTGCGCGCCATTGCAACAGTATATGCATCGTTTTTAAGTCCGTTAGCTGCTTCATTTTGAATTGGTGCACGTGTTTCCTTTTGATTCATTCCTGACTCAAATCCGCCACCTTGAATCATAAAGTCATTAATAACTCTATGAAAAATTGTATTATCAAAATGTCCACTATTAACATAGTCAATAAAATTTTGAGTTGTTATTGGGGCCTTCTCATTGTTAAGGTCAATGGTAATGTCACCATGATTGGTGTGTAATTTAATCATATATATCCTTATTTAACAGGGTTCATTTCTTCAGTGACAGATTCTATTGTTGAAATAGATTTGATTACAATCATTTCTTTAGGCACATCTTTAGTGAAAGGCATACTTGCACCAGTTGGTGTCACTGAAATCTTATTTACTACATCCATTCCACTTATTACTTTTCCAAATACAGTATAGCCATAACCTCTTGGATTAGGCATAGTATAGTTAAGAAATTTATTATTGCCCACGTTTATAAAAAACTGAGTTGTGGCAGAGTGTGGGTTAGTTGTACGTGCCATTGCTATTGTGCCAATCTCATTTTTTAGGCCGTTGTTAGCTTCATTATCAATTGGTTGCTTGGTTGGCTTTTGCTTCAATGACTTATCAAAACCGCCTCCCTGAATCATGAAGCCAGGAATGACACGATGAAAGACTGTATCTTTATAGTGATCTTCCTGTATATAGCTAAGAAAATTTTTAACGGTCTTAGGTGCTTTTCCAGGGTAGAGTTCTAGAAATATACTGCCAAGATTAGTTCTGATTTCAACCTGTGGATTGGCTGCAAATACCGAATTACACAATAAAATAGAGAAAATAAAGAGTAACTTAATAATATGCATAAAATTTTTATGGGAAACAATAATTGAGTAGGTCCTTAATGACACTTTTTATAAATAAATAGTTCACTATATTTGAATAAGAGAATTTACAACAATTCTGACATGCTATACTTCCTTAGTGATCTTAACTACGCAAGTAAGTTAATAAAGAGTATCCAGAATTTTACCAATAACCCAGCCAAGTTCAAAATTTATTAAATGTTGAAAATTTATAATTCACTTACTAAGTGTAAGCAGAATTTTGTCCCATTAACCACAAATAAAGTTAAATTATATGTCTGTGGCATGACTGTATACGATTATTGCCACTTAGGTCACGCACGTGTAATGGTTGTATTTGATATGGTTGTTCGATGGTTTAGAGACCGTGGCTATGAAGTTACTTATGTGCGAAATATTACCGATATAGACGATAAAATTATTAAGCGTGCACAGGAAAATAATGAGCCGATTAAAGCACTTACAGATCGCTTTATTCAGGCAATGGATGAAGACGCTGCTGTTTTAGGCGTATTGCCGCCTTCATTCGAGCCACGTGCTACTCAATATATTGAAAAAATGATTTCTATGATCCAGGTATTGATAAAGAAAGATTTTGCATATACTGCATCTAATGGTGATGTTTACTATGCTGTAGATAAGTTCCTTAATTATGGGAAGCTATCTGGCAAGGTGTCAGCTGATCTAAATGTTGGAGAACGGGTTGCAGTAGATCCATATAAAAAGAACCCATTAGATTTTGTATTGTGGAAGGCTGTCAAATCTAACGAGCCATGTTGGACTGCACCCTGGGGAGAAGGTAGGCCCGGCTGGCATATTGAGTGTTCAGCAATGTGTGAGAATTATCTGGGCCAACATTTTGATATACATGGAGGTGGACAAGATTTGCAATTTCCTCATCATGAAAATGAGATTGCACAAAGTGAAGCTGCCCACGACACTACCTTTGTTAATTACTGGATGCATAATGGGTTTGTTCGTGTTGACAACGAAAAGATGTCTAAATCACTAGATAATTTTTTTACTGTACGTGATGTATTGACTAATTATCAACCAGAAGTAGTGCGTTTCTTTATTTTGCGGGCACATTACCGGAGTCCGTTAAATTATTCTGATAGGCATTTAGAAGATGCCAAACATGCATTAGATAGACTCTATACTGCTCTGAAGGGAAAAATATCAACTAATAGGGATAAATTAGACTGGAATAATATTCACGCGAAACGGTTTAAGGAAGCAATGGACGATGATTTTAATACACCTGAAGCTATTGCAGTATTATTCGATTTAGCAAATGTAACCAATAAATCAAGTATGAAGGAAGGAGCGACTTTACTTAAAACCCTAGGTGGGATATTAGGCTTGTTACAACAAGATCCACAACAATATTTTCAAGGTAAGGCATTTACTGGAGACTCAGCATATACATCAGAAGCTATCGACAGGTTGATTCATGATCGAATTACTGCACGTAAAGAAGGAGACTATACAAAAGCAGATCATATTCGTAAGGAGCTACTCAATGTGGGTATTATTTTGGAGGATAGTCCACAAGGTACTACCTGGCGAAGGGGATAGGTTTATTTTCTGCTTTCTTCTTTTAAAAAGATTCAGATAAGATTACTACATGTCAACTTCCTGGATTGATGGTTCGTTTATCCTACTATGGGACTCTATAGTGGTGTTTTTTCAGAATATTGGGCTATTGTATAAAAGGAGATATGATGAAATCTATTTCAATAGGGCATAGAAGAATTCAATTATTGGTACTGGCAACTATGTTTCTTTTTAGCATGGTAGGAATTACATATGCCAGAGGATATGGTTCAGGTGATGGTGAAGGCCAGAACCATAATGACTACGTGCCAATGGCGGAAGCTAGGTTTTTTGCGGTTTATGATGTTAACAGAGACGGGTTTCTTGTTTTGGAAGAAGTGGCTGCAATGCGAATGTCTGATAGTTTATTCATACAAACAGATTCAAATAAAAATGGTAAATTAAGTAGAGATGAATTTGCAAAGATGTGGGCAAATCCTCCTGAATAGGACGGGTGACATTTTTACCAGGCGTACATCTAATCCTAGTTTGTCATAAGTTCCCTTAATACGTAAGGCAGAATGCCGCCATGCATGAAATAATCTACCTCGATAGGTGTATCTATCCTGCATAGAAGTTTAATTTTTCGTATTCCGTTTTTATCGTGGATTATAAGGGTTACATCTTGCTGTGGGCGGATATCATCCAGATCTAAGATATCAAATTGTTCAGAACCATTAATATTTAGTGATTCTACGCTATCCTTATTTTTAAATTGCAAGGGTAATACACCCATACCAACCAAGTTGCTACGATGTATGCGCTCGAAACTTTTAGCAATCACTGCTTTAACACCAAGTAGCTGAGTTCCTTTTGCTGCCCAATCACGGCTTGATCCAGTACCATATTCTTCTCCACCAAAAATAACAGTAGGTATGCCGTCATCCATATACTTCATTGCCGCATCATAGATGCTCATCTGCTTATTTTTTGATTTATTAGATTGATGTAGTGTAATCCCACCTTCACTACCTGGTACCATCAAATTTTTGATACGCACATTAGCGAATGTTCCACGTATCATTACATCATGGTTGCCACGTCGTGACCCATAGCTATTGAAATCGATTTTAAGTACGTTATTTGTAAGTAAGTATTGCCCTGCGGGAGAGGTATCTTTAATAGCTCCGGCAGGACTGATATGATCAGTAGTTACCGAATTGCCAAATATCCCCAGTGCACGAGCATTGGTGATTTCACTCTTTTTACCAAACTGTATGGGTTCAATATTAAAATCCTGGAAGAATGGTGGCTCAGCAATATAGGTGGAGGCCGGCCAGTTATAAACTTCACCAGTAGTTGAAGATATATTGTTCCATAGTAAATGATCTTTAGTTAGATCACTGTAAAGTTTTCGGAAAGTTTTAGCATTTTTTGCAAATTTCATCAGTGCATTAATTTCTTCATTACTTGGCCAAATATCACCAAGCCATACTGGCTTGCCGTCTTTACCAACACCAAGTGGCTCAGTCATTAGATCTTTAAGCATAGTTCCAGCAATTGCATACGATACTACTAACGGTGGCGAAGCAAGAAAATTTGCATGGATATTTTGATGAATACGTGCTTCAAAATTACGGTTTCCTGAAAGTACTGCTGCACATATCAGATCATTTTTAACTACTGTTTCCTCAATTGTTGCCTGTAGAGGGCCAGAATTTCCAATACAAGTTGTACAGCCGTAACCAACAAGATTAAATCCAAGTTTCTCCAAATAGGGCAGTAAACCAGTTGCGGTCAGATATTCTGTCACTACACGAGATCCTGGTGCAAGTGATGTCTTAATATGACGCTTAACTTTTAGACCCTTCTCAATAGCTTTCTTTGCTAGTAACCCTGCAGCAATTAATACGCTTGGATTAGAAGTATTTGTACACGATGTTATCGCAGCAATTAATACGTCACCATGGCCTAAATTAACTGAATTTCCACCATAGCGCTGATTTAGAGTTGCTCCATTCTTCGCATATCCATTTTTTGTAACAGGTTTGGTAAAGAGAGAAGTAAATTTATCTTTTACTTTTCCAATTTCTATACGATCTTGTGGGTGTCTTGGTCCTGCTAATGACGGAGTGACTGAACTTAAATCAAGATCTAGTTCTCTTGTGTAGTCAATCTCTCCTTTATTGGGAATACCATATAATTTTTGCGCTTTAAAATAGGACTGAAACATAGTAATTTCTTCATCACTACGCCCGGTATTTTTAAAATAATCAATGGTTGCATCATCTATTGGAAAGAATCCCATAGTTGCACCGTACTCAGGCGCCATATTGGCAATAGTTGCTCTATCCGGTAGTGAGAGAGACTTAGTGCCATCACCATAGAATTCGACAAATTTACCAACGACTTTTGCTTTTCGCAGTAGCTCGGTAACAGTTAACACAAGGTCTGTAGCTGTGACTCCTCTTCTCAGTTTGCCGGTAAGGTTTACACCTACAACATCCGGTGTCAGAAAATAAACAGGTTGTCCCAGCATACCAGCTTCTGCTTCAATACCGCCTACACCCCAGCCAACTGCTCCAATGCTGTTTATCATGGTGGTATGTGAGTCAGTACCAACTAAAGTATCAGGGTAGGCCACATCATTTTTTCGGTGAACTCCGCGCGCAAGATATTCCAAATTTATCTGATGCACAATACCTACACCTGGAGGTACAACTTTGAATGTTTGGAACGCCTGCATACCCCATTTTATGAATTGATATCGCTCATTATTACGGCGAAATTCAATTTCCATATTGAGATCAAGTGCCTGCTTATTTCCAAAATGATCCACTTGAACTGAGTGGTCTACCACAAGATCAACAGGTACCAACGGCTCGATGAGCTTTGGATCCTTCCCAGATCTTTTTGCTGCACTACGCATAGCTGCAAGATCTGCCAATAATGGTATACCGGTAAAATCCTGTAAAACTATTCGAGCAACAATAAAAGGGATCTCATCGGTTCGTGCAGCATTAGGTTTCCATCCGGCAAGCTGTTTTACATGTGTGGCAGTGATTTTTTTATTATCACAATTGCGTACTATTGATTCGAGAACAATACGAATACAGACTGGTAGCCGTGAGACTTTACCAAACCCCATTTCTTCTAATGCTGGCAGGGAATAGAATTTTATTTTTTCGCCCTTAGGCAGAGTAAAGTTTCTTAGGTTATTAAAATGATTGTGTGGCATATAAATTATCTATTGTATATTTTTATTAATTAGAATTAATTCTATGTACTAAGTAAGTGTTTTATTGTTTCTTTTTCTTCTACCAATTCTTCATAGGTTGTCTGCATTCTTTTCTTGCTAAATTCACTTATTTCCAGTTCCTGGTAAATTTTATAGGAACCGTTCTCACATATAACTG
>Ga0265303_10002893_pt1 | contig 10714 bp, 10 predicted proteins | sample Helome_2_FD_192494 | JGI IMG/M metagenome (GOLD analysis project Ga0265303, IMG submission 192494) | Marine sediment microbial communities from subtidal zone of North Sea - Hel_20160317 (Illumina Assembly) | ecosystem: Environmental > Aquatic > Marine > Subtidal zone > Sediment ...
CTGCAGAACCAACCCGGGCACATCCTTCCCGACCGGGCACTCGTCACCATGAACGTGCACTTCATGCGGTCCTACACCCGGCTCCTCATTCGCACCTGTCATCGGCGCGGGGCCCATGCAATGGGTGGCATGGCTGCCTTCATCCCCAGCCGGCGCGACGCCGAGATCAACGAGCGAGCGTTCACCAAGGTCAGAGAAGACAAGGAGCTCGAGGCCTTCAACGGCCACGATGGAACCTGGGTGGCTCACCCCGACCTCGTTCCCCTGGCCGCCGAAGTGTTCGAAGCCGCCCTCGGCGAGCATCCAAACCAGATCGGCGTCCAGCATGACGACGTTCCTGTCGGCGCCGCCGACCTGCTCAACACTCATGTCGAAGGCGGAGCCATTACCGAGGCCGGCATCCGAACCAACATCAACGTCGGCATCCGCTATCTGGCCTCCTGGCTGAGCGGGATTGGGGCCGCCGCCATCTTCAATCTGATGGAAGATGCGGCCACCGCCGAGATCTCACGGTCACAAATCTGGCAATGGGTCCATCACGGAGCCGTGCTCGACGATGAGCGGATCGTCACCCGTGACCTTGTTGCCACCCTTACCGGGGAGGAGATGGCCATCATTCAAGAGGAGGTTGGTCGAGACGACTTCGCGGCCGGCCCCTGGCAACAGGCCCGACGCCTCTTCGAAGAGGTGGCGCTGGACGATCGCTTCGTCGACTTTCTCACTATCAAGGCCTACGACCAGCTCGTCGAACCGGCCACCACGTAAACGAACCGACAAGGAGAACCCGATGACCCTGGCACAACAGATCGAAACCGAGGCGAAGGCGCTCGCCGACGAATGGGCGACGAATCCCCGGTGGGCCAATGTCGAGCGACCCTATTTCGCCGAAGAGGTCATCCGCCTGCGCGGCAGCCTGCGCGAGGAACACACCGTGGCGACCGCCGCCGCCACCAAGCTGTGGGACCTCACCCACGGCATCGGCTACGCCAACGCCTTGGGAGCCTTGTCCGGTAATCAGGCCGTGCAGATGGTCAAGGCCGGCCTCCGAGCCATCTACCTGAGCGGTTGGCAGGTGGCCGGCGACGCCAACCTGGCCGGCGAGGTGTATCCCGACCAAAGCCTCTACCCCTCCAACAGCGCTCCGACCCTGGTCGAGCGAATCAACAACGCCTTGCGCCGAGCCGACCAGATCGACTGGTCGGAAGGCACGGACACGACCGACTGGATGGTCCCGATCGTTGCGGACGCCGAAGCCGGGTTCGGCGGCGCCCTCAATGTGTTTGAGCTCATGAAGTCGTTCATAAAGGCCGGCGCGGCAGGGGTCCACTTCGAAGATCAGCTGGCCTCTGAGAAGAAGTGCGGGCACATGGGCGGCAAGGTGCTGATCCCCACAGCCCAGCATGTTCGCAGCCTGATCTCGGCCCGGCTGGCAGCCGACGTCATGGGAGTGCCGACCCTGGTGGTGGCCCGCACCGACGCCAACTCCGCCGACCTGCTCACCAGCGATGTCGACGAGCGCGACCGAGAGTTCACCACCGGTGAGCGCACTCCAGACGGCTTCTATCGGGTCGAACCCGGATTGGCGCCCGCCATCATGCGCGCCCTGGCGTATGCCCCGTACGCCGACCTCATCTGGTGCGAAACGGCCCATCCCGACCTTGACGAGGCCGCCGCCTTCGCCGAGGCGATCCATGCCCAGTTCCCCGACCAGAAGCTGGCTTACAACTGCTCGCCGTCGTTCAACTGGAAGAAGCATCTCGATGACGGCACCATCGCCAAGTTCCAGCAGGAGCTGGGAGCGATGGGTTACACCTTCCAGTTCATCACGCTGGCCGGGTTCCACTCTCTCAACGCTTCGATGTTTGAGCTGGCACGGGGCTACGCCGATGAGGGCATGACGGCCTATGTGCGGCTCCAGGAGCACGAGTTCGGCATGGAAGACGACGGCTACACCGCCACCCGCCACCAGCGGGAGGTCGGGGCCGGCTATTTCGACCAGGTGGCACAGGTCATCACCGGCGGAGCCGCCTCGACCCTGGCCATGCACGGCTCGACCGAGGAAGAGCAATTCTGAGCCACATGACAAAAGGCCGGGCGGATACCGAGTAAAATGCTCCCCTGAGGGCGCACCCACTCCCGTTGGCGCTCCGTAGCTCTACGAACAGGATCTCTCATGGCCAACATCGTCCACGTCAAGGGAACGGGCACCATTGGAGAGCCACTCATCGGTCTGTTCGACGACAACAGTGAAGCCTTCGGCATCGACGAGATCACGTTCCATAAGCGCACGCCGCTGCTCGACGAGCGGGGGAAGGTGAGCGACCTCATCCGACGCGGGGCTTCACTGGCCGTCGACCAGGAGCGGTGGGCAGAGTTTGAGGCGATGGGCATAACGCCCAAGTTCACGGCGGACGAGGCGATTGATCGTGCTTCGGTGGTCATCGATTGCACCCCGGCCGGAAACGCCAACAAGGAGAAGTACTACGAGAAATCTGTGGAGCCGCTCGGTTTCTTGGCGCAAGGTTCCGAGTTTGGGTTCGGCAAGCCGTACGCCCGGGGGATCAACGACTCGGCTCTTGTGCACGGCGAGGACCGCTTCATTCACATCGTTTCCTGCAATACCCACAACATCTCGTCATTGGTGAAGACGCTGGCGATGGATCTGGACGGCACCAGCCACCTGGTGGACGGTCGGTTCCTGTGCATGCGGCGCGCCAACGACATCAGTCAGGACGACGCATTCGTACCCTCCCCTACAGTCGGCATACACGACGACGAGCGGTTTGGCACTCACCACGCTCGCGATGCCCATCACCTGTTCAATACCCTCGGCTTCGACCTGCCCGTGTGGTCGTCGTCGGTCAAGATCCCGACCCAGTACATGCACTCAATTTGGTTCAGCCTGACCCTCGACCGGGACATGACTCGTGATGAGGCCATCGACCGGCTGCAGGCCAACACGCGGGTGGCCCTCACCTACAAGAAGTCGGCCAACCAAGTGTTCTCCTTTGGCCGCGACCATGGCTTCTACGGCCGGATCCTCAGCCAAACGGTCATTCCCATCGAAACGCTGACCGTTCGCAACGGAAACGAGCTGGTGGGGTTTTGCTTCACTCCCCAGGATGGAAATGCCCTCCTGTCGTCGCTGACCGCCACCCTGTGGTATCTGCATCCTGACGGCTTCGAAGACCGCATCGACGCGGTCCGGCCCTACCTCTTCCAGGAGCTCTAGACGCTGGAGCGGAGGATGACCCCTTCGTTGGCGGCTAGCTCAACGGCCGCACCGTCGAGGTTTGGCCGTCGCAGCGTCGTGGATAGCAGCGGCTCGGCTCCGACCACGCACTCGTGGACGAACCGGACGGCCTGATCGCCAAAGTTGAGCACCACGCACACCTCCTCGGCCCCTTCGGCTCGGGCGAAGGCGAACACCCCTTCGGCCGCCGCCTCGATGGGTGCGTAGGTTCCCCGGTGAAGGGCGGGCATCCCCCGACGTAACGCCAACAACCGGCGGTAGAGGGTTAGCAGCGAGGTGGTGTCCGCCAATTGGGAAGCTACGTTGACCTGTGCCCGGTCTTCGGTCAGGGGAAGCCACAGGTTGTCGGGGACCGCCTCTGAGAAGCCCCCCGACGCTGAGTTGTCCCACTGCATCGGAGTGCGACAGCCGTCGCGCCCCAGGCCAGGCTCGAGAATGGCCCACGGATCCTGCTGGGCTTCGGCCGGGATCGGTACCTGCGACATGCCGATCTCATCCCCGTAGTACAGCGTCGGGGTGCCGCGCAGGGTGAGGAGCAGCATGGCGGCAACTCGAGCCCGCTCCACTCCAAAGCGACTGGCCAAGCGCGGCTCGTCATGGTTGCCCAGGACGTAGTTTGGCCAGGCCCCATCCGGAAGGGCGGCTTCGAGAGAGTCCACGCGCCGCCGAACCTCCCGGGCATCCCACGGGGAATACACCAGGGTGAAGTTGAAGGGCAGGTGCAGCTCGTCGAGCCGTCCGCCGTAATAGGAGGCCCATTTCTCGAGATCGAAGACGTGGACCTCGCCGATAGTGACTCGGGCAGGCTGATACTGATCGACGATGGATCGCAGTGTTCGATAGACGTCGTGGATGTCTTCGTGATCCAGGTCGTGGATGTGAAGTTGCGATTCGTAAGCCCCGAGGTGCTTGAACGCTTGCGCACCGGCTTCGTCGGCCGGAGGGTTGTCACGAAGGTCGGGGTCTTTCATGATTCGTTGAGCGACGTCGATGCGGAACCCATCCACCCCGCGATCAAGCCAGAACCGGTACACGTTGTGCATGGCCTCAACCACCGCTGGGTTCCGCCAGTTGAGGTCGGGTTGCTCGGCGATGAAAGAGTGGAGGTAGAACTGCCCGGTCGCCTCGTCCCACTCCCATGCCAATCCGCCGAACACCCCCAGCCAGTTGTTGGGCGGTGACCCATCCGGCTTGGCATCCCGCCACACGTACCAGTCCCGCCTGGGGCTCTGTCGACTCGCGCGGGATTCGACGAACCAGGGGTGTTGATCGGAGGTGTGATTGGGCACGATGTCGACGATCACTTTTAAGCCGCGGGCGTGGGCGGCCGCCACCAGGGCATCGAAGTCGCCCAGCGTCCCGAAAAGGGGATCAACGTCTGTGTAGTTGGCGACGTCATAGCCGAAATCGGCCATCGGCGACGGGTAGAACGGAGAAACCCAAATGGCGTCGACACCGAGGTCAACGAGATAGTCGAGGCGCCCGGTGATGCCGGGCAGGTCCCCAACCCCGTTGCCCGAGGAATCCTGGAAACTGCGCGGGTAGATCTGGTAAACGACCGCGCTCTTCCACCACTCCAGCTCGCTCACCGACGCGGCTCCAGCCACACAAATTGGTGGGCAGCCAGCTCGACGGACCCGTTATAGATCGCCCCACTGCGGAGGTCGACCTGGTCTGACGTGACTTGTACGGTGCGCGCAGTGGTCGAGAAGTTGGCAAACACCGTCACCTCGACGTCATCGTTCCACCGTCGGTAACCGAGGACCGCCCGGTCGCCGGTGTCAAGCGGCTCAAAACCGCCGGTGCCGAGCACGGGAAGCAGTCGTCGGGCGTGCAACAGGCTGCGCACCCAGTGCAGGAGGCTGTCGGCCCGGGCGTGCTGGTCGGCGACATTCACCAGATCGGAGACGTAGGGCGGATCGGTCACCAGCGGGAGGTAGAAGGAAGCTGGATCGGCCTCGCTGAATCCGGCCCGCTCCCCCGGTTCCCACTGCATGGGAGTGCGCACGCCGTCCCGGTCGTTGAGGAGGTACTCGTCTCCCATGCCGATCTCATCGCCGTAATAGAGGAACGGTGAGCCGGGCAAGGAGAGCAGGACGCCGTACAGTAGCTCGAAGCGGCCCCGGTCGTTGTCGAGCAGCGGCATGAGCCGCCGGCGGATGCCGACGTTCTTGCGCATGGCCGGGTCGGCCGTGTACTCCGCGTACATGAACGCCCGGTCTTCTTCCGTCACCATCTCCAGCGTCAACTCGTCGTGATTGCGTAGGAAGACTCCCCACTGGGCGTTGGCCGGAATGGGCGGGGTGGCTTCGAGCGCCAACAGGATGTCGCCCACATCCTCTCGCTTGAGGGCCAGGTAGAGCGGGGGCATGATCGGGAAGTGGTAGGCCATGTGGCACTCGTCCCCGTCTCCGAAGTAAGCGACCACGTCGGCGGGCGGCTGGTTGGCCTCGGCCACCATCATGCGGTCCTGGTACTCGGCATCGATCATGGCCCTGATCTCTTTCAGGTAGGCGTGGGTTTCGGGGAGGTTCTCGCAGATCGTGCCGTCGCGTTCGTAGAGATAGGGAATGGCGTCCAGGCGCAACGCATCGAAACCGAGGTCAAGCCAGAACCGCACGACGTCCTTGACGGCCTCGCGCACCTCGGGGTTGTCGAAATTGAGGTCGGGCTGCTCGGCGTAGAAGCGATGCCAGTAATAGGCGCCGGCTACCTCGTCCCACGCCCAGTTCGATTCCTGGGTGTCGATGAAGATGACCCGGGCATCGGAGTACCGGTCGGGATCCTCGCTCCATACATACCAGTCCCGCTTGTCCGAGCCGGGCCGGCGCGATTCCTGGAACCATGGGTGCTGGTCGCTGGTGTGGTTGACGATGACGTCGGCCATTGCCCGCATGCCGCGGCGGTGGATCTCGTCGAGGAGAACCCGAACGTCCTCGAGAGAACCGAACTCGGCTCGGACGCCCGTTAGATCACTGATGTCGTAGCCGCCGTCGACCATGGGTGAGGGATAGAACGGCAGTAACCAGACGCAGTCGACTCCCAGCCACTGCAAATAGTCGAGCTTGGCGGTGATGCCGGCGATATCACCGATGCCGTCGCCGTTGGCGTCGAAAAAGGCGTGAACCGGGATCTCGTAGAAGGTGGCGGTCTCGAACCACATGGCCGAAACGCTAGCCGCTGCCCGGCCGGAGGTCTCCGCCCCTCGCCTAGATCGTGCATTTGCTACTCTTGTGGCTCCTAGACCTGGGATACAAGGGGTTTTGAGCCATGGATTACCGCATTAGCGAAGTTGCCGAGGTGCTCGGCGTCAGCACCGACACAGCCCGACGATGGGTGGATGAGGGGCGCCTTCCCGCCACGCGCAGCAGCAGCGGTCATCGGCGGGTGGCCGGTGCCGATTTGGCTGCGTTCCTGACCACCGAGGGCTCACCCGTCCTCCACAGTCGTTCGGCCCGCAACCGGTTTGTCGGCATTGTCACCCACGTCGAGCGTGACACGGTTGTGGCCAAGGTTGAGCTCTACAGCGCAGGCCAACGAATCGTTTCCCTCCTCACCCGCGAAGCCGTCGACGACCTGGGGTTGGAGCCGGGCGTCCGCGCCACCGCGGTTGTGAAGTCGACCAACGTGATGATTGAGCTCTGATGCAGGTGATGGCGGCGGCGTTGCTGGTGATGGTGGCCGGAGCCTGTGCGGGCCCGGACTCCGAGCTGGTGCTGGGCGTCGCCTCCTCATTAAACGAGGTGTCGGCCGACCTCGCAGAAGCATTCAGCGCGGTCTCCCCCGACGGCGATGTGCAGCTATCGGCGAGCGGTAGCCAGGTGCTGGTTTCCCAAGTACGGGGTGGTGCCCCACTCGATGTGGTCCTGACAGCCGATGCCGCTACCGCCCAAGCGATCGCGGCACTGGACGGATGGGGCGATACGGTGCGGGTCGCCGGCAATCGGATGGTCATCGCGGTGGCTGAGGGCAACCCGCTTGGGATTGAAGCGGTTAGCGACCTGGCAAATGGCGAGTTGACCATTGTCGTGGCTGCCTCGGAGGTTCCGGCCGGCGCCTACACGGACGAGCTATTGCGTCGGGCAAACGTGAGGCTCATCCCGGCCAGTAACGAGGCGAGTGTTCGGGGAGTTCTCACGAAGGTCCGATTGGGTGAGGCCGACGCCGGCATCGTCTACCAAACTGATCTGCTCGTTGGGGGGATAACGGGGGTCCCCATCTCCGACGCCATCAATCCGACCGTTGACTACTACGCGGTGGCGTTGGAGTCGGGCGGCAGCCGAGCCACCGAATTCGTGGAGTTCCTATTGACCAGCGACGGGCAGCAGGTCTTCGCCAAGCACGGATTCGCGCCGTGACGCGGCAGATCCCGACCAGATTGGCCGCCCTGGCAGTGGTCGGCGTCCTGCTGGTCTCCCTCCCCCTGCTCGGCTTGCTCGCCCGGGTCCCCTGGACCGGGTTCCTGGGGGATGTCGACGACGCCACTCAGGCACTCCAGATCTCCGCAGTCGTGTCGGCCCTGGCAACGCTGGCAGCCGTGACTCTGGGTGTGCCGCTCGGCTGGGTGCTTGCGAGAGGCACGTTCCGGGGCCGGACCGTGTTGCGGGCTGCGGTCCTCTTACCGATCGTTCTTCCACCGGTGGTGTCGGGCGTGGCGCTGCTCGCCTCCCTCGGGCGATCCGGGCCAGTCGGCGGACTGCTCGACGACCTCTTCGGTATCACCCTGCCGTTCACGACCGCTGGGGCCGTCGTGGCCGCAACCTTCGTGGCCGTTCCCTTCGTAACGCTGGTGGCCGAGGCCGGATTCCGAGGGGTCGATCGTGAGCTCGAAGACATCGCCGCCACGCTCGGCGCTGGACCGTGGCGTCGCTTTCGGCGGGTCGCAATTCCCCAAGCGGCCCCTGCCCTGGCGGCCGGAGTGGTCCTCGGCTGGGCCCGGGCCCTGGGTGAGTTCGGCGCCACCATCACGTTCGCCGGCAACTTGCCCGGTCGCACCCAAACGCTTCCGCTGGCCATCTTTTTCGAGCTGGAGCAAGATCCGGAGGCAGCCTTCAGCCTCAGCGTGCTCCTTGTCCTGGTGTCGGTGGCCGCCCTGGCGGTCGCCCGTCGCAGTTGGGTCCGCTGATGCTGATTGGAGCGTTCACCAGTCAGCGTGGCTCGTTCTCCCTTCTCGTCGAGATAGAGGCCTCGCCCGAAGAGATAGTGGCGGTGGTAGGTCCCAATGGCGCAGGCAAGTCAACGTTGCTGCGGACTCTGGCCGGCCTCCATCCGATCGAGACCGGACATGTCCGGGTCGATGAGGAGACTTGGGAAGACGCGGCCGCCGGAGTCCGACTGCCTGCCGAACACCGAAGCGTCGGCTATGTGCCTCAATCCGGGCTGTTGTTTCCGCATCTCACAGCCCTCGAGAACGTTGCCTTCGGAGTTGGTGGTGACGAGGCCGCCGCCCGGGACGCTCTGGAGCGGCTCGATCTTGGCTCATACGCCGCGGCCATGCCGGAGTCGCTGTCAGGCGGCCAAACCCAGCTGGTGGCCTTCGCCCGGGCCCTGGTCCGCCAACCGGTGCTCCTATTGCTGGACGAGCCGCTGGCCTCGGTTGACGTGGCTCACCGTTCCGCAATCCGCCGTCTCATTCGCCGCGAGCTACGCGACCGGCGCGGGTACCGGCTCCTCGTGACGCACGACCCCGTCGAGGCTGCCGCCCTGGCCGATCGAGTGATGGTGATGGAAGAAGGGAGGATCACCCAGGTGGGAACTATCGACGACCTCCGGACCTTCCCTCGGTCACGATATGCCGCCGAGCTCGTCGGCATGAACTTCTTCCGAGGGCAGGCAGTCGGCGGCGTTGTCGCTGCCGAGGGAGGCGGGACTCTCATCAGTGCCGCAGCTCCCGACGGGCCGGTGATCGCCACGGTTCACCCCCGGGCCGTCTCCGTCTACTCGACGCAACCAAGCGGGTCTCCCCGCAACGTATGGCACTGCACCATCGCAGCGATCGAGCCAAGCCTGGACCAGGTGCGGATCCACGTAACCGGACCGATCGACCTAATCGCCGAGGTCACCCCCGCCGGGGCGAGCCCATTTGTCGAAGGGCAGCCGGTATGGGTGTCCGTGAAAGCCAGCGAAGTTATGACCTACGAAGGCTAGATGGAACCGACAGTGGCGGATTGTCGTTATCTTCTCAGACTGAAACACATGCGAAAGATCACCACCCTCATAGCCATCGCGCTCATCGCCGCCGCCTGTGGCGCGGACGGAGAGACTGCGTCGACCATGGAAACCCTCGAAGAGGCGTCCTCCGACACAATGCCTCCGATCACCACCTCGGCTTCCGAGGATCCCGTTGCCCTCCCCGAGTCGGACTACCCGGACGTCGTGGTCGCCGACCTGGCAGGCGGCGAAGTCAACCTGAGGGAGCTGGCACTGGAAACCGAGCCGGTTCTGCTGTGGTTCTGGGCTCCCCATTGACCGATCTGCCGCCGGGAAGCTCCCGGTGTCGAGCAGTTTGCTCGAGCCAACGCAGACAAGGTCACGGTGGTCGGCCTGGGCGCCCAGGACACGCTGGAAGAGGCGCTCGACTTCGTCGACAAATACGGGACGACATCGTTCCGCATGCTTTATGACGATTCATTCGAGTCGTGGTCGCAACTGGGCATTCGGGGCCAACCAATCGCCATCCTGTTCAACACAGAGGGGCGCGGCCACACGATCTGGTACGGAGAGTTCGACCAGGACGAAGTGCTCGACTTGGCGGAGACGCTCTAGCCGGCCGCAGCCACAGCAAACGTCACGGCCAACGACCGATGATCGCTCCCGGCCGAATCCCCGAAGGCAAAAGCGGTTGACGTCAACTCCGGCGTGTGGAGAGCGTGGTCGATCGAGATCTTGAATGGGCCCCACCCAGACGGCCAGCTCCCGGCGACTCCTCTCCCCCGCTGGGCGTCGATCAATCCGACGCCAAGAAGATCGCGGAACGAGCCGGTATAGGGCGTTGCGTTGAAGTCACCGATGAGAATCATCGGCACCTCGCGCTCCTGCACTCGCTCGCCTGCCCCCCGCAGTTGGTCGTCGCGGGCTTCGGTCCTTCTCCCCGGCGACGACGTGTGGAACGCCAAGATCTCAATCCGGGTGCTCCCAATGCTGGCCTCCATGATGAGAGCGGGAACACCGGACGCTCCGAGGTTGGAGATCCGGCCGGATATGGACGGATCGCGGGAGAGAGCCAGCAATCCGATGGGAGTTACCGCCGGCGTTCCGGTGACCCGTTGATAGTCCAGGTCGGCCCTCTCGAGGAACTCGAGCAGCCGCGGCGTCACCTCGGCCAGGAAGATGACATCGGCGTCGGCCCGGCGAACGAAATCAACGACCGCCGCCTTATCCATGTTGGCCGCCTGGGTGTTGAGCGAGACCATTGAAAACCGATCGGCCGTAGCCGGCGGAGTGATAGAGCCCCACCAATAA